>Ga0080064_1002024_pt1 | contig 36967 bp, 23 predicted proteins | sample Subgrocontami54m_FD_69260 | JGI IMG/M metagenome (GOLD analysis project Ga0080064, IMG submission 69260) | Subsurface groundwater microbial communities from S. Glens Falls, New York, USA - GMW46 contaminated, 5.4 m (SPADES assembly) (version 2) ...
AGGAGCGGCTCGGACGCCCTTACGGGCGTCGATCCACCGCGCGCTCACGCGCGCGACTCCAGCGTTGCATCGAAAAGTGGACTACTTATTTCGTTACAGGCCCTAAGGTGCCCCAGCTCTCGGACGAAGACGCCGTCGCGGACTCGGACCCGCTTCGAGTGGCGCGCTATGCGTGCGAGGAGGCACAGATCGGGAACTTCGCACCCATGCTGCAGGTCTTCTCGACCCAGGAGATTGAGGAGCTGCGCGACCCCTCCAAGCGGTGCGAGATGGCGACGGAGTTGGGCATGAATCCCGAGGACGCAGAGGCGATGTCACCGCAGGAGCTCGTAACCGAATGGCTGAGGGCGAACTTCTGGAAGCGGTTTCTCTACATCGACGTGACTGTGAGCCCCGAGGGCCCGACGAGGGCACACTACGCCGCCCATCGATTCGGGGGCAGCAGCGGCGGGACCCTTGTGTTGAAAGACGGTCGATGGCGGGCGGGCCGATGACGCCGCGGGCTACTCGGGGAAGCCGATGCGGCCGAAGGGGGTCTTGATGGCGGGGGGGACGAGGTCGACGCCAACAGTCAGGCTGAACGGGTGGACCTCGACGCCGTCGAGGAGGCCCACCTTGACGCCCATGAGCGGCGTCCCCGCCTGCAGTCCTGTCCGCGTCGTCGAGGCGGCCGCGCCGAACGTCCCGAGCCACTCCTTTCCCACCGCCGAGGGCGGAAGGTCCAGGCGGAGCCCGGCCCGGCGGAGGACCCAGGCGACGTAGGTGTTGCTGTTCGGCCCCGGCCAGGCGTTGTATCGATCGCGCTCGGGGTACTCGGGGGAGGCCGCCAGCGCCGCAGTGAGGCGCATCGCCTCCTCGCCCGTCCACTCGTGGAGGACCTCGTACTCCCCTCCCCCGACGCCGGTGTCCGGCGGCAGCAGGTCCTTGTGGACGTGGCCCCAGCTCTCCCCGCCGGCGTCGGCGTCCTGCCAGACCTCCCAGCGGTGCCAGCGGCCCTCCTCGGCGTCCCAGCTCAGGAACCAGCAGTGGATCGCCACGAGCCCCAGGGCACCCGGGAGCGTCGCACAGCGAACCTGCGCGCAGGGCGCCGTCGGCGCCGAGGCGCCCTCGCGCGGGCCCGTCGCGCGGCAACCGGCCAGCAGGGCGGCGAGGAGGCAGGTCGACCAGACGCGGAGGGAGAGACGTCGTGTCACACGCGCAAGTGTATCGAGCGATGAGCCGTCCCGCCCACCTTTCGCGAACCCGTGTTGGGTTTCGGGATTTCGTTGGGATGTCGGATCTGGGATTTGGGATTTGCGATCTGGACCTCTCCCCCGCGCCCCCCCTATCATGGCCCGTCGTGAGCACGACGGACGCCGCCAACCTGCCAACGCCCCCCGCCGGCGAAGTCACCGAGATCCGCGGAGACACTTCGCAGGACCTCACCGTCCTCGTCCCGCCCCCGGCAGGCGGACCCATTTCGACCCCAACCCTCCCCTCCACCGCCGATGCCCGCGCGGGCGCCGGGCGCGCGTTCGGCCGATACCGCCTCCTCGGGGAGTTGGGACGCGGCGGGATGGGAATCGTCTGGAAGGCCTGGGACACCCAGCTCCAGCGCACCGTCGCCCTCAAGCAGATCGCCGGCGACGCCGCGCTCGACCGCTCCCAAGTCGACCGCTTCCTCCGCGAGGCCCGCCTCGCCGCCAAGCTCTCCCACCCCAACATCGTCGCCGTCCACGACGTCGGCGAGCACGAGGGCTCCCCTTACTACACGAGCGAGTACATCGAGGGGCGCTCGCTCGAGGAGGCGCTGCGCGAGGCCTCCCCGCCCGCCCGCCGCGTCGCGTGGGTGAAGGGGATCGCCGACGCGCTCGCCTATGCCCACGATCAGGGGGTCATCCACCGCGACGTGAAGCCCGGCAACGTCCTCCTCGATGCGACGGGCAGCCCGCACGTCACCGACTTCGGCCTCGCCAAGGAGGTCCACGGCGACTCCGACACCGCCCCGCTCACGCTCTCGGGCCAGATCCTCGGCACGCCGAGCTACATGAGCCCCGAGCAGGCGCTGGGGCGGCCCGACCTCGTGGGACCGCCGACGGACCAGTTCTCGCTCGGCGTCCTCCTCTACCAGGCGCTCGTCGGGCGACGCCCCTTCGACGCCCCCGCGCTTCGTGACCAGCTCAACCGCGTCATCGAGATGGACCCCATCCCCCCGACCGCCGCGAGCCCCGGCGTCCACCGCGACCTCGAGGCGATCTGCCTCAGGGCCCTCGAGAAGGACCCCGCGCGGCGCTACGCGACGATGCGCGACTTCGCCGCGGACCTCGCGAGGTTCCTCGACGGGGAGCCGATCGTCGCGAGGCCCGTCTCGCCGCTCCGCCGCCTCGCCCGCCGCCTCGCGCGGAATCGCCCGGCCGCCGTCGCCACGGCCGCCGCCGTCATCGTGGCCGTCGGGGCGATCGCCCTCGGCATGGTCGGCTGGGTCCGGCGGACGCAGGAGATCGAGGGCGACCTCGCCGCCGCAGGGCGGGCGGAGCAGGTCGCGGCACGCACGGAGGGCGACGCCGCGAAGCGCCTCTACGGCGACGCGCGCGACGCCTTCGCGCGGGTCCTCGGGATCGATGACGAGAACCTCGACGCCCTCCGCGGAATCGACCGCGTAAAGGCGCGCATCCAGGACATCGACGAGCGCCTCGCGGACGCGCGTCGCGAGGCCCTCCAACTCCTGGAGGCTGGCCGCCCGGTCCTCGACCTGGCCGCGCGGGCGTTGTACGACAAGGGCGCGAGCTACGCGGACCTCCAGACCCAGGTCGGGGTCGCGCAGGGGCTCCTCCAGCAGGCGATCGACAAGGACCCGTCGCTCGCGCTCGGGCACCACCTGATGGGACGCGCCTGGGACGTCCTCGGCTGGGACGACCGCGCGGAGGCCTGCTGGCAGACGGCGCTCTCGCTCGACCCGGAGTTCTACCCGTCGCTGCTCGCGCTCGCGCGACTGCGACTCATGCAGGCCTTCTCGCTGAAGCAGCTCGCCCAATCCACGAAAAGCCAGGAGGCAGAGGCGCGGACCCGGCGGCTCCTCGACGAGGCGGAGGGTCACCTCATCGCGGCGGGGGAGGCGCGAAACCGCACGCCCCTCCGGGAGGAGGAGATGGCCCTCGAGGAGTGTCGCTGCATGCAGGCCTACGTGAAGAACGACCGCCAGGGATTCGTCGAGGCCTGCAAACGAGGACTCGGAGCCTACGCGGGGCTGGAGGGGGGCGAGACCTTCCGCTTCCTGTGCGCCTTGGAGACCCTGGACGAACAGGAGGAGCGAAAGCTCTACGATCAGGCCATCGCGCTGCGGCCCAAGTTCCCTCTCGCCCTCTATGCCCGCGGACAGTGGCACCTCGGGAGGCGCGAGCGGGCCGAAGCGATCGAGGACTTCGAGCGGGCGATCGAGGTGAAGCCCCGCTTCGTGGAGGCCCTGACCGCCCTGGGCTTCGTGTGGGGAACGGGCGGGGAGATGCGAAAGGCGATCGATGCGTACTCGCGGGCGATCGAGGTCGCTCCTGCATTCGCCATCGCGTGGGCCAACCGCGGAGTCGCCCGATTCGGCATGGGGGAGCGCGAGGGCGGCCTCTCGGACCTCGAGGAGGCCGTCCGACTCGATCCTGGGGTGGCGGAATGCCGGATCTCGCTCGCGAAGATGCTCGGCCTGTCCGGCGAGGCGGGCAGGGCCGCCACGGTGCTCGACAAGGTCCTGGAGGTGGATCCCCGCAGCGTCGAGGCGCTGCTCGTACGCGCCTCGATCCGTCAGGGCGAGGGAGACAACGGGAGGGCATTGTCCGACCTGGATGCGGCGCTGGCGCTGGATTCGGGGTCGATCCTCGCAAGGGAGTTGCGCGGACAGCTCCGCGCCATGCTGGGAAGGACCCACGAGGCGAAGGAGGACTTCGACGCGGCGCTCGCCCTCGAACCCGGGCGGTTCCTGTCGCTCGCCGGACGGGCGCTGATCCTGCGGGCGCTGGGCGACGATGCCGGCGCGCTCGCGGACCTCGACGCGGCCATCGCGATCGACCCGCGCGATGCCGGCGTCCGCGCCGCCCGCGCCGACCTGCGGGTCCATCGAGGGGACGCAAAGGGGGCCTTCGAGGACGCGGAGGCGATCCTGGCAGTGACGCACGGAGACCCCGTGGGCCTCTACCAACGTGGGCTCGCGCGCGCGGCCCTCGAGGACGTGGATGGGTCGATCGTGGACCTGGAGGCGTCGCTGGCCGCGAGCGGCCCCGCCCCCAAGCGGGCGCAGGCGCACATCTACCTCGCGCGCCTCTACGCCTTCCGCTCGGCCGGCCAGGCCGGGGCGGACCATGAGGCGGCCTTCCGTCACATCGGCCACGCCGTCGACGCGGGGATCCGGCGCGACTTCCTGGAGAAGAACGAGATGCTCGCGCCCCTCCACGCCGACCCACGGTGGGATGCCCTTCTGCGCAAGGCGAAGTGACATGGGCTCCTCCCCTCTCATCCACGTCCCCGGCTACGAGGTGATCGGGTTCCTCGGCCAGGGCGGCATGGGAACGGTGTACAAGGCGCGACAGGTCCGCCTCGGCCGCATCGTCGCGCTGAAGGTGCTCGGCGGACGACTCTCGGCCGACGCCGACTACGTCCGCAGGTTCGAGAGGGAGGCCCGCCTCGCCGCGCGACTCTCCCATCCCCACATCGTCGCCCCGATCGACGCCGGACGCGCCGGCAGCGTCCACTTCATCGCGATGGAGTATGTCGAGGGGGAGACGTGCGCCTCCCTCCTCGCGCGACAGGGCCGCCTCGAAGAGGCGCGCGCGCTTCGCATCGGCCTCGTGGTCGCGCGCGCGCTCGAGCACGCGCGGGAGCACGACCTCGTCCACAGGGACGTGAAGCCGGCCAACATCCTCGTCACGCCCGAGGGGACCGTGAAGCTCTGCGACCTCGGGCTCGCGAAGGACCTCCGGCGCGGGTCGACCACGATGACGCTGACGGGAATCCTCGTCGGCACCCCGGAGTACATGGCCCCGGAGCAGGGCAGCCCGGAGTCCGACACGCGCGCAGACGTCTACTCCCTCGGCGCGACGCTCTTCCACCTCCTCGTCGGGTCGCTGCCGTTCACCGGAGCCTCGGCCCTGGAGGTGGTCATGAAGCAGGTCACGCAGAGCGCCCCGTCCCCGCGCGCGATCCGGCCCGAGCTGTCCGAAGCGACGAGCACGCTGGTGCTGAAGGCGATGGAGAAGGAGCCGGAGGACCGGTACGCGACCCCGGGGCAGATGGCCTCGGCGATCGAGGCGGCGATCGCCGCCCTCTCGAGTCCGCCATCCCCCGCGGCTCCGGCAACGTCCTCCGGGACGAAGGCCCACGCGACGGGACCCGCCCGGCACCCTCGCGCGCGCGGATTCGCCCTCGCGGCCCTCTCAGTCGTCACGGTCGGCGCCGTCCTCGCGTGGCTCTCCCCGGGGAAGACGCCGAAGTCGTCCGGCCCGCCCCCCTCGCCCGCCGTCCCCGTAGCGACGGCCGAACCCGACCTTCCGCCTCCCCCGGAGCCCGCGTTCGAGCCGACCGAACCCGATCCTGATCCTCCCCCGGGGCACGCTTCCGATCCGGTTGAACCCGTCATCACCGAGAGCGACCCTCCGCCGAGCGAGGGCGACGAGGACCCGGGTCGCGTGCTCGTGCGATTGCGCTCGGAGGCGGCTGCCGAGGCGGAGCACGGCAACCTCGCGGGCGCGGCCGCCATTCTCGATCGCTTCCCGGCGTCGCTGTCGCTCACGATTCACGGCAGAGTCGCGGCGATGGATGCCGCGAGATACCGCAGGAATGCCCAGGCGGCATGGGCGGGGGTCCTGGTCACGGTCGACGGGCACATCGCCCAGGGACGATTCGACGAGGCCGCGACCCTCCTCGACGCCGCGCCGGGCAAGTACGGGGACTCCGTGGGCACCGAGGACCTCGCGCGGCGGCGTCAGGACATCGAAACCGGCAGGGGCCAGGCCGCGGCCGCAGGCCGAGCTGCGGCCATCGAGGCGTATCGCACGTGGAGGGAGGCGCTTCACCGCCTCCTCGAGGGGCGCGACTACGCAAAGGCCCGCGCCCTGGTCGAGAAGGCCCTCGCCGACGCCGCGCTCTCGCCGGTGCGGGACGACCTCGAGGCGGATCGCGTCGAGGTCGTCCTCCTCGAGGGCCTGACGGCAGACGCCGAGCGGGGTGCGCGACAGCTCGCCAAGACGGGCAGGAAGATCCGCGTGGCGCGGCTCGGGGAGGCGGCGCAAGTCGAGATTCAGGCGGACCAGGTGATGTTGAGGCTGGAGGGGGGATCGCTCCTCAGGCTCGATCCCGAGTCGCTCGACCCGGCGGACATCATCACCCTCGCCGGGGCCGTCCTCGACGGACAGGAGGCCGAAACGCGACTGGCGTACGGCCTCCTCCTGTACCACGCGGGCCAGGCCGTAAAGGCGAAGGCCGAGATGGAGGCCGCGAAGGCGAAGGGGGAGACGCGGGCCGACCGATACCTCGCCTGGATCCGCGAGGCGGAGGCAACGGCCCGCGAGGCCAAGGCGAAGGACTTGTCGGCGCGAGGGCAGGCGTCCTGGAAGGCGGGACGCCATGCGGATGCCGTGCGGATCCTGACCGAGCTGATGGAGTCGTACGGCGACCTCCCGTTCGTCCAGGAGGACGCAGCGGCGCAGAGGGCCCTCGCCGCGTCCGGCGGACCGATCTGGCCCCACGCCCTGGATGGCGTGATGTCGGTGCGCCCTCGATGCCTGGATCGCGGCGTCGTGGAGTTCACGTACGACTTTTCGACGGCGGAGCAGCTCCGGGACTGGACCCCACTCGCCGGCCTCCCCGTGCTGGGACTGGATTCCGTTCCCCTCCCCGGGGGATGGACGGTCCAGGATGGGCGGCTGGGATTCACGGGGCAGGCGCCGCTCGTGTGGAAACCCGCGTTGAAGGGGGACGTCACGCTGGAGTTCACGCTGCACCCGCTGGAGGTGAAAAACCTCGGGGTCCAGCTCTGCGACGACGGAGAGGGGCGCGCGTACCGCGCGGCGTTCCTCTATCGGCCCGGGCTGGGGCCGGAGACGGGGGACGCATGGCCCCTCGCGGTGCTCGCCCGCCTGGACATGACGAAGGTCCTGTATGAGGACAGCAACGTGGAGGAGAACGACCGGAACCTCCGGGAGCGCATCCACCGCGTCCTCGTGGGGAAGGATGCGGCGGGGGTCACCGCGGAGAAGGACAACCGGGTCCGCGTGGTCCGGAAGGCGGACCTCCTGACGGTGTACGTCGGGGAGGAGAAGTTCCTCGAGGCGCGGGACCGCACGCTCTCGGGGGGACGAGTGGCGCTCTGGGTCGACACGCCGACGACGCGCGCGGCCGCGGCGTACTGGGACGACATCCGCATCACGGGCACGATCGACCCGTCCTGGGCCGCCGGGGTGCTGAGGTAGCCGGGGCCGGCTGGCGCCGCGCGCCACGGGAGCCGATCGGCCGCACCCTCAGGGCAGCGGGGGGACGACGCGCAGCAGGCGCGAGAGAGGCACGGCGGTGACGCGCTCGGCGAGCGGGAAGGTGTCGCGCCCCGCGTGGACGACGTAGAGGCGGTCCAGCCGCAGGTCCGCCAGCGCGGAGCGCATCGACGGCGTCATCGCCGGCGCCGAGGTCCGCTTCACCTCGAAGCCGACGCGACGCCGACCGCGCACGAGCAGCAGGTCGAGCTCGGCGCCGCCGTGGGTCCCCCAGAAGAAGCACTCCTCGGGCCTCGCCCCCGTGCGCGAGATGACTTCCTCGATCGCGAACCCCTCCCAGGAGGCGCCGACCTTCGGATGCGAGAGGAGGTCGTCCATCGTTCCGACGCCGAGCAGGGCGTGGACGAGCCCCGCATCGGCCACGTAGACCTTGGGCGATTTCACCTGCCGCTTCGCGAGGTTCTCGCTCCACGGCGGCAGGACGCGAACCACGAAGGCCCCGGCGAGGAGGTCGAGATAGCGCCGCACCGTGTGGTCCGCGACGCCGAAGGCGCGCCCGAACTCGCTGGCGTTCCACTCCTGCCCGTGCCAGTGCGCGAGCATCCTCCAGAACCGTCCGAGCGTCTCCGCGGGGATGCCGATGCCGAGCTGGGGGATGTCCCTGGCCAGAAACGTCCCGATGAAGCTGCGGAGCCACTCCGCCGCATCCGCGTCCGACCCGGCGAGGAAGGCCCTCGGGAACGCGCCCCTCAGCCAGAGGGTGTCGACGGCCTCGGCGCCGACCTCCTCGAGCGAGAAGCCGCGGAGCCTGTGATACGCGATCCGCCCGGCGAGCGACTCGGATGTCCGTCGGGCGAGTTCCGGCGAGGCGCTGCCCAGGAGGAGAAACCGCGCTGGCGTCCCTGGACGGTCCGCGAGGACCCGCAGCAGCGGGAAGACCTCGGGAAGGAGCTGCACCTCGTCGAGAACGACGAGCCCCTTCAAGCCCTGGAGGGCGAGCTTCGGGTCGGCGAGCCGGGCGCGGTCCGAGGGGTCCTCCAGATCGAACCGGGTGACAGGGCCCCTGCGACGGGCCGCCACCTCGGCCGCGAGCGAGGTCTTCCCGACCTGCCGCGCGCCGAGGACTCCCACGACGGGATGACGGCGGAGAAGCCCCTCCACCTCGGCCGCGTGGCGCTTTCGACGGACCTTCGCGGACATGCGGCACCCCCAGATCGCCTGCCATTCTCGATCGGTTGGATCGAGATTTCAAGGACAATGTTTCGAGACGCGTCCTTGAAATGTCGATCCCATGGATCGAGATTTCAAGGTAGACCCGGCACGCTCGATCCTGCCGCAGCGACCGGCTGGCGCCGGGGGGGACGAGCGCGGTAGAATCGCGGCTCGTGGCCACGGAGGGACGGCATGAACGAGGGGGAGCCTGCGAGCGGGCCCAGGGGAGAGCCCGCGGGCGGGCCGGAGCCGAACCCGAGTCAGACGCCGAGCCGGTCGGCGCCCACCGATGCGACCATCGCCGGACCGGCCGCGCCGACCGACGCGACCATCGGATCCGGCATGCCCCCTGCCGCCACGGTCGCAGCGCCGCCCACCCCGCTTCCGCTCCTGGATCAGGCCCGCATCGGCCGCTACCGGGTGCAGGAGAGGATCGGCCGCGGCGGCATGGGATTCGTCTTCAAGGCGTGGCACGAGGGGCTCGAGCGCGCCTTCGCACTCAAGATCATCCAGCCGACCCTCCAGACCCCCGCCAGCCTCGTCGAGCGCTTCCTCCGCGAGGCCCGCGCCGTCGCCCGCATCGGCAAGCACCCCCACATCGTCCAGGTCCACGACGCCGGACAGGAGGGCTCCCTCTACTACATAGCGATGGATCTGGTCGAGGGCGACCCGCTCGACCGCCGCCTCCGCGCGGGCCCCATGGACCCCCAGGAGGCCGCGCGCATCGCACGCGGCATCGCCCTCGGCCTCCAGGTCGCCCACGAGGCCGGCATCGTCCACCGAGACCTCAAGCCCTCCAACGTCCTCCTCGCCCCCGACGGCACCCCGCTCGTCACCGACTTCGGCATCGCCCGCGATGCGAACGAGGTCCGCAACGTCAGCCAGGACGGCGAGGTCCTCGGCACCATCTCCTACATGTCCCCCGAGCAGGCCTCGGGGAACCGCGCCCTCCTCGGTCCCGCCACCGATGTCTACGGCCTCGGCGCCACCCTGTACGAGATGCTCGCCGGCCGCCCCCCCTTCGGCGGCGCCAACCCCTTCGAGGTCTGGACCGCGGTGGTCGGCCAGGAGCCCGAACGCCCCGGCCACGTCAACCCCGCCGTCCCCGCCGACCTCGAGACCATCTGCCTCAAGGCCATGGAGAAGGACCCCTCGCGCCGCTACGCCTCGGCCCGGGAGATGTCCGAGGACCTCGACCGGTTCCTCGCGGGCGATCCGATCCTCTCCCGCCCCGCCTCGGCCGTCTCCCGACTCCTTTGGAAGGCCGTAAGGCGCCGCCGCGTCCTCCTCCCCGCGGCGATCTCGGCCCTCCTCGTCGCCGGCGCGGTCGGCCTCCTCCTCCACTCTCAGGCGGAGCGCGGCCGCGAGGTCGCAGGCCTTTCCGATGCGGGCCGCCTCGCCCGCGCCGAGGGACGCATCGACGACGCCCGCGACGCCTTCCAGCGCCTCCGCGCCCTCGTCCCCGACTCCGCCGATGCCCGCGAGGGATTCGCCTGGGCCGATGGCGAGGTCAAGCGCCGCGACGCGGCGATCGAGGCCAGGCGGGCCCTCGCGCGCGAGGAGCAGACCGCCGCGGAGGGCGCCCTCAGGAAGGCCGGCCTCGCCCAGGCCGTCCTCGCGCGCTGGGTCATGCTCCTCCCCACCCTCGCCGAGCTCGAGCGCGACTACTACGACGCGAGCCTCGCCCCCGACGAGCGGCGCCGTCGCGGCGAGGAGCGCTGGGCCGGGGTCGACGCCTTCATGCGAGAGACCCCCGACGACCCGACGAGCCAGTCGACGATGTACGCCCTCGCCGGCTGGGCCCGACGCCTCGCCGGACGCGAAACCGAGGGGGTCGACTGGATGGCCCGCGCGCGCACGCTCGACCCCGACCTCCCCTACGGCGACCTCATGGAGGCCCTCGTCTTCCTCTCGCGGTACCTGTCGTGGCAGGAGCTGCCCGGCCTTTCGCTCGGGCCGTTCGGCCTGATCATCGGCGAGGCGCCCCCCGAGCGGCCCCAGCTCCGCGAGCTGCGGGTCAAGATGGAGGCGCTGCTCCAGTCCGCCTCCCGCGCCCCCATCTGGGGCGAAGGAATGGCGGGCGAGTTCCGCGGGGCGATCGCCGCGGTCCAGCAGATGCAGTCGGGGAAGTACGCGGAGTCCGAGGCCGCCTACACCGCCCTCCTGGGCACCGCCGCGCTCGGCGGCTTCCGCAGCGACATCCTCCTGGCGCGCGGGAAGGTCCGCTACCTGCTGAAGAAGTTCGAGGAAGCGATTGGGGACCTGGAGCGCGTGATCGAGGCGAGGCCGGGGTCGCCCGAGGCCTACTACTTCCGCGGCCTCATCCGTGCGGCGAAGGCGGACGAGATGCAGGTCGCGGGAAAGGACGCCCGCGCGATCTACCCCGCGGCAATCAAGGACTTCGACGAGGCGATGCGCCTCATGCCGGGCTACTACTATGGGAACCTCGCGCGCGGCACGGCGTACCTCGCCCTGGCGCGCGCCACCGAGGCGCGCGGGGAGGACCCGGCGCCCTGCTACGAGTCGGCCGTGCGGGACTTCGGCGACGCGATCGCGCTGTCGCCGCGAGACCCCGTCGCGCGCCTGAATCGCTCGATCGCGCTCTCGGCGCAGGCCCAGATCCTCGAGTCGGCCGGGAAGGCGCCCTGGGAGCCGTACGAGTCCGCCCGCAAGGACCTGGAGGCGGCGATCGAGAACGACCCGATGTTCGTCGACGCCCACCGCGCGATGGGGAGCACGTGCATCTCGCTGGGCCACGCGCTGTCGAGGGCCGGGCGGGACCCGCTGGAAACGCTCCAGGGGGCGATCGACGCCTTCTCGGACGTGATCACGGCCCGCCCGGAGGAGGCGGAGGCGTACCTCGGGCGCGGCGTGGCGCGCGCGAGCATCGCCGACTGGCTCGTGCCGCACGGGCAGGACCCCCGGGAGTTCTGGGAGACGGCGTACGAAGACTTCACGACGACGATCGAGAAGGAGCCGCGCCTCTACCACGGCTACGCGAACCGGGCGATGCTGCTCGAGCAGCTCGGGCGGTTCGACGAGGCGCTGGCCGACTACGAGGCGGGGTTGAAGGTCGCTCCCGGCGAGCCGATGCTCAGTCAGGGCCTCCTGAGGGCCCGCTCGATGAAGGAGGCCTCGAGCCGCCCGGCGCCGGCGTGGGCGAAGCTGATCAAGAAGGGCTCGGACCACCTCAAGGCGCAGGAGTACGTCGAGGCGCGCGCGAAGTACGAGGAGGCGCTCGCGGCGATCACGCCCGAGGAGGCGAAGCAGCCGCTCTACTTCGAGTTCATGATGGAGCTGAACTACAACCTCGCCTGCATCTACGCCCTGCTCTCGACGGGCAGGGAGTCGCCGGAGGCGACCGTGCGGGAGGTCGGCGAGGAGGAGGCGGCCTCGTGGCGCGACAAGGCCTTCGCGCGGCTGCGCGCGTCGTCGGACCTCGGGTGGCGCGACCCTGGCATGCTCCGGGGAGACCCCGACCTCGCGCCGCTCCACGACGACCCGCGCTGGCAGGAGGCGCTCACGCCGCGCCCGCGATAGCGCCCCCTCGGAGCGCCCTTGACGCGCATCGCCGTCAAGATCAGCCCCGAAGGGGCGTCCCAAGACAGCCAGGGGCGCAGCCCCTGGGTTACCGGCGAACATGGAGACAGAGCCCTGAAAGGGCGCCCCATCCTCTTGGGACGCCCTTTCAGGGCTTCCCAACATGCCGGATGCACGGTTCCACGGGCTTCGCCCCTGGCTATCTTGCGTCGCCCCTTCGGGGCTCATCTTGACGGCAATGCCCTTGACGGGGGGGACGCTGCCACGTAGCCTTCCCATCCGCGACCCACATCGGAGTGATCGCATGCCTCGCCACCGGATCCGGATCGCGGCCCTTCTCGCCCTGCTGCCCGTCCTCGCCCTGTTCGGCCAGGACGCGGACCCGGCGGCAAGGCTCAAGGCCACGCTCGACGACGGACGCGTCGTCATGGAGGAGTTCCGCGATGCGATCGACGCCTCCGCGTACGACGTCGAGGCGCTGGCGAAGAGGCTCGGACCCGACCCGGAGGCCGCCTACTGGTTCGTCCGCTCGACGATCGGCTACGAGGCCTACCCAGGGGCGCTCCGGGGCGCCGAGGGGTGCCTGCGCAGCGGGGCCGGGAACGCGGTCGATCGCGCCCTCCTCCTCGCCGCCGTCCTCCGCAAGAACGGCCACAAGGCGCGCTTCGCCTTCGCCGAGGCCCCGAAAGGCAAGGCCGAGGAGTGGGTGGGCCTCTCCATCGAGATGGGGACCGGGCCGTTCCCGCTCTCCTTCGAGCTGCCCTACGTCATCGACGCCCCGTTCTTCATCGAGCACTGCGAGAAGAAGGAGCAGGAGCTGCAGGAGCGCCTCGTCGCGCGGCACGAGAGGCTCTCCGCCGCCATCGAGCAGGCCCTCGGCGAGCGCGCGCACGCCGGCAAGGGGGGCCGCGCGGGCACCGCGAGGGCCACGCTCGTCCAGGAGGCCCGGGATCACGTCTGGGTCCAGGTGGAGAGGGACGGCGCATGGGCTGACCTGGACCCGATGCCCGACGGCCCCCTCCCCGGGCAGCGCGTCGCGGACCCCGCGATGACCGAGGACGAGGTTCCCAAGGAACTCTGGCACGTGATCGTCCTCCGGGGCTTCGTCGAGCGATTCGACGGGAAGCGCGTATCGGAACAACAGGTCTTCGAGCACGAGATCCCCGCGGCGGAGGCCGCGGGACAGCTCGTCGTCCTCGAGACGGCCCCCGCGGGCGACGCCGCGGGCGGGGTCGCGGAGGCGGTGAAGGGCAAGGACTCCAGGATCGCCCTCCTGCGGATCGGCGACAGGCACATCGCGTCCGGGGAGTTCGACCTGTCCGCGACGGAGGGTGGCCTCGGCGGGATGCTCGGCGGGGGGAAGGCGAAGACATCGACGCTGGTCTCCCTCGGACTCGAGGTCGGCAGCCGCATGGGGAAGCGCCGAGGGACGACCTCGCGCCGCTACCTCGTGGACCGCTGGGGGCAGGCAGCACGCTCCGCCAGGGACGTGAAGTCGCTGGAAGCCGCTCCCTCGCAAGAGACGGTCACGCAGATGGACGCCGCGGCCCTCTGCGTCGCCGTCCAGACGGGGCGCGTGAACGCCGCGCTGGTGCAGCAACACGTCATCGAAAACACGCTCACCACGCTCGCGGCCTTCCGAATCGACGGCGGCCTGGTCAAGTGGGCCGGGGCCTCCGGCGACCTCTCCGCGCTGATCCTGGCCGAGACCTACTTCCACTTCGCCGATCGCGCCGCCGAGGCGTGGCTGGACCGGGCGGGGTACGCCGCCGAACCGAGGGTCGTCATGCTCCACGTCGGGTCGGCGGGGGGCAAGGCCCGTCTGCGCTTCGACGTGACGCAGGACGCCCCGCGCATCGTCGCCGACGGCCTCGAGGATGCCCACCGCACACAGTGGGAGTGGGGCCTGATCTCGGCCATCGCCGAGGAGGAAATCCTCCCGCCGCCGACCGGAAACGTCGAATCGTCGGAGCGCGTCCACGGCAGCGCGCAAGCCCTGGAGGACTCCCTCGGGCGCGGCCCGCCCGTCGTGATCGAGGAGGAGGACGCGATCCCCGAGGTCCCGCCCGACGCGAGGGCCCTGATCCGCTCGGCGCTCGCGGATCGGCGGATTGTGCTGCTGCCCGCGAAGCAGCCCGCGGACGGATCGTTCGGCTGGTTCGAGCTCGACCAGAAGACCGGCGTCCTCCTCGCAACCGTGGAGACGGGCCTCCACGAGGGGACGGCCGAGCGCGGGATCATGGAGAAGGAGACGCCGCACAAGACCGCGGCCGCCAGACAGTACAGCTCCAGGGTGCAGGAGAAGTTCGGCTGCGTCGCGGAGAGCGTCGTGGCGCTGGGTTCGGTCGCGCTGACGGCCGCGGAGGGGGGGCTCCCGGTCCTTGATGCGCTCGACCTCGCCCAGGCGATGGCGGAGTGCATCGCGAAGGCGGGGAAGAGGAACCACAGGGGCGTCTCAGACACCCCCCCCAAGGACATCCGCATCGACCCCGAGGACCGGACACACATCAAGGATCGACACCTGGATTGGGAAAAGGAGAAGGACGCCACCAAGTGGCTCCCCGACAAGGACTGGGAAGACTACACCCGCAAGACGATCGACAACCCCGACCGCGTCTACCGGGAGGCCGGAGGGAACTGGGTCTACGAGAAGGACTTCGGATCGGACATCCTCGGAAGCAAGGTGGACGGCACGGGGAAGGCCAGCAAGGTCCGCGCCGTGGTGACCCCCGACGGGCAGGGCCTGGGGGGGAGCGTTCATACCGCCTTCCCCGAGTCCGCCTTCAACGCCTTGCCGAAGTAGGTCGGCCCAGGGACCCATTGTGCGGCCTGCACGGTGGTGGTAGATTCCGAACTCCGGGCCGTCCACTCCGTTCGATCCCCAGGTGTTTGTGAATCGAGTCCGATGAAGTACGCCGTCCTTCTCCTCGCCCTTGCCAGCACCGCACCCGCCGAGGAGCTCTTCTCCCTCCAGGCCCAGGTCGAGGAGCGCGACGGGGCGTGGTCGTTCGTCGTGGCCGGGAAGACCCTCCTCGCCGACGGCGCCACGCTCGAGATCGAGGTCATGCTCCCCCGCGAGGAGACCTATCGCGATGGAGAAGTCTGGAAGTACGAGGACCCCGTCGACGATGGGAAGGTGACCACGATCGGCGGGGCCTTCGAGGCGGCCGTCGGACGCATGCCCCACGCCCCCTACTCGATGACCTACCTCGTCCGTGCCACGCTCGACCCCGCGCGCCAGCAGAACGCCGTCCTCCTCGACCTCGAGAAGCGCGGGATCGCGGTCGCGGAGCCGGTCGCGAAGGAGGTCGTCTTCACGCTCGGCACCCCCGCCGACCTCGAGCGAGAGCGGCTGGAGGCGGACAAGTCCGTGGTCGCCGACTTCACCGCGACGCGCGCCCTCTTCGAGGAGCTGGAGGGGCGCTTCAAGGGGCTCTACACCGCCGAGACCGCGCCCGACCTTGCCGCGTGGGACGCCTGGCGCAACGAGTGGGACACGCGGCGCGCGCCTGTCACGGAGAGCAACGGACGCCGCATCCTCCAAGACATCTACTGGCGCGAGTCGTACGGGAAGCGGTACCTCGAGGCGATGCTCGACGGGCTCGGCGACCTCGCCGACTTCTACCGCGAGGTCCTCGCCGCGCCAAAGGCGGAGCGGCCGCCTGAGGAGCACGTCGCGCACGCCGGCAAGATGTTCGAGGCGAAATACTGGGAACGGCTCGACTTCCTCCAGATCTCGCTCATCGCCCGTCCGGATCAGGTCCTCGCGGTCCTCGACGAGGTCGACGCGCGCGTGAATCGCCTCGCGGAACTGCGCGCCCTGGCAGCGAAGCAGGACCCGGCGTTCTCCGAAGAGGCCTGGGAGAAGGAGGTCGCCGACGCGCGCCTGGCGTTCGTCCAGCTCCCCGCGCGGCTCTCCTCGGAGCTGCCGGAGACCTACTTCGGCCTCGTGACGAGGCTCTGCCGCGACCTCGTCGCGCTCCTCGGCCCTCCGGAGGCTGCGGTCGACCCCAAGCCTGTCGCCGACGCGGTGCAGGCCCTGCGCAAGGACGCGCAAGCACAGATCAAGTGACCCCTTGCCCCGCCGCGCACGCAGGCCTAGAATCTGCCCTTAAGAATGTCCAGCACGCCTCGATTTCCGCACGCGCCGGTCTGGGCCGTCGCGCTCATCACACTCGCGGCCACGCTGGCGGCGTGGCTCCAGGCGCTCGGCATCGAAGAGGACCGCGATCGGGCCGCCCTCGAGAGCCGGGTCGATCACCTGGAGTACGAGATCCATCGGCGGCTCTCGGCACTGCACGGGCTGCTCAGCGGCGCCCAGGGGCTGTTCGCGGCCAGCAAGTCGGTCGAGCGCGCGGAGTGGCACGAGTTCGTGGAACGGATGCAGATCCGCACCAGGTGGCCCGAAATCTACAACTTCGCGTACACCGCCTGGGTCCCGAGGGGGCAGCGAGAAGCCTGGCTCGCGGCCACGCGCGCTGACGGCGCGCCCGACTTCCGAATCCAGCCGCCCGGGGACCCCGAGGCGTCGATCGTGGTCACCTTCGCCGAGCCGCTGCCGCAGAACGCGGCGATCGTAGGCTACGACCTCACGACCCGCCCGCCCTCCGCGGAGGTCATGACCCGGGCGCGGGACTCCGGCGAGGTCGCCATGTCGCAGGGGATCCGCCTGGTGCAGGAGCCGGCGACGCAGATGTCCGTCCTGCTGAGTCTCCCCGTCTACCGGAACGGCGTCCCCCGGGACACCCTCGAGCAGCGCCTCGCCTCCTTCCAGGGTTGCGTGACGATTGCCGTCCGCCTCGGGGACCTCATGTCGGCCGCCCTGGACAAGATCCTCCCGGGCTGGACGCTGCGGCTCTACGACGGGACGGAGCGGGTGAAAGACCGGCAGCTCTTCGAGTGGGTGGACGGGATCGGGTCCCGCCCCGACCTCCTGGAGGGGACGACGGCCATCGACTTCGCGGGACAGCGCTGGACGCTGGATGTCGGCGTCCCCAAGAAGATGCTCCAGGAGGGGGAGCCCCACCTCGCCTCGCTTCTGCTCCTCGTGGGGCTGGGCTTCTCCGCGCTGCTGACGACCCTCGTCTGGTCGCTGGCGACGCGGCGGACCAGGGCGGTCGCCCTGGCGGCGAGGATGACGATTGAGCTGCAGGCCAGTTCCGAGCGGGTCCGCGGGATCCTCGACTCCGCGCGCGACGCCATCCTCACGATGAACGAGGACGGAAACGTCGAGAGCATGAACGCCGCGGCCGCGCGCCTGTTCGGCTACTCGCCGTCCGAAGTCCTGGGCCGCCCGCTCACCATGCTCATGCCGGAGAGGTGGAAGCGGCACCACTCCGACGGCCTCAGGAAGTACCTCCTGGGGGGCGACCCGAAGGTGATCGGGCGGACGCTCGAGGTCGAGGGCCAGAGGAAGGACGGCTCCATCGCCGCCGTCGAGATCGCCGTTTCCGAGCTCCGCCTCGGGGACCGGCGCGTGTTCACGGGGATCCTCCGGGACGTCACGGTGCGCAGGGCCCGCGACGAGGAGTTGAAGGAGGCGAACCGCAGGCTCGCCGAGGCGATGGGGAAGCTCGAGACCACCCAGCGCGACGTGGTCCAGCAGGAGCGCCTCCGCGCGATCGGGACGATGGCAAGCGGCATCGCCCACGACTTCAACAACTCGCTCGCCGCGATCCTGGGCTTCGCGGAGCTGCTCCTCGTGAGCGAGGAGATGCGGCGCGATCCGGAGTCCCTCCGCAAACACCTCGAGCTGATCCGCACCGCGGCCAAGGACGCATCGGGCGTCGTCAGCCGCCTGCGCGAGTTCTACCGCCTTCGCGACGAGGCGGAGGTCCTCTCGCCGGTGAACCTGAACCGGATCGTCGAGGACGCCGTCGGGCTCACCCGGCCCCGCTGGAAGGACATGGCCCAGGCGCGCGGGATCGCCATCGACGTGCGCGTGGTGCTGGCGCCCGAACTCCCCGAGGTCCCCGGAAACGAGGTCGAGCTGCGGGAGGTCGCCATCAACCTCGTCATGAACGCGATCGACGCCATGCCGAAGGGGGGGACGCTGACGATCACGACCCGCTCGGACGGGCGGCGCGTCGTGGCGGAGTTCGAGGACACGGGGACCGGCATGACCGAGGATGTCCGACAACGCTGCCTGGAGCCCTTCTTCACGACCAAGGGCCCGCAGGGCTCGGGGCTCGGCCTGGCGGTGGCCTATGGAGTCGTCCAGAGGCACGGGGGGGCGCTGGACATCGAAAGCGCCCCGGGCGAGGGGACGCGGATCCGGATCGCCATCCCCTTCCGGACGGGCCACACGCCGCTCCCCGAGCCCCCCTCGCAGGCCCGGGTCTCCGGCTCGCTGCACGTCCTCGTCGTCGAGGACGACCCGCTCGTCCAGCAGGTCGTCGCCGGCTACCTGTCGGCCGCCGGACACACCGTGGAGACGGCCTCGAACGGCCGCGAGGGGCTGGAGAAGTTCCACGCGGGACGCTTCGACCTCGTCGTCACCGACCAGGGGATGCCCGAGCTGACGGGGACGCAGCTCGCCGCGGCGATCAAGAGCGCCGCGCCCACGAAGCCGGTCCTCCTCCTGACCGGGTGGGGCGAGCAGATGCAGGCGGCCGGAGAACACCCCCCGGGAGTCGACCGCATCATCAACAAGCCGGTGAGCCTCTCCGCGCTCCTCGACGCCGTCGGCGAGGTCGTCGGCCGCCCGCGCTGATTCCCTTGGGCCGGCGCCCTCCGCTCCCTACACTGTCCCCTCGCCTTGGAGGACGACGTCGCCGTGAAGGCCACACGCACGCTGCCCCTGGACGGCAAGAGGCTCACGCTCGACCAGCTCGAGCGGGCCTGGCGCGACCCCGCCCTGCGGATCGCCCTGACCCCGTCCGCCGAGCGCCGCGTGAGGCGCTCGCGCGAGGTCATCGAACGGCGCGTCCGCGCGGGGGAGACGATCTACGGCGTGAACACGGGATTCGGCAAGCTCTCCTCGGTCCGGATCTCGCCGGAGGACGTGGGGAAGCTCCAGGAGAACCTCGTCCGCAGCCATGCGGTTGGCGTCGGGCCCGACCTGCCCTCCGAGGAGGCCCGCCTCGCGCTCCTGCTGCGCCTCCACACGCTGACGCTCGGATACTCGGGCGTCCGCCCCGCGCTCGTCAGGCTCCTGGCGGACATGGTGAACCGCGGCGTCGTCCCCGTGATCCCAGAGCAGGGGTCCGTGGGCGCGAGCGGCGACCTGGCGCCGCTGGCGCACCTCGCGCTCGTGGCGATCGGCGAGGGGAACGCCGTCTTCCGCGGAAGGCGCATGCGCGGCGGGGCAGCCCTCAAGGCCGCGGGCCTGCGGCCGGTGCGCCTTGCCGAGAAGGAGGGGCTCGCGCTCATCAACGGCACGCAGATCATGACGGCGATCCTCGCCTCCGTCGCGTTTCGCGCGCGGAGGCTCGCGAAGGTCGCCGACGTCGCGGCCGCGATGAGCCTCGAGGCGCTCAAGGGGACGCTCACGGCGTTCGACCCGCGGATCCAGGCCGTCCGCCCGCACCCGGGGCAGGCGACGGTCTCACGCAACGTGGCGAGGCTCCTCAAGGGGAGCGGCATCCTGGAGTCGCACGTCGACTGCTCGAAGGTCCAGGACTCCTACTCGCTTCGCTGCGTGCCGCAGGTCCACGGCGCCAGCCGCGACGCGCTCGGATACGTCCTCGGCGTCCTCGAGCGCGAGGTCAACTCCGCGACCGACAACCCGCTCGTCTTTCCGGAGGAGGACGAGATCCTCTCCGGGGGGAACTTCCACGGGCAGCCGGTCGCAATCGCGGGAGACCTGCTCGGGATCGCGCTCGCGGAGCTGGGGGCGATCTCGGAGCGCCGCACGGAGACGCTCGTCAACCCTGACCTCTCCGGACTGCCGGCGTTCCTCACGCCCGATGTCGGCCTGAACTCGGGAATGATGATCACGCAGGTCGTCGCGGCGGCGCTCGTCTCGGAGAACAAGATCCACGCCCACCCGGCGTCGGTCGACTCCATCCCCACGAGCGCGAACAAGGAGGACCACGTCAGCATGGGCGTCACGGCGGCGCGGAAGTGCCGGACGATCCTCGAGAACATCGAGTGGGTCCTGTCGATCGAGCTCCTCTGCGGGGCGCAGGGGCTGGAGTTCCTGCGGCCCCTGCGGCCGGGACGCGGGGTCGCGGCGGCGGTTCGGGCGATCCGCCGCCGGGTGCCGCCCCTGGCGCGCGACCGGGTCCTCCACGACGACATGGTCGCGATCCGCGCGATGGTCGCCGACGGGTCGCTCCTGGCGGAGGTCGAGGAGGCCGCGGGTCCGATCGAGTAGGCCGGTTGCTGGACGTGCGGGGCGGGGCCTGCTATGTTCCGGCCCGCTCAGGGCGTGGGAGGTGGGGATGCCGCTCGACGAATTCCTGTCGGCGAACCAGCAGTTCCTCAGCAAGGTCACTCCAGGCCGCGCGCCTCGGGACCCGAAGCGCGGCCTCGCCATCGTCACCTGCATGGACGGGCGCCTGACGAGGATGCTCCCGCAGGCGCTCGGCATCCAACGCGCCGAGGCGGTCATGATCCGCACGGCGGGAAACACGATCCTGCCGCATGACCTGGCGATCGTGCGCTCCGTCGCCGCCTCGGTATTCATGCTGGGGGTCCGCGAGGTCCTCGTCGTCGGCCACACGGACTGCCGCATGGCGGGCGACGTGCTGCCGCTCCTCGACGGGATGGCGAAGCTCGGCGTCACCCGGGACGCCCTGGGCTCGAACGACCCGAGGGAGTACTTTGGATTCATCCCGGGCCCGGAGCAGAACGTGCGCGCTGTGGTCCGACAGCTCCGCGAGTCGCCGCTCATTCCAGGGCAGGTTCTCGTGCACGGTCTCCTGATCGATGTCGACTCGGGGTCGCTCAAGGTCCTGGTGCGCGGCGACGAGGCGCCCCCGACGGTCGAGCCTGTCCCCGCCGAGCCTGTCCAAGCACGGGAGGCCGAGGTCCCCTACGCAGCCGAGGTCGTCGAGGAGGTCCGCCCCCGCCCGGTCGTCCGCAAGGGAGGGAAGTTCGTCAGGTAAGCCGCTGCACGCGGGAGGTGCAGGCCTGCACGCTGCGCATCGCGCGCGCCGGGGTTCCCAGGCGCAAGCTGCTGGGACGACATGAGGTACGGCTGGGTCGCTGATCGGAGACGAGGCAGCCGACTTGCGAGGAATCACGGCGACTTGGAAGCCGTACGAGGGATCAAGCCATGTTGGAATGGGTCTTCATCTTCTGTTTTGCGCTGGGGATCATCTACGCCGTCTTCGCGGGTGTCTTCGCGGGGATCTTCGGGGGCGTCCTCCATCACGGCCATGACCTGCCCGGCGGGCACGACGTGGATGTCTCGCACGACGTCGACGTCTCACACGACGCGGACCTCTCCCACGACGTCGATCACTCGGGGGACGTCGGTGGCGGACACGAGGTCCAATTCAGCCCCGTCTCCCCGCCTGTTGTGGCGATGTTCCTGGCCGGGTTCGGCGGGATGGGGCTGCTCGGGATCAAGTCGCTCCATTGGACGTCGACGATCGGCCTCTTCTCGTTCGCGTTGAGCTCGGCGCTCGTACTGGGGTCGGTGACATTCTTCCTCTTCTTCTGGATCATGAAGAACACGCAGGTCACGAGCGTCGTGAGGTCGACGGACGCCGTGGGGGCGACCGCGGACGTGATCGTCCCGCTCCCGTCGCACGGGACGGGTGAGATTGCCTACACGGCGCGTGGCCGGCGATTCAACGCCCCCGCGCGCTCTACGGACGGCAGGCCCATCCCTCAGGGCAAGAGGGTCGTCGTGGAGAAGCTCGATGGGAGCGTCCACGTCGTGCGTGAGGAATCTCGAAACTGAGCATAGGAGGAACAAGATGCTGACGATGCTGGCCGGGGCGTTCGACCCCGGGATGATGGCCCTGTATTTCATCGGAACCCTGGTGCTCTTCGGGCTCGTCTACGCCGCCCGGCGGAAGAACGTCGGGCCGAACGAGGCGCTGATCATCTCCGGCTGGGGGGCGCGAAAGGCCGACGGGAGGGTCGGATTCAAGATCGTCACGGGCGGCGGCGCCTTCATCAAGCCGATCATCGAGAAGGCCGACGTCCTCTCGCTCGAGGTGATGACGCTCGACATCCGGCTTTCGGAGGTCTACGCGGGGAACGGGATCCCGATCAACGTCGACGGCGTCGCGCAGGTGAAGGTCGACTCCAGGGACGAGATGATCGCGACGGCCGCGGAGCAGTTCCTGTCGAAGAGCCCGAGCGAGATGCTCGACGTGGCCAGGCAGACGCTCGAGGGGCACCTCCGCGCGATCATCGGCACGATGACGATCGAGCAGATCTACAAGGAGCGCGAGAAGTTCGCCCAGAACGTGCAGGAGATGGCGGCGACGGACCTCGCGAACATGGGCCTCCGGATCGTGAGTTTCACGCTCCGCGACATCAAGGACGGCCAGGGATACCTGGACGCCCTGGGCCGGCCGCGGATCGCGCAGGTCCGGAGCGAGGCCGACATCGCGGAGCAGGAGGCGAAGCGGAACGCGACGATCAAGACGGCGCAGGCCAACCAGGAGGCCCAGGAGAAGAAGATCCTCGCCGACACGAAGGTCGCCGAGTCGCAGCGCGACTTCGACATGAAGAAGGCGGAGTACCAGATGGCCGTGAATCAGCGGCGCGCGGCGGCCGACCTCGCCTATGACCTCGAGAAGTACAAGCGGGGTCAGGACGTGAAGAAGGAGGAGATCCAGGTCCAGATCATCGACCGCGAGAAGCAGATCGAGGTGCAGGAGAAGGAGATCCTGCGCCGCGAGAAGGAGCTGGAGGCGACGGTCGTGAAGCCCGCGAACGCGGAGCGGATCCGGATCCAGCAGATCGCAGACGCCGAGAAGTACAAGATGGAGGCGGAGGCGGCAGGCCGCGCCGCGGCGACGCGGAACATCGGCGTCGGCGAGGCGGACTCCGAGAAGGCGAAGGGTCTCGCGGTGGCCGAGGTCGAGCGGGCCCGCGGCATGGCCGAGGCCTCGATCATCGCCGCGAAGGGGCAGGCCGAGGCCGAGGCGATGTCCAAGAAGGCCCAGGCGTGGAAGGCCTACAACGAGGCGGCCATCATCCAGATGTTCATCGAGAAGCTGCCGGAGCTCGCGCGGGCGATTGCGGAGCCGCTGTCGAAGACGGAGAAGATCGTGATGGTCTCCACCGGCGGGGACGGCATGGGCGCCTCCAAGATCACGGGCGAGGTGGCGAAGATCCTGGCGCAGCTCCCCGACGTCATCGAGGGCGTGTCGGGGATCAAGCTGAAGGAGATCATCGGCAAGCTGGGGAAGGGCGACGCCGCCCCCGCGCAGGCATAGTCCACTTCATCGCATGCTTCCACGGGGCGCGCGACGCACGGTCGCGCGCCCTGTGTCACTTCGGGACGATCTACACGTCCGGGCCTTCGCCCTCCACGTGCTCGCCCTCCAGGTGGACGTGCGGCTTCCGCGCGGCGAAGGCCAGCGGGATGACGATGTCGTGCAGGACGCACGGGATCATGACGCAGACGATGAGGAGCAGGAGCAGCCAGCCGATCAGCATGATCCAGCTCCCCTGCCCGAATCCCGTGAAGTAGATCGCCCCCGCCATGCTCGCGACCAGGACGTGCGCGCTGTGGCTGTAGAAGGTGCTCCGACTCACGTACTTCTCCGCGAGGATCCCGCACCCCACCCCCAGGAAGACGAATGGCCAGACGAGGAGCGGGTCCTCCAAGATGCAGATGTGCAACTCCATGGGCCGCCCAAGCCACCTTCCGCCCAAGTAGGGCAGGACGATGTCGCTGAAGCTGCAGAGGGGGATCGTCGCGAGGATCACCACCGCGATCGCCTGCTTCCACCTCCGGTCGTGACGCCAGAACATCGCCGCCGTCGCCGTCGCGCTGATCAGGAGGTGGACGGGATGCAGCAGGTGGAAGACGTCGTGGAGCCGCTCCTGGCCCATCCCCAGCCACGTCAGGAGCCCCGCGAAGCCGATCGCCGCCACCACGCTTCCACCCGAAAACGGGAGGTGGTGGGCCAGCTCGTCGAGGATGAACTCGCGGCGGGTCATCTGATGGGTCCCCGCGCGGCGTCGACCAGCGCGGAGAACAGCCGGCCCTGCTCGGGCGCGTCGGGCATCCGCTCGGGATGCCACTGCACCGCGAGGAAGAACGGGTGCTCCCCGTCCTCCACCGCCTCCGCCACGCCATCCCCCGACCGCGCCACCACGCGCACCCCCTTCCCCGGTTGGTCCACCGCCTGGTGGTGCCAGGAGAGGACCGGGACCCGCGAGGCCCCCAGGATCCGCCCTACGCGGCTCGCGGGGTCGATCTCCACGTCGTGCCTCGCCCCCTTCGCGTGGACGACCGTGGTCCCCACCGCCGTCGGGATGTCCTGCACGAGCGTCCCCCCGCGCCAGACCGAAAGGAGCTGCGCACCGTAGCAGATCCCGAGCGCCGGCGTCTTCCGCTCGAACAGCACGTTCATGAGCGCCAGGTCGCTCGCCTGCTTCCGCTCGGCGAGGAGGCTCACGCTCGGGTGCGGCGCCTGGCCGTAGAGCGACGGCTGGATGTCGTCGCCTCCCGAGAGGACGAGGCCGTCGACGAGCGTCAGCGCCTCGCGCCATTCGTCCTCGGTCTGGAGGTGCGACAGGAGCAGCGGCAGCCCCCCCGCAGCGACGACCGCTCGGACGTAGTCGTCGCAGAGCGTGACCCGCATCCGCTTGCGGACTTCTTCCAGCTCGCAGTTGATCCCGATCACGGGCCTCATCGCGGGTCGAACCTCCTCAGGAGGATTCGGTCGTCCAGGAACTCTTTCTTGACCCATCGGCGCTTCTCGGCGGCGTCGGGGTCGTGGCCGAAGGGCCACTCGACGCTCCCCGTCCCGCGACGCATCAACAACGCGCGCAACTCCCGGGCGCGGTCGGCGAGCGCCCCCGCTTGCGGGACAAAGCCGGGTGAGCGCTCAATCCACCACACCGTCCGCCCCTCGGAGGCCGCAAGGAACTCCTCAAACGTCTCCGATCCGGAGGGCCGGTCCAACTTCGCCTCGGCGCTCCAGTCGAAGATGCGCGGCTCGGCGAGTCCCTCGAGGTAGTAGAGGAGCGGCGTGGCGGAGGAAGTGTACACGAGCACGTCCCCCTCCTCGAACTCTTTGCGCAGGAACGAGGCGACCTCGCGACTGGGCTCCACCATCGCCATGTTGTGGTACTCCCGGCCCGCGAGGACGTTCCTCTCCGAGACCGCCTGGGGGACCACGACGGCCAGGAGGGCGCCGACGCGGAGCCACCAGGGCGCCGTTCCGAGCACGCCCGCCGCGAAGAGCGCCAGGAGGCAGGGGAGCAGGACGAGGACGTAGCGCGGCCCTGCCTTCATGGTGAACGAGAGGGCCGCAACCGCGAGGACGAGAGGCACGACGAGGAAGGCTCGCAGGTCGCGCCGATCGGCGAGGGCGCGCCAGCCCAGGACGCAGAGGACGGCGCTCCCGAGCGCCGCGGGGACCATGGCTGGCCAGTTCCACGGGAGCACCGTCTCGCCCAGGACGAGGCCGAAGAGGGCATAGCCTGCCTTCCCCGGCGGGCCGAACGGGATCGGAACCTGCTCGCGGCCCGTCGCGGCGGAGACGAGATTCGTGAAATTCTCCGCGAAGACGCCGGCCCAGGGCAGGACGCCCAGGAGGACCACGCCGAGCGCCACCCCGAGGGCCCAGCGACGCGAGCGCAGCGAGGGCACCACGTGCGCGGCGAGGAGGCCTCCGAGGAGAAACAGTGTGATGTACTGCAGCATGAGGGCGACCAGTAGCGCGACTCCGGCCGCAATGGCCCATCGGAGCCGGTTCGTCGTCCCTGCCCTCCAGAGGCACGCCAGTCCCGCGCACGCGGACGCGAGGAGGAGCGGGTACGGTCGCAGCTCGCGCCCGTACAGCAGGACGGGCGGCGAGACGGCGTAGAGGGCCGCGAGAAGACCTGCCCCGCGGGCCCCGAGCATCGCCGCCCCGAGCGCGGCGATCGCCAGCAGCCCGCAGACCCTCCCGGCGGCCGACAGGCCCCGCAGCGCGACCTCCTCCTCCCCGAGGGAGCCTCGCCAGGCGCTCACGAGGAGGTAGTAGAAGGGGCTCAGGTTCGGGTCGCCCACGCGCCAGATCTCCGCGGCGGGCATCCGCGCGCACGTGATGGACCAGACCTCGTCGTCCCAGAGGCTCCTGGCTCCCAGGTCGCTGAAGCCGACGATGATCGTGAAGACCAGCGCGGCGGGGACGGCCAGGAGGACCGCGCTGCGCGGCATGGGGGACCTACACTTCCCCGAGGTACTTGATCCCGAAGATGGTGATGTCGTCGCTCTGGGGCCCGTTCGCGCGGTGCACGTCGATGTCGGCCACGAGCGCGTCGATCCCGGCCTGGGGCGTCTCGCAGCCCTTCGCGGTCAGGATCGCGAGCATCTTCTCCTTGCCGTAGTCCTCGTTCTGGGGGTCCTTCGCCTCGTTCACGCCGTCCGTGTAGAGGAGGAGCGAGTCGCCCGGCTGGAAGGTCATCGTCTGCTCCGTGATGGCCCCCTCGAATTTGGCATCCTTCGTGATGCCGAGGGCCATGCCGCCCGCCTCGATGAACTCCGCCTGCCCCGTGCTCGTGCGGAAGACGACCGGCGGGTTGTGTCCCGCGCTCGCGAGGATCGCCGTGTGGCTCTTCACGTCGAGCAGCACGTACAAGGCGGAGACGAACATCCCCTTGCGGATGTCGCGGCAGATGATCCGGTTCGCCTTGATCAGCGTCTCCCTCGGCGACAGGCGCAGCGCCGCCACCATCCGGATCACGCTCCGCACCATGACCATCACCATCGCGCCGGGGACGCCCTTCCCCGAGACATCCGCGATGATCGCCGCGCGGGTCCGCTCGGAGAGCGGGACGAAGTCGAGGTAGTCGCCGCCGATCTCCTTCGCCGGCAGCCACTTCATCGCCATCTCGTACCCAGGCATCGGGGGGAGACTCGACGGGATCAGCTTCTCCTGGACCTCCTTGGCGATCTTGATGTCGTACGCGGAGAGGTCCCCGCGCGCCATCTCCCTCGCCCCGCCCCCCGCCGAGAACCGCGCGTGGAGGTTTGCGAGGTCGGTCAGGACGTCGTCCGGCGTCTGGTACCGCTCCGCCGGGTCCTTCCGCATCAGCTTCTCGATGAGCTGGCACAGCTCGTCGGGGACGTCGGGGTTCACTTCCTTCGGGGACAGCAGGGCCTCCATCGAGATCATCTCGATGAATTCGCGCGGGGAGTTCGCGCGGTACGGCGGCTCGCCCGTGAGGAGGAAGTAGAGCGTCGCGCCGAGGGAGTACAGGTCGGCGCGGTGGTCCACGTCCTTCTGGCGGAAGATGAGCTCCGGCGCTGCGTAATTCGGCATCACGACGCCCGATCCGGTCGTCGAGAGCCCCTGGAAGTCCTCCCTCTCGAGCGACTTCGCCATCCCGAGGTCGATCACCTTCGCGACGCCGTCCACGGAGAGGAGGACGTTGCCGGGGCGGACGTCGCGGTGGACGATCTTCTTCTGGTAGGCGAACTGGAGCGCCTTGCAGATCTGGATCGCGACATCGAGGACGCGCGGAACGGAGAGCGGCCCCTCCTCGCGCACGATGTCGTCGATGGAGCGACCCGCGACGAGCTCCATGACGATGTAGTAGATGCCGTGGTCCTCGCCCGCATCGTAGATCTGCACGAGGTTCGGGTGGTTGAGCACGGCCCCCGCGCGCGCCTCGCGGAGGAACCGCTCCACCGAGAGCTTGTTCTGCGTGAGCTGCTCGAAGAGGACCTTCATCGCGGCGATGCGTTTGACGGTCACGTGCTCGGCGCGGAAGACCACGCCGACGGTCCCCTCCCCCAACTTCTCGAGGATCTTGTACTGCCCGATCACGCGGCCGATGTACTCGCTGTCGCAGCGCGTGCAGTAGAATTTTCCGCCCTGCTCGCGGACCCTCCCCTCGGCGATCTCCTTGCGGGGGATGACGCGGCCGCACTTTTCGCAGAACTTGTGCGAGATGAGGAAGCTCTCGGCCTCGGGCTCCTTCGCGGGGCGCGCCGGCGAGGTGGGCGTATAGCCGATCGCCTGGTACTCGCTCGTGCGGACGGCGTACTCCTGCTTCGGGAATTTCGTCACCGGCTTCGGGTTCTCGCCGGGGAGCGTCGCGGCGGGGTTCGGGGCGCTCGGTGCGACCGCGCCCTTGGGCGGCGGCGACATCGCCTCGGTCGGCCGCGCCAGCTCGGAGATCATGAGCGTGTCGCCGACCCGGAGCTCGTCCCCGGGGTTCAGCTCGGCGACGTCGATCCGCATCGAGTTGACGTAGGTGCCGTTCATCGAGTGCAGGTCGTAGACCCGCATCGACTTGCCGTCGTTCTCCAGCCGGCAGTGCGCCCTGGAGACCCTGCCGTCCCCGAGCACCAGGTCACACGTCTCCACGCGCCCGATCGTGATGCTACGACCTTCGGGCACATAGACGACGGATCCGACCTGCCACCCGTTGCGGATGACAAGCTTGAAGCGCATTCAGTCTGAAACCGCGGAGCCTGCTGTTCGCAAGCCGAATTCTAGGCGGGCCCTGAAGGGGTGTCAAGCCTGCCGGCCGGTGGAAGAGAGGGAACGCGCCAGGAGGCGGAATTCAGCGGGAGAAAGGCGTTCCGGCCTTGCATCCGGCGGGTGCCCAAGGGCATGCAGCGCCTCCCGGGCGGTTTCCGGGCTGGTGCCGGACTCCTTCAAAGTGTGCACCAGCGTCTTGCGCCGGTGCTGGAAAACGGCCTTCGCCAAGGCTTTCAGCCTCTCGTATTCGTCGCGATCCGGCGGGTCGGACTTGCGCGACAGCCTGAGGACGGCCGACTCGACCTTGGGCTCGGGCCAGAAGACCTTCGGCGGGATTCGGCGCGTGACTCGCCCCTCGGCCAGCGTCTGCACGAGCACGGAGAGGTGTCCGTAGTGCTCCGAGGAGGGCTCCGCGACAAGCCGCTGCGCGACCTCGAGCTGGAGGAGCGTGGTCGAGGTCGCGATCGGCAGGTCGGCCTCAAGGAGCAGGAGGACGACGTTCGAGGCGATGTTGTAGGGGAGGTTCGCGACGACGTGGACCTCGTTCACGCGCGAGAGGGCCTCGATCACGCAAGGCGAGAGGGCCCGCCTACCGGCGAGGACGTCCCCCTCGAGGAGCGTGAATCGGTCGACGGCGCCGAAACGCTCGCGGCAGATCGCGGCGAGGCCCCGGTCGATCTCCACGGCGATCACGCGGTGCCCCGCGTCGAGAAGGTGGTCGGTGAGGAGTCCCGGCCCCGGCCCGACCTCGAAGACGGTCGCGTGCGGCGGGAGGGCGGCGTCGCGCACGATGGCGCGCAGCGCATTCGGGTCGATCAGGAAGTGCTGCCCGGCGCGCTTGCGGGGCGCCAGTCCGCGCGATGCGAGGAGCGCGGAGAGCTCGGCGCGCGTCATTCCACCTTCCGCTGCCTGAGCAGGACCGTCTCGAAGACCTCGGAGTGCGGCTCGCCGCCTCGTTGGAATTTCACCGTGATGACGACCTTGTACTCCAGCCGGTCGTCGCCGAGCGCCTCGTATTCGATGTCGTAGCTGTAGGCGTCGTTGAACCCCGGCAGCTTCTGGTCCGAGACGTCCGCAGGCGCACCGTCGCCCGTGAGGGCCTCCTTCGCCTCCGAGAGGGCCGAGAGGGCGAGGAGCCCGACGTTCGTGTGATCGACCCCGCGTCGGTGCGTGATCGTCGCGGCGCCGAACAGCGCGAACACGCTGACCATCCCCACGGCCAGGATCGCCAGCGCAATGAGGATCTCGACGAGAGAGAAGCCGCGCGGACGCCTCATCGCCGCTCCTCGTCCTTGCGCGGCTCCTTCCGGCACGGGAGGTACACGACCGTCGAGAGCGACTCCCCCGAGACCACGTGCGTCCCCTTCGTGTGCGACGCCGATCTCGACCCGCGGGCCCCGCGCTCGTCGACCGTGAACGACGTGTCGTCCTTCTCGCTGTAGGTGAACCACTCCCCGTCGACAAGGGCTGCGCCCGGTGCGTCGGGGAAGCCGTTGGTGGAGTCGACCTCGAGCTTCTTCACCGAGGAGTCGACGTCCCCGGAGAGCGAGGTCCCCTGCCCGCGGTTGGCCTCGGGGAGGAGCGTAATCGTGACCATGACCTTCGAGGGGAGGATGTCGGGGCACTCGATCTTGGACCGGTCGCCGAGGTAGGCGGGTGCGCGCTCGTCCCACCCGCGGCTGGAGTCCCACCTCGAGGCCGGGCCGGTCCGCGAGCCGAGCGGGGCGTCCCACTCGCGCGTCTCGGGGCCCCAGAACTTGAACTCCACGTCGAGCACCCCGGTCGACACCAGGGCAAAGGCCCCGTGGACGAACGCTGCGTCCGCGAGGAGGTCCGGCGTGAGCGCCGCACTGCCGAACGTCGTCGTCCCGCGCCACAGGCGGAACTGCCCCGGCTCGGGGTCCATCACGTAGACGACCTGGAGGAGCTGCCCGGCCTGGTCCGGCGGGCCCGCGGCCGCCGGCGCTGCGCCCGCGTCGTCTGGCGGCGCGGCGCCTGCGCCGTCCGCCGGCGCCTCTCCCCCCTCCCCGACGGGCGCCCCAACGGCCTCGCCGCCCGATCCGCGGTCGAGCCTCCCCCGCTTCGTGAGGACGACCCGCTGCCTCCCGAGGGAGTCGCGGTCGCACACGAGCCCCGAGACGTTCCACGGGGGGGTCTCCTTGTCCCACTTCGCGATGCGGGCCTTCGAAGGGAGCGGGTCTCGCTCGACCCACGCGGCCGAGAGGTCACGCGCGATCATGTCGAGGATCACCTGCCCTCTCTCGTACACGTCGCGCCGCGCCTCGCCGCGGTGCCACACGTCCAGCCCGCTCTTCAGCATCCCGACGAGCATCACCCCGATGAGGAGGAAGATTCCCGTGGCGATGAGAAGTTCGGCCAGCGTGAAGCCGCTATTCCTCTTCATGCGACCTCACCACCTCCGGTTGCTCGTACTCCACCCAGAGCCCGCTCACCTGCGGGGAGTACTTCCACGTATCGTCGTCGAACGCGCCCCGCTCGTACTCGAAGCGGATCTGCACCTGAAGCTCGTTGCCGGAGGCCTCGAAAGCGTTCCGCCCGCCGGCGCCGGTGAACTCGAACAGCCCGCCCGCTCGCGTCGCGGGGACCTCGTCCCAGTTCGGCTTCCCGTCCACCCTCGCGAGGACCCGCACGATCGCCTTCGGCCGCCGCCGCTCCTCCTCCCAGTGCAGGCGCAGGAACTTCGCGCCCGTCGCCCTGAGGGAGCCCTGCCAGTAGTTCATCTGGTTGTCGAAGGCCTCCGCGCGCGAGAAGTCGAAGTACCGGAACGGCATCGCGTACACGAGCGACCCCGAGTCGTGCGACGCCTTCGTCGTCCCGAACCTCCCGCGGAAAACCCCGTCGCCGTGCTTGTCCGCGGGCCCCGCGAGGCCGGCCTGCGTGTCGTGGTAGCCGATCACCTCGTCGTCGATCAGGACGTACCCGGCGGGCGCGAAGCCGTTCGCCTGGTTCACCGGGACGACCGAGTCCTTCTCCGTGATCGCCGCCGAGGTGGAGGTGATCGGGAAGAACTGCATGTTGATGAACCGCTCGCCCGTCCCGTGTCCCTGGGCCTGGCTCCTCAGGTACCCACGCTTCGCGTTGGCGAGCGTCAGCGGCTGGCCTCCGGAGCTGCCGACGTAGCCGATCAGCTCGTCGCCCATCTTGATGACGCCCTCGCTGTTCTGACCCGCCGCGCTCACGACCAGGGAGGTGTCCCTGGCGAGGACCTGCTGCTCGGTCCAGAACGCCCCCTTGTTGCTCGCGAAGAAGCGGAGGTCGTCGACCGTCCCGACGAGCTGCGCGCCGTTCCCCTTCGCCACGCCCGCGGCCTCCGCGCCGTAGCTGACCGGCCCGGTGACGACGGAGGCGAGCTCGCCCGAGGGGAACTTCATCAGCCGCGTGACGCCGTCCCCGGAGTAGGCCCTGGCCTGGAACGCATCGAAGGCGGCGAGCGAGACGTTCAACTGCGGGAAGTACCGCGCGTGACGCACCTTCATCTGCTCTTTCTGGGCAGCCTGGTTCCTCTCGACGATCGTGACCATGTCGCCCGAGGCCCCGCTGTCGCCGCACCACGGGTCCTGGGTGCAGAAGACGGGCTGCACGGGGGTCGAGGCCGCATGCGCCGCCGGCGGCCCGAGCAGGCGACCGCGGATCATCGGGATCGGCCTTCCGCCGATGACGAACCCGGTGAAGTACGGGCCGTCCACACCCGCCGGCTCCGGATGGCAGGCGATCCACTCGTCGTCGATCTGGATGACGCCGGGGTCGAGGTAGCCCGACACGTCGTCCATCGGAATGGCCCACATTTCGACGTCCGCCGGCGTGTTCTGGGGCGGCATCGCCCAGTCCGTGGCGGTCGTCCCGAACTGTCCTCGCAGGCAGCCCGTGAAGCGGTCGCCGGCCTTCCCGCTGTAGTACACGATCTCGGTGCCTTCGATCAGGAGGTAGCCGCGCTGGGGGAAGTCCGCGGTCGCATTCGCAGGTGCCGGGTTCTGGTTCGGATCGACGCTGACGAGAATGGTCGGGTCGCTGCTCCGGGCGCCGCGCGGAGGCACGATGACGCAGCTCGGGTCCGCGCCGAAATCCTCCTGCACAGTCCCCTTGACCACGGGGATCTGATTCAGGCTCAAGTTGAGGGGTCCCAGCGCGAGCGTGAAGTTCCGCAGCTTGTTCGCGTAGCCATACGGACAGACCCCCGCCCCCGCCGCGTGCTCGTGGACGTGCGCGTGGGTGTAGTTGTCCGCCGGACGTCCCAGGAGCTGGCCGTTCGACGCGCTCCCCCGCGCGCCGCGACGGCACCCTGTGAAGCTCGTCCCCGACTTCCCCGTGTACTCGATCGCCTCGTCGCCGACCTCGATCACCCCCGTGTTCGGATAGCCGGCCGTGCTCTTGACGCTCACGGTCGTGTCCGTCTCCGTGAGCGCCGTGGTGAGCTGCGTCACGGAGTTCACGCCGCGGTCGTCGACGATCTGGAAGGTCCCCTTGGGAAAGCCGTCCACGGAGAGGCCGAGCAGCGCGTACTTGGTGCCCTTCCAGACCGCGCCGAGGTGGTACCAGGTGTCGCGGTCGAAGGAGACCGGGTAGCGGACCTGGCTCGCGAGCTTGTCGGCGCAGGCGTCGCAGGCGGAGACGACCAGCTCGCCCCGCGATCCGTCGTACTTGAACGAGAGGCGGTTCTCCCACTCCTTCTGCGCCATGTCGAGGAAGAACGTGTCGCTGGGCCGCCCATCGAATTTCACCCAGAACTCGAGGCCGCCCGCGTCGATGTCCATCTGGTTCTGGGCGATCTGGATGCCGACCTCCTGCGGCTGGAACGTCATCGGCGTCCCCTTCACCTCGATCCCCTCGTGGCGGTCGTCCCAGGAGTTCTTCCAGCGGATGCTCCCGGGGTCGCGCCGGTCCTGCGGGGCGCGCTGCGTGAGGTACCCCACGTCGGCCGCACGGTCGAGGCTCGGCTTGACGCCGATCTGCGCGACGGGGATCCGCTGGTCCTGGCCGAGCCACAGGGCGCGCGGGTCGCCCCCCATGAAGCTCCGCTCGGGCCACGTCACGACGCGGCCCCCCTGCCCCCTCCAGAGCTCGCGGTCGAAGTCATACTGGCTCTCGATCGCCCAGGTGAGCTTCTCTGCCGGGGCCACCTCCACGACGTCGCGGACCACGCGCTTCCCCGCCTCGTTCCCCGCGGGGTTGTTGGCGACGCCGGTGGCCTCCACGAGCCAGACGTTCTGCGACTCGTAGCAGAACGGGACGGTCCCGAGCCATCCGCCCGACATCTGGTCGGTGAGCCGCCCGTCGAACGGGTTCATCGAGTTGAGGAAGACCGCGCCCGCGTCGGACTCGCTGATCGACCCGCCCTGGGCAACGCCGACGATGAAGTCGAAAAAGTCGCGCGGCGTGGCGAATGTCTGCTGGTTCTGGACGATCCGCGTGGCGAGGGCCATCGCCTCCTGCGGGGTGACGCGGTCCTGGGGCGGAATCTGCTGCCCCGCGGCGAGCATCTGGTCCATCTGCTGCTGCGAGAGGGTCCGGACCGCGAGCCCCGTGAACACCGCGGCGAGGACCTCGCGCGAGGCGACGTTGGGGTTGACGGGGTGGATCGCCTCCAGCTCCAGCGTGGAGCCCGGCGGCTCGTACGCCACCGTGCGTCCGCCGAGCAGGTCGGCAATCTCGGCGTAGGTCCCGATGAGCTGATCGCGCCCCTTCGTCAGGCGGATGCGCGAGGCGAGCCCGAGCGCGAAGGCGTTGTCGACGGTGATCGAGAGGCCGTTCTGGTCGAGCGCGAGAGCGCGCACGCCCTGCGGGAGGACCCAGCACGCGGGGCGCTGGGAGTGCTCCGTCACGTAGTGCCACCTCGGCACGGCGCTGCCGGCGATCAGGCCGTCCAGGACGGAGATCACGCGCGCGGGGACGGTGCGCGGGTTCAGCTTCCCCTGTTCGTCCTCGACGTCGACGCCCCAGATCGGCCCCTTCGGGTCGGCGATGGTCATTCCCGCCTCGGCGAGGTCGAGCAGTTCGGCGGCGGCCTCGGCGACCCCGTCGCCGTACGGGTCGTTCCACGGGGCGCGCGCGTTGCGCGAGCGCTCCATGGAGTCGTGGCCCTTCGCGAGCTGGGCCACGGCGTGGTTCCTGGCCCCCTCGGCGGCGAAGCGCGCCCGCGCGTCCTCGAGGAACGAGTGGCCCGACTTCTCCTGGAGGAGCATCGAGACCGCGAACGGCGTCCCGATCACCACCAGGATCGCGAGGACCATGACGACCATGATGAGCGCCATCGCGCGACGCCGTTTCTCATTTCCCATCGCCCGTCTCCGTGGTTGCCGGCTTCTCCGCCGGGGCCTCCGCCTCTTCCTCGACGATCGGCTCCCCGGAATACGACTGGACGGTCCCCAGCCAACCCACCGTGAAGGTCTCCGACTCCTTTTCCCAGTGCAGGACGAGGGTCACCGGCCCGCTGTGGTGGTCGCGGTCGAGCCGCCCGCGATCGTCGAACCAGACCTGCACCGGGGCATCCCCGGCGAGGGAGACGCCCTCGGGGAGCGTCCGCGTCTCCGTCGCAAGGATGGCGCTCACGCGGACCTCGTCCACGAGGCCATCCATCCCGAGGTCGCCCCCGCCGATCAGGAAGTGGCTCCCCCGGTCGGCCAGCTCGCCCGGCTTTCCGTCGTCCTCGCTCACCCCCACGACCTGGCCGTCCTGCTTCAGGACCACCACGTTGCCGTCGTAGACGAGCTTCACCTCGAACCAGCGCCCGACCGGGACCTGGGCCCCGTCCGCGTCGACTTCCTTCCCGCCCGCCTCGGCCGCGAGGCCGCCGTCCTTCGCGACGCGCAGCTCGTACATCCCCTCGCAGGTGAACAGGGACTGGGCTTCGGTCGAGCTGAGAAGAAGCCACGCCTCGATCAGGATCCCCTGGTCGGGGCGGAAAAGGGGGAGCTCGCCGCAGTCGACGGAGTCCTTGTTGCCGAGCGCGAGGGCGCTGCCGAGCTTCCCGCGGACCCGCTCGCCGCCCGAGAGCTTGCCGTTCAGGCCGAAGGCGCCGGTGCAGGCGTCGTCTTCGAAGTGCCACAGGCCGATCGGCCGCTTCGTGACGGCGCGCATCACGCGGGCCACGGGGTCGACCTCCACGTAGGCCGCGGAGTGCTGCGCGATCGCCTCGCTCCGGGCGTAGCGGAGCAGCGTGCGGACCTGGCCGACGGTGGAGCGGAACTGGAGATCGCGGCTCGCGGAGGTGAGGAAGGCGAGGCCGATGCCGAAGATGATGCCGATGATGGAGAGGACCACCATCAGCTCGATCAGAGTTACCCCGCGTCGTCGCGACATGGCGCCCTACCAGCCGTGGATGTCGTCGTTGTCTCCCTCGTCGTCGCCGTCGGCGTTCTTCCCGTCGGGACCGAAGGACCAGATCATGAAGCTGTCGGGGGCGTGGTAGACCTTGGTATTCGCGCTCTGCGCCGGCGTACAGGTCTCGACGGTGCTGTCAGCCCTCGTGTACTCCTGGAAGCCCTTCGGGTTCTTGTAGTCGCGGTGGTGGAAATAGACGAAGGGGTTGCCCCACTCGTCGACGAACTCGCGGAGTTGGTTGTCGCCGAACCACCAGTTCGTCGGGTTCGAGCCGGCGTCGTCCGCGTCGTAGTTCGTGATCTTGTTCTCCCGCCACTGGTCGCTCGTGATGTAGGGGCCGCCCTTCTTCTTCGTGGTCAGGCAGGCCACGAGGGCCTCGATGCCGTTGTTCTGGGGGTTGGTCTTGAGGCCCCAAGCCTCCATCGTGGACGGAGGGTAGTCGCCGAAGGTGCTCTGGTAGGTCCCCAGCGCCTGCTTGAGCGAGACGATCTCCGTCTGCACGGCCGTGACCTTCGCGCGGACCCGCGCGCCGATCACCGCGGAGGTGATCAGCGCGGCCAGGATGCCGATGATCGCGATGACGACGAGCAGCTCGATCAGCGTGAAGCCGCGACGATGGGACATTGCACCTCCGCGGTGACGCCCTCACGGGCGTCACCCCCCCGCGCCCTCACGGGCGCGACTCCAACGCGCCCCTACGGGCGCGAATCCAGTTAGGGCCCGTCACGAAACAACCTATCCGATCCGGGACTGCAGGACAGAAGTTAGGCATCCTATCGAACAGGCCCCGAAGGGGCCGAGAGAATGTAGCCAGGGCCGTCAGGCCCTGGATCCATCGTCGGGAGGCGTCGGAGCCCCGAAGGGGCGACA
>Ga0080064_1002026_pt1 | contig 36933 bp, 55 predicted proteins | sample Subgrocontami54m_FD_69260 | JGI IMG/M metagenome (GOLD analysis project Ga0080064, IMG submission 69260) | Subsurface groundwater microbial communities from S. Glens Falls, New York, USA - GMW46 contaminated, 5.4 m (SPADES assembly) (version 2) ...
GGTGGGGGGCGGCGAGGGGGGCGCGGGCGGCGAGGGGGTGGCGGGCGGCGCGGGCGTGGAGGGCGGCGCGGGCGGTGAGGGCGGCGCGGGCGTCGAGGGCGTCGCGGGCGTCGCGGGCGTCGCGGGCGGCGCGGGCGGTGAGGGCGGCGAGGGCGTCGCGGGCGTCGCGGGCGGCGCGGGCGGTGAGGGCGGCGAGGGCGTCGCGGAGAATGTTCTTGATGGTTCTCCACAAAGACGGATAGTGCTCAACCTGCCAACCTCGCGGAAGTCTGACAATCTTCCGCTGCACCCCGAGCGCGGTCAGATACTCCGCCAAATGTTGCTCGACGGCTCCCCCATCGAGACGGCCCGGATAGGTACACGCCTCGACATATCGCTCGTGATCCGTCTTGGCCTTAGTCGGCGACATTGCGGATCGCCTCCGGGCTGTACTCGCGCTGGATCACCAGACGGTAATTGCCCGCCGGGAGGGTGACCGCCGCGTGTTCCTCGTGTGTGATCGTCGCGGCGTCTTTCAACACCATGAACCGCTGGCCGTTGATCTCGAATTCCTCGACTTCGCGGTCTTTGATACGGTGCGCGTGACCCGTCACCTCTCCGAAGGCGAGAATCAGATCGCCCTCCCGTCCCTTCCTGGTGGCTCCGTCCGGCACCGCGTCCACCTGCTCCACGAAGACGTCGCCCTGCCGATAGTGCGGCTTGCTGAATCCACTCATCTGATCCTCCTCGGTTCTCACGTTTCTCCGTCTCCACATCGTCTGCAGCTCACCGCGCCCACCGTCGTCATGCCGAGATGCTTCTGACATATCCGGATCGTGCTCATCCCTTCGCCTTCGTCCCCGCGCCCTCCGAGAGGGTCTCTCCAATGTCGCGCTTCATTTGATTCAGCACACCGCACAGCTCACAGAGGCCGAGGGTCAGCAGTCCCTTCTCGTGATGGGCCGAGAGTCCCGCGTCAATCATTGAGTCAAACAGGGCCAGCTCGTCCCTGAGCCGCCGCACCTCCGCGATGAGCCGAAGCGACGGGTCGGGATCAACCTCGCCACCAATCGCACGAGCCTCCTTCAGCCCCGCCTCAATCGCGTCCAGTTCCTGTTCAGTCACTTCGTCCTCCTCATCGCCCGGAGTGCGACTCTGGCAAGGAGCTCCCAGCATCGCCACGCGCAATAGTGGGAGTACCGATATTCCCGCTTGTGCGCCAGTTGGATCGCCCTCGCTATCTGCTCGAGCACGACGGCCTTGACCGGCGGCTTCGGGGTCATGGCTTCTTCCCTTTCATTCTTCTCGGCCATCCCTTCGGACACAGACAGGGACACTCCGACTCCGAGGCGTCCCAAAACTGAAGACGCGGACACGACTTGTGATGAATAATCTCCACGCTCATCTCCTACCTCCCCTTCCCGTGCCCGCGACCACAACGAAGGGGGGCCGGAGGGCGTTGTCATACGGCTCGCCGGGATTCGGTGAGTACACTCCTCCGGCCCCACACTTTGCCGTCACGGGTTCCACCCCTCCACCAGACAGGCCAGGAGGTAGCAGAGACCGACCAGCCAGAAGCGGATCGGGTCAGTCATGCGCCCCACTCGGCGCGGCGGATCGCCGCATTGGCCAGCCTCAACACATCGTCCTGCATCTCCCCCAACGCTCCGAACACCAGCAGGTCGGGGTTATCAAACTCCCCCACGACCCGCGCCCGAATCGCCCGACACGCCGCCAGCAGGTCGGGATAGCACCGCGACCGATGCAGCATGATCTCATCTACGATGTGCGGCTCCGTCTCCTGCTTCGTCGTCATGTTCTTACCCTCCCGGTTCTGTCCGTCCCGCTCCGGCATCCGCGCGGAGGCCGTCACCGTGCCCCATCCATCGCCCGATCATAGGCTTCCTGTTCTGCCGCCCGCGCCCGCCCGTAGTCCCCCGTCTGGCTCAACACCTTCGCGTACACCTTCCGCCCCCTCTCCCACGCGAGACCAATCGCCCGCGAGAATTCCCGCTCCGCCATCCCCGCGGAGTCCGTCACGACCGGAGCGCCGTCCACGTCGTCGGATCACTCATTCGCATCGGCACCCGCCCCCGTTCCCGTCGCACCGGGCGTTCTCCTTCTCCAGTCGCGCCACCTCGTCGAGGAGGAAGGCGATGGGGCATCCCTCCTCATGTTGGCGGGACGGCGTGTCCGGCCACTCGTCTCTCCCGCCACACCCAAACGAAGAACAGGTACGCTTGATCGCCTTGAGCCGCGCCGCCCGATCCTCGCTCATCGCTTCACCTCCCAAGGGGCGGGTCATGCCGACACCGCTGCCCTCACGGGTTGCTGGATCTCCACCCGATAGGCTCCTTGCCCGCGCACCTTCCGCTTCTTTAGCCGCCCCTCCACAAACGCCGTCATGTAGAGTTTCGCTGTCTCGTCTCGCTGGGCGTACCGCGCTTCCGTGTGGACGCGGTAGAGCAGATGTAACGCGAGATACCGCGCATCCGACCCCATGCCCGCGAGTGCGTCCACGGTCGTTTTCGCTGTGGAGGAGTACCCCAAAGAGAAAGACTCCTCGCCCGCCCCGTGCTTGACGTACAGGCGGTACGCGCCCTGGTACGCTTCCCGCGTCACCCGGAACCAATGAGAGCGATAGGTGACGTTCCCGATGACCCGCCCGCACTCGGAGAACACCGGCTCCGCATCCGCCGGGATGGATGGCTCCCGCCACGCCTCCGCGCCCCAATTCGTCTCATGGTTTCCCATTACAGCACCCCGCCCAGGCCCGCCCCGATCGCCGCGCCAGACTTCCTGACCTCCGACAGCACGGTATGGTACCTCCGCCACGCCTCGTGGTCACGATCAGCGGCCAGCCGTGCGCGTTGCTCCGCCTTCATGTATTGCTCGTCGGCGTGAAGCGCCGCCGCATGTGCCTGCCTGATCTCGTTCATCCTCGTACCCTCCCTGTCCTTTGACCCCGCGCCATCCTGAACGCGGCCTAGCAATCGCTTCTCGCCGCCCATGATGTTCACGCGTACCATGAGGAATACTGCGCCCCGCCCGTCCACTTCGTCAGGGAGCAGAACTCATTTGCCGAACAACTCCCTACCCCGTCAGACGTGGGCCGAACCCGCGTCAACCGCTCCGGCCCGGTGAATTGATCCTTCACCGGCACCACGGATTCGGACATGAAGCCCGCCGTGCCTTCTACGGCCCTGTGCGCCACGGGCCGGATTTTCACGGAGGACGGCAACGCCTCCACCACCTGCCACGCCTCCGCGTTCGTCTGGTCATACCCCCACGACCCGGTCAGAATGTCGCCGACCTTGAGTTGATGCCGAAAGGCCCGGGCGGATTCTCTTGACTCCGTGATCCGCTTCTTATGCGCCCGGTAGTTTGTAATCAGCTCCGCCGTCTTTGCGATCATGCGTTCACGGGTCCGAAACCGGTAATGCCAGACCGATTTCAGCCCCTTCCCCGCGTAGGCGATGGCGGAGAGCACGTCCCCCTTCTGGTATTCCCAGACCTCGACCCCAACATCTTCCGCGCGCGCCAGCAGCTGCGACCCCTCCGGCTTCCACCGCGTCACCTTCTCCATCGTCTGTGTGTCCATGTGTCCTCCCTGTGTCCCAGCCTCCGGCGCATCCAAACGCCGGCACGTCACCGCGGATCCCGTCACGACGGCACCGCCACGCGCGCCGTCACGTCCTCTATCCAGTTGTACGCAAACGGATTCCCCGGCATCCCCGCCCGAAGTCGGAACCGGTGCGCATCCCCCCACGGCGTCACCTGTACCCCCAGGTACTGCCAGCCGTCCAATGATCCCACCTTCTCCACGCGAGAGGCCAGCACCCCCCAGACCCGCTCGTACTCCGCCGTCCCTTCCTCTAGCCATCCGTTCATGTGCTCTCCCTTTGTCCCAGACTCCCGCCCATCCTGAAGCGGGTACGTCACCAAAGGACAAGAGGCCAGACGAACGGCGGATGAACGAGCCAGACACAGGAGGGCTGTCTGCTTCCGTTCGCTGGCCTCTTGAAACTGTCTGCCGTGGGCTGGCGTCTGCTCGTTCATCTCACCGGAATGATAGCACACTTCCGGCGTGTGTCAAGGGGTCCGGGAGATTTATTTTCCCCACGCCCCCACGACGAGGAATACCACGATCACCGACGAGACATATTTCTTTTGCCCTGGGGACGCTCTCTCTATAGGGCGGATGTGCTAGACTCTCCTAGAGAGGAACGTCCCAAAGTGTCCGCATTGTCAGCGGGGCTATCCACTCACAGGGGCGACCCTTTGCCTTGAGTGCCTCGCCACCGAACAACTCATCGAAAAGGAACTCGGCCCAGATATCCGGGCCGAACAGATGCGCTTGCTGCGGTGAAACCGAAGACCATTTCCTAGGCATAGACCATATTGCTGGGGGTGGCAACAAGCACCGCCGCGACAATGACATTCGGGGTATAAAGGTATGTATGTGTGGCTGAAGCGCAACTATTTCCCCACGGGGTTTCAACTGCTCTGCCATAACTGCAACCTCGCTAAGGGGTTCTATGGCAAGTGTCCACACGACGAACGGCGAGACTCGTTGTTAACCCTCCAGACCCCGCCAGATGGTTAACAATGACTCCTCTCCCGTCGTGGGGGAATGGTTAACAATGGATGGACAAGTGGAGAGAACGTCGCGCTCGCGCGGGGGAACGTCACGGAAACGCCCCTCAATCGTATCTAGATGTGCCACTCAGCACTACTTAACATAAAGATTTTAATCGGATATCGGTCATTATGCCATCCCCATCTCAACCGAGGTAGATAATCAGCCGGAAACGCGTTATTTTGCCCTTACGGGCCGTGAAGACATACCATTTTCTGGTGGTATCTCCTCTACGTTCGCTCCTGCGGCGGTCAGCGGGGGATCGAGATCGCCGTCGGCAGGGAACGCGAGCGCGAATTCCGAAAAAATAGTCGTACTCCCGCCCGCTGTTATTTTTCAGGCTGGATATTTGACCTTTGGGGGCGGATTTGGGCTGTGATGACCCCCCGTGCGACTAAAAAGGGTGAGGTGGGGTATTTTTTGGGTAGTGGGGGTGTGGGGGAGGCGGCTAGGGAGGTCTTGGAGTGCGTAGGAGGCCTGTCCCGTGGCCTAGGAGGCTATCTTCGGGCAAGAATGGGCCAGACTACGGTTGTGGGTTCTGAGCGCGTCTTTTGGCCTACTGCGGCCTTGGTCTTGGTGTTGAGTGTGTGAAACATCCCGAGTTTGAAGCGAGGGATGTAATTCTGGGTTTTGTCACAAAGACCTTTCAGGTGGCGAGGCCAGGTTTTGGGTTTAGACTCTGTAAGGTAATACTCTACAGCAAGGCAAGGCCACGGATGGGTAGCGTAAGACGTTATAGTTTTTTCGTCTTACACTACCTATAGGCATTTATAGGCTTGCGGAGTCTTTTTGTAGTAGGCTGGAAGTGGCAAATAGGGCATTGTCACAACTGTCACAGATTGTCACAAAGTTTTTTGTGACACTTTTTGCGTGGATGGTTGATGTGTCGCGGTGACAGTTCGTGACAGGCGTGACAGGATTGCTGGAAGTGGCCTAGGTTTCTTTCTGGTTCCTGAAACGCATTGAGGAGGACATTTTTGTCGCGTTGGTGTTTGTGACAGGTCGCCTGGGATCGTGGGGCGGGGGCGTGGTTCACGTCAGAACGGGACGGACTCCGGGTTTTCGACGGCGGGTTCTGGGGGTTTGATGGCATACAGCATCTTTTTCGGGTTGTCCATATTCCCTGACCCCACGATGAGTTTTTGTTCCCTGAGGGTGGCCAACATGGGGGTACAGTATTTTTCGATGATATGGCCCCGGCGTTGAATCTCGCGGGCGGTGAGCGGGTCGTGGGAGGCTTTGAGGATTTTGAGGATGGTGCGTTCGTTGCGTTCTTCGTAGTTGAAGGTGAGGTTTTGGGTGAGACAGCCCTTGATCTGGTCGCGCCACCGGAGGCTGGTCTCGACCGCCTGTTCCATGTCCACGGTGTCAATCTGGGTGCCGGAGGGGTCACGGTCGGCGTGGAAGGTCAAGGCCAGCCGGAGGGGAAGGACTTGAAGTTTCGTCCCGACCGATCCCATCAAGTCCGAGTGGTCATCCCCCCAATGCCGCTGACTGCGCTGCCACGCGATGAACAGGCCTTTGGCGGGATCAGAGAGCAGGAGTTTTTGGAGGTCGTGAGGCTGGTTGACGACGCAGGTTTGGAGGGCGTGGCCGAGGGCGCGTTCCCGATCGTCGTCCGGGCCGGGGGGCCAGTCCAGTTGGTCGGTGGGCACCGACGGGATGAACAGGAAGCGGGCGAGGAACCCCGTCCCGAACGCTTCTTCTCTGACCACCGTGGTAAACCCGTCCGGGGTGAGTCCCCCGGCCAGACTCAGGAAGGGACGATCCACCACGAACTGTTCTTTTGACAAGGCGCGGGTGAGGAACGGGGGGCAATCGGAGAGACCCATGAACAAGGAGTCCAGCCCGGCCCCGTAGTCCTTGGTCATCGTGCTCAGGAGGTCGCGGAGTTCCGTCTGAATGGCCAATTTCCATGGACTGCCATTTTCGTTGTTGACATCCAACTGCCGCAGGAACCCTTCATACGAGAACGAGTCGGCGGCGAGACAGTATTGGAACTTGGTCAAGCGGAGGATGCGGGCAGCCATGCTGAGGGCGGTACTTTTCTTGGCGGACGGCGGCCCGACCAGCGCAATCCAGAGGTTGGGATAGAGGTACCCCCCCGCGAACGGGATGGTGGTGGTGCGTCCGAGGGCGATGCCGACGAGGGCGTGGGAGAGGACTTCGTGGAAAATTGGAGGCGCGTCGGTGCGCGTCGCGGCGTAGTCCTGATACGGCGTGAGAAATCGTGACGGCCTCAAAGGAGGGCCGGGGTGCTTGTGGACAGCACGCCCCGGAGGGGGCAAGCGATCCCCGGCCCTCGCAACGTCACATCGGGTTCCTGTCCACGGCACGGACTCTACATCATGTTCCCGGCAAAGTCAAGAGCCAGGGTGCCCTTGACTTTCTGGGGCGGCGCGTGTATGCTTCGGACACGATGGGACCCGAGAAAGCGTTGACGGTGCGCCAGCGACAGTTCATCAAGGAGATTGCGGACAATCCGCGGATCAGTAAGGCGGAGGCCGCGAAGCGGGCGGGGTATTCCACGGGAAACATTCCAGGCCGGAGCGTGTCACGAACCCGAGGGTCGGCGCTGGCGAAGCATCCCACGATTGCGCGGGCCATCGAGCGCATCTACGCGAAAGCGGGCATCACCGACACCTTGCTGGCGGCCCGGGCGCGGGAGGGGTTGGATGCGATGCAGGAGTCGCGGCACTCGGACGTGATGCGGGAGGACCCGAAAACGCGGTTGGGGTATATCCGGTTGATCCATGAATTGAAAGGCGACTTGCAGGAGACGCCCTCGGGGACCACGCCGATTGTCCTGAACATCGGGTTTGCGAGTGGGTGGGACACGCTGGACACCACGGGAGTCAGGGTGGCCGTTGATCCGGAGCCGACGCCATGACCGTCGCCACGCTCCCCGGCGCGCCGCTCACGCTGTCCTATCAGCCCCACGCCTTTCAGCGAGCCTTTCATGCCTCGGCGGCGCCACTCCGAGTCTGCATGGCGGGCACCCGAGGGGGAAAATCACGAGCGATTTCTGTCGAGTGTCAGATTGCGATGATGAAAATGCCCGGCTCTGTGGGGCTGATTATCTCGCCGGACTATCCCATGCACGGACGCAACCTCCGCCCCTATTTGGATGAACTCCTGTTGCCCATCGGCAAATACTCGGAACGCGATCATAAGTACGAACTCAAGAACGGGTCTGTGGCGTGGGTCTTGTATGCGGACAAGCCGAACGCCATGCGCGGGGTGGGGGCCGATTGGGTGTGCGGTGACGAGTTGCGGCTCTGGAGTCGGGAAGCCTGGCAGGTCGTGCAGACGCGGATGGATAAACCGTGGTCGCGGTTCTGGGGCGCGACGACCCCCAACGGGCGCGATTGGGTCTGGGACGAATTTCTCGAAGGGGCGGCGATGGTCAATCGGTATGGCGTGGTGGAGGATCACCCCGACCGCAACCGTCGCAAAGCGGTCTGGGTGTGGAAAACGGTGGACAATACCGCGGTCCCCGGCATGGCGAAGGTCGTGGCGAACATGCGGGAGACCCAACCGGCGCAGTTTTGGCGGCAAGAGTATGAAGCCTCCATCGAGCAGTTCAGCGGGGCGGTGTATCCCGAGTACGGGGATGACCACCTGATCGACCCTTTTGACCTCCCGGTGTGGTGGGAACGCGTGATCGGGGTGGATACGGGGGCGTCCGATCCGACCGCGATGGCGGCGATGGCGATTGATCCGCAGGGGGTCTGGTATCAGTACGGGGAATCCTGTGAACGGGGCCGCACGACCCAAGATCGGCACGCGACCTTGCTGGGGCTCGTGGGCGAGGCCCTGTACTGGACGGTGCGGGTGGGGGATGACGCGAAGCAAGAAATCTTGGATTTGGAAGCGATGGGGATGCCGGTGACGCCCGCGGCCCGGGACTTTATTTCCCGCTACAGCCGGGTGACGGAAGCCATTCGGACGGGGCACTATAAAGTGTTTCGGACGTGTGAAATGACGGATCAGGCGTTGCGCCGCTATGCGTGGCCGCCGGAGACGGAGGCAGGGAGTCAGCGGGATCGCAAGCCGCTGCATGCGTGGAGCGATCTCCCCGACGCCATCGGGTATGGATTCGGCGCGGACCTGTCGGCGAGCCGTCCTCCGAAACCGGCGGTGGTGCATGGGCCGACATGGGACAAGCTCGTGCAGCAAATCAAGCGGGCCCGGTCGCCGGTCGTGGACGGCCCCTCCTTGCGGTTGGGGTGGGGCTAATGGCCAAACAGAAACCGGGCACGGGGCTGGAGATGTCCCCCGTGGAGCAATGGAAAGGGCGCATCCACATCGGGCTCAAAGCCCAGAAGCCCTGGCTGGAGATCTGGGATCGATCCTTGGCCATGTATAAATATGAGACCCTCCCGACCGAGGTGAAAGGCAAAAAGGTGACGGTGAACCTCGCCTATGCGTATGTCCGCTCTCTGATCCCCTCCTTATATTTTCGTGATCCCTGGATTACCACGAATCCGAAACGGCTGCAGGATGTGCTGCCCGCCAAGATTCTCGAACCCGCCATCAACTATGAGTGGGGGCACCTGAAGGCCAAACAGACCATCAAGCGCGTCATCTTTGATGCCGTGACGCAGGGCTATGGGCTCGTGAAATACGGCTATCTCCCCACCATTTCACAGACGAAGGATGGCCCGATGGCCACCGGCGATGAACTCTTTCTGAGGCGGGTGAGACCGCGAGATCTGATCTGGGATCCGCAAGCCGAGACCTTGGACTCCGCCCGATGGGTGGGCCAGCGGGTGATCCGGGATCTGAAGGCCGTGCAACAGGATCCGCTCTACGCCAAGTCCGTGACGGCGACCCTCAAAGGGACCTTGACCCTGGACGCCAAGCTGGTGCCGGTCGGCATGTCGGGGGAGCAGGTGGCCGCGCACTCGCAACAGGTGGAACTCTGGGAACTCTGTGACCTGGACACCCACCGGGTGCTGACCGTGTGCGAGGAGGCGGACGAGCTCTTGCGCGACGATCCGTGGCCGGTCATCACGGATGGGGTGCCGTTTGCCCAACTCTCGTTCAACGAAACGCCCGATTCACCCTATGCGTTGCCCGATCTCATCTACGCGGAAGATCAGTTCCGGGTGATCTCCGCGCTCCGGACCGCCCAGGTGTCGCACGTCAAAAAGTTTGTGCGGATGCTGCTGGCCCAGAAAGGGCAGATCAAACAGGAAGAACAAGAAAAGATGGCGGAGGCGCAGGACGGGGCCATTATCGAAGTGACCAACATCGAGAAAGTGAAGCCGCTGGACTACATCTCGTATGGCCCGGACATGGACAAGACCAACGATTCCAACAAGACCGATCTCCGGGAAGTGCTGGGCCAATCCGAGATCGCCCGCGGCGGCGTGCTGGAGGAACGGCGCACGCTGGGCGAAGTGCAGATGATTGCGCGGGGGGGCCAAACCCGGATTGATGAACGGGTGGATGTGGTGGAAGATTTCTGCGAAAAGATCGCGCAGAATCTGGTCGTGATTATGAAACAAAAGTTTTCTTCAGAACGCATGGTGCGCATCACGGGGATGCAGGGGCTGATCTGGCCGCCCCCGGACTTCCCGCAGGCGTTGACCCGGAAACTCGGGGTGTCCAAGACGGGGTTTGCCTACACCAAAGATGACATTCTCGGGAACTTCGACGTCGAGATTCGAGCGGGGTCCTCGCTCCCCCTCAACAAGGAAGGCGAACTCAAACGGATCAGCGTCCTGCGAGAACTCATCAAAGAGGATCCGACGTTCTGGACGTGGGAGGGCAAGCGGGAAGTGTACGGGGAACTGTTCCGGTTATTGGACATCAAGTCTCCAGAGCGTATCCTGCCATCAGCCCCACCTCCAGCAGCCGGGATCGGAGGAGGCCCGCCCGGACTCGGCGGGGCGGGGCCAGGCGTGCCCCCCGCCAATCCACTGGCGGCGCTGCTCGGGGGGGCGGGACTGCCGCCCCACGGCTGATGGCGATCTACGCCGTGCGCGAGGGCGTCGTCGTGAAAATCGCCGACTCCACGCCCACGATCCCCGACATCTACTTTCGCCGCCCGTATCTGGATGAGCAGTTGTCCGTCGGGTCGGCCCCCATCTTGGTGCGATCTCGCGGGCATAAGGCGGCGTTGATGAAACAGTTGGGGGTGCGGGAGGCCGGGGATCGGCAACGCGGCTCGAGTCTCGCGCCGAAGATTAGCGGGAAGGCCCGGCTCGCGGCCCAGACCTCCGCGGGGATGGATCGGGCCTTCCACCAGGCGCGGGAGCAATTGCGGAGGGGGGGGGCTTGACAAATGCCCAGACACTATGCATACTTCACCCAAGATGGAACAGGAACTTGGTGATGCGACATGCCTAGCCGATCAAAATCCCAGCAACGCTATTTCTTCAGCGCGGCCAAGCGCGGCGAGGTCTCCCAGAAGGTCGCCAACGAATTTGCGGTCTCCGGTCAACAGTATGCGAATCTCCCCGAGCATGTGCAGAGGCGGAAGTTGATGGCGAAGCGGCTGAGACTCCATGCCTCCTAAGCAGCCGATGCTGGCGAATCAACTCCGGCACGCGACGCCGCCCCCCGTCCCCGTCTCTCCCCTCGACAAAACCGATCTGATGGCCGGACCAGAACAGGGACAGCAACTCACCTTGAATCCGGCCGATACCCCCGAAGCGGCGTCCCTCAAACCGGGCGATGCGGTGACCCTCTCCGTGATGGCGGACGTGGCGGACGTGGCCGCCGACGGGACGGTGACCCTGACCGTCGGGGAGATCACGATGCCCCCGCCCACGCCCTCGGGTCCCTCGACGTTTGCGGAGGCGGCGGCGAAAGCGATGAAGAGTCTGCCGCCGACCTCGATGGTGAAGTAAGATGCCCGACCTACCTGGAATCCTAGACGCGCCGGTTGCGGCCGTTGCCGCAAGCCCCGGTACGGCTTCTCCAGCCGCACACACGACGACAACCCAGGCCGCGCAACCCCCGGCCCCTGTCATCGAACAGTTCATGTCCTCAGATAGCGTTCCGCCGGAGTTGCAGGAACGCCACAAGCAAATGCAGGCCGCTTTCACGCAGCGCATGCAGGGCCTGGCCGAGAAGAGTAAAGGGATGGAGACCATGCAGGAGCGAGCGAATCTGCTCGATGCCCTGTTGGCCCGTCCTGATATTCAAGCGTTAGTCGCGGGTCGGAACGCGGCGGTTGCGGCAGCCCCTGAGCCGGAACAGCCGACGATGACCGCGGACGACATGGCGGAGATGCTCACCCACCCGGAGAAGTTGATCCAGTTGATCGACCAACGGGCGGAAGAGCGTGCCAAACGCTTGATCGGTCCAGTGGCCCAAAAAGCCGAGCAAGTGATGACGGATCGGAGCATTGAGACCTTCAAGGCGAGTCATCCGGACATGGAACCGTACCGCACAAAGATGGCGGATCTGCTGGAAGCCGGGGAAGCTGGCAACCTCGAATCCGCGTATCGGTTGGCGAAGTACGACTCCATTGTCCGGGAGACGCAGCAGCAAACGCGGACCGAAATGGCCGCGAACGCTGCCGCCCGCACCGAATCCGCATCGAGCTCAGCCGCGCACGTGGCCCGCCCGTCTAAAAAGATGTCTTGGGACGAATCCGCCGCCGCAGCCCTTCAAGCTGTGGGGGCGGGTCGCTAACGAAGGAGAACCCTACCGATGGCTTCTACCACGTTGTTTACATGGGGAACCGCCGTTGATTCCCTGCTGGCCACCACGCTCTCGAATTATCGGGAGACGATGGAGGATAACATCTACACCGCATTGCCGCTCACGCACTGGCTGAATTCGAAGGGCCGGAAGCGGACGGAGGACGGAGGCGCGTCGCTGATTGTGCCCCTGATGTCTGGCAAGAACACCACGGCAGCGTGGTATTCCGGCTACGGCATGATTGACACGACCCCCCAGGAAGGCATGCTGGCGGCGCAGTTCAAGTGGACGCAGCTGGCGGATTCCGTGACCATTTCCGGGATCGAAGTCCGGCAGAACACGGAGAGCCATCGGCTCATCAATCTCCTGAAATCTCGGACGTTGCAGGCCGAGACGGGGCTGATTGATAAGATGTCGCAGGCCCTCTGGAGCCCCACGCAGGTCACGAACGCGATCACGCCCCTGGATATTCTGGTGGCCACCACGGGCACCGTGGGCGATATCGCGTCTTCGGGCAATGCGTTCTGGCAGGCCACGTCCACGGCCTCCGGGTCGTTCGCGGCGCAGGGGATCAGCGATATGCGGACGCTGTACAATACGCTCTCGAAGTATCGGGCGAACGATCATCCCGATCTCGTGGTGGCGACGCAGACCATCTACGAATCCTACGAGAACGCGACGCAGGCCCAGCTCCGGTATACGGACACGAAGCTGGCGGATGCGGGATTCGAGCAGTTGAAGTTCAAGGGCGCGACGTTCTTCTTCGATGAGAACGCCATCGCGAACCAGTTGTTCATGCTCAACTCGAAGTACCTGGAGTTGGTCGCGGACAAAGAAGTGAACTTCACCGCGTCCCCGTGGGTCAAGCCCGACAACCAGGATGCCAAGACGAGTCAGATCCTCTGGTACGGGCAGCTCACCACATCGAACCGTCGGACCAGCGGGAAGTTGACCGCGGTCACGGCGTAAGGAGGCGATCATGGCCGTCACGGTCACCGTCGTCGGGAGTGGCGCACAGGGCAATCGCCGGGCGGTGTGGGGGACGTTTACCACCGCCGTCGGGGATAGCTCGGTGACGATCTCTCACGGGCTGGCGCAGTTGGATGACCTGAATGTGACCATGGAAGGGGCGATGACCCCTCCCCAGGCCAAACAGGTGCATAGTTCCACTAACAAGAATACCGTCCTGACCTACGACGATCTCCAGGCGTTGTCGGGGCGGTGGCGGGCCATCGGGCTGTAGCGGCTTCTCGCTCCCGCGCTTTGCGGTAGGAGTCATCCTGCGGCGATGATGCGGGTGCGGAACGAGAAGGAGGACTAGAAAGATGGATATTCAGAGGATCAATCGGACGGAAGCGGAGCGGGTGTTTATCACCGTGCTGAATACGGAAGCGTCGTCCATGACGACGGGGTATGCGGTCGCGTTGGCGTTTGGCGCGGCCTCGGCGGACGGCCATCAGGCAGTGCTGACGCGCACGGGACAGCCGTTGAATATCCCCGGCTGGATCGGCGTGGCCGCGGCGGACATCGCGGCGAACATGCGGGGTCGGGTGCAGTGCTGGGGGTACGCGGCAAGTATCTATCTATCACAGATGGGTACCAGTGTGACCGTGACGCTCGGTGATCTGTTTACCCCGGGTGCGCAGGCGGGTGGGTTGTTTAGCGCCCTGGCCACCGCCAACTACGGCAACGTGGGCTTCAAGTACGCCATGTGCATCAGTGCTCCGACAGACACCCTGTCGCGGGCAGCCACGGCGACCTACGCCAGCGGCATCTTGCGCTGCCTGTAGTCGAGTAGGGGGGGGCGGCAACGCCCCCCGGTCGGGGGAAAAGGAGTCAGGTGATGGCACTACGGGACTGGGTGTATCAAGGCGCACCAGAAGTGTTTCGGTGTCAACGAGATGGCCGACTGGTGACCGATCGCATGATACGACGGGGGACCTGTCCAGGCCATCACCTGCGGGCCCCCGTCTCTTTGACGTGGCTGGAATGGATCGGGATATGGCTGCGACTGATCCGGTAGTCCAGTCGAACGGACACGACCCCGATCCCCGGCCCATTGTGCGGGTGCTGCACGCGATTCCTGATGAAGGATTCACGCAAACCGAAGCCTTGGTGAACATCCGGCTGCTCTCGTTTCATCATGGGGTCTTGCAGGAACGGTCGGTGCTAGATCGCACGTTGCCGCGCTACGAGTTCTACATTCATCATCTGGGCCGGTTGCTCACGGCGATCAACCGGGAGTACGCCGCCAAGTTCGCGTTGGAACTCAAGGCGGATTGGCTGTTGTTTACGGATTCCGATGGCACCTTTCCTGTCGATCTCTTTGAGCGACTCTCCGCGCATCAGGTGGACATTGTGGGGCCGTTGGCCTTCACACGCAACGAGCCGCATCTGCCGGTGATCTATGAGATCGAGCAGGGGTTTGATGCGGCGATTCAGAAGCCCTACTTCCTCTCGCGGTTTGTGACGAAATATCCCCGCAACTCATTGGTGGAGTGTGATGCTCTTGGCTTTCATGCGGTGCTCATCAAGGTGGACGTGTTGCGACGGATGACGCCCCCCTACTTCTTTTCCATGAGTGGGACGGGGGAAGATATTTTTTTCTGCATCAAGGCGAAACGGGAAGCGAACGCCCATATCTTTTGTGACACGAGCATCAAGACGGGGCATCTGACGAATCCCAGGATTGTGGACGAAGACTACGCCCTGAAGAACTGGAAAGATCATGGGATTGATGTGGACAATGGGATGGGATCGATCAGCCGGTATGTGCCGGTGCCACAAGTGCCGCGGGATGAAGCGGATGCCCGCGTGACGTGGGGGGTGTGAGTCATGGCCTACGTTGACCTGATTTGCGTCACGAAGGATCATCCGCAACTCCTGCACGGATTTTTGTCGAGTCTCAAACTCTCCGGGGTTGAGATCGCGGATTTGTGCCGGGTGATTGTGGTCAACAATGGCACGGAAGAGAGTCTGTCACGTTTTGAGCAGGAGACCTCGTGGTTCAAGATCGTGCAGGCCAAAGAAAATCTTGGGTGGGAGGGGGGACTGGCGCTGGGGATGACCCACACGACGGCCCCCATCGTGGGCTTGTGCAATGACGATATTTTTCTGCCACCACAAAACAATAAATGGTTGCGGCGCTTGCTCGCGCATTTTCGTGATCCGGCGGTCGGGGCGGTCGGGCCATGTTCCAATTTTGTGATGGGGTGTCAGAACATGACGTGGGCACCCTCGGGGGGCTACATGCAGGACAACCATTTCTGGGCGGTGCCCTATCTGATTGGATTTTTTGTGTTGTATCGGCGGGCCGCCCTGGAAGCGGTGGGAGGGATTGATCTGACGATGCCGGGGGCCGATGATCTGCACCGCGGGATGCAGTTTCAACAGGCGGGCTGGACGCAGATCGCGGATCGGAGTGTGTTTGTGTATCACCATGGCGCACAGACCGGGACGGCTGAGCATGGGGCGTTCTGGAATTCGGAGGCGCATCTCCATCCGTTGCACACCGCGCTCATTCAGCGGCACGGGTTTCTCAACTATTTCCGATGTGTGAGTGGGCAACCGACGCAGTATCTGCCTCCGCAGACTGAGGTGGGGGTGGGGGGATCGGAAGAAGCGGTGATGATGGGGTATTTGCCAGCCGGAGCGACAATTCTCAACGTGGGGTGTGGGCATCTCCCGTTTGTGCCGGGCGCGATTGGGGTCGATCTTCACGCGAAGGGTGAGGCGGTGCCCCAGCTGGGTCATCAGGCCTCGCAGGCGGATGTGGCGGCGGACTTGAACCGTCCCCTGCCGTTTGAGACGGGCACCGTGGACGGGATTGTCGCCAAACACATCCTGGAACATCTGGTGGATACCCTGGGTGTCCTGCGAGATTGGCATCGCGTCTTGCGTCAAGGCGGTCGGGTGATTATTGCGGTGCCGGATGAACGGAAGGTGCAGGGAGTGGCCATGAACCCTGAGCATTGCCATGCCTTTACGGTGGAGAGTTTGACGACATTGGCGGAAGCGGCAGGATTCACGACCGTCGGCATCGGGGATCCGAAAAACGGGATCAGTTTCGTGTATTGTGGAGAGCGGAATGGATCGGTTTGATTGCATTGTGGTGACGAAAGACAATCCCTCAATTCTCGCGTCATTCCTCAACAGCGCGAAACAGAACGGGTGGGGATCACGAATCCCGGTTCGGTTTCTCGTGGTCAACAATGGGTCGCCGGAGTCCGTGGCCTGGATTGATCCCACGTGGCTGAGGGTGGAGATCATTCAGATGCCAGAGAATGTGGGATGGACTCGCGGGGTGCTGGCCGGATGGCGGCAGAGCGCGGCGGAGTTCGTGTGTGTGAGCAACGATGATATCGTGATGCTTCCGGGCCTGTTCGGTTCAATGGATCGGATGCTACGACACTTTGATGATTCCCGCGTGGGCATGGTCGGCATCGGCACGACGGATGGCTATGGGCCGCAGTCCTTGACGTGGGTGTCTGAGGCGCAACAGCCGGGTCAGCATGTCTGGTCGGTGGCGATGCTCCAAGGATGTTTTTCGTTTTATCGTCGTGCCGCAGTGGAGACGGTCGGGGTCTTGGATGAGTCCTTTCTGATGCACGATGATACCGATCTCTGTATCCGGCTTCGTCGGGGTGGATTTCGAGTTTTGCTGGATCGGGCCTATACCGTCAAGCATTATGGTGGACAGACGGGGCGGGTGCTGTATCCGGGGACGTGGGGGGAGCCGGGGATGGTGGGGCCAGCCATCGGCCAGTTGATTCGCAAGCACGGGCGGCCAGTCGTGGAGGAAGCGTTCCAGTTTGTGCCCATGCCGTATGCGGTGGAGGAGAGGAGTCCCGTCCATGTCTAAGCCATTCCGCATCTTTCAGACGTACTCGGTGCTGCACCGGAATGATGGCCCGCCATTATTCTGGCATCAGGCTTTGAGCCAGACGAAGGACGTGCTCTCGCTCCACCTTGACGGTCTCTATCCCCTGCATGAGTTTGGGGTGCCGGACGGGTGGCTCGTCGTGGATTGGGGTGAGGACGGGGTGCGCTCCATGATGCCGAGAACGCCAAAGGACTGGGAAGAGGATGGGGCGCCGCGCATCTATGTGTGTTCGGATGCCCACTACTCCGAGGCGGCCTACCAGCACCGGCTGGCGAAGGCGAAGCAAGCGACCTTGACGCTCTGCAATCAATCGGCGGCGGTATACCGGATGCGGGCCGATGGAGTCGAGACCGTCTATCTACCGCACGCTGTTGATCTCACCGCCTATCCCTGCGAGCCACTGGCGATTCCCAAGTACGATGTCTGTTTTGTGGGGCACATCGGGCATCTGGATCGGGCAGAGTTTTTGGACGTGCTATTCAAGGCGTTTCCCAATTTCTGGTACGGGCAACGGTTCTTCGAGCCGTGCGCGGAAATCTACCGCAAGTCCAAGATCGTGCTGAACCAGGCGATCAACGCGGATTTGAATATGCGAGCGTTCGAGGTCTGCGCCACCAAGAGTTTCCTCTTGACGCCGTGGGTGCCAGACCTGGAGCGCAACGGGTTTCTGGACGGCGTGAACTGCGCGGTGTATCACACCACCGCCGAGGCTGTGGAGAAGGCGACGCACTATCTGGCCGACGATGTTGCACGTGAAACAATTGCGGAGGCGGGCTACCAGCTCGTGGCGAGTCGGCATACCTACGCCCACCGGGCGGCGGTGGTGGTGCAAACGCTCAAACACCTAGTAAAATGGGATGGGGACGCAGAGGTGCTGGCAGAGGCCGCAGACGCGGCAGGAGGCTCGTAATGGGTGCATGGCAGAGTGTGGTGGGGCAGGGTTGGATTCCGCTGGATGAGTTGGCGCGGATTGAATACAAGAAGCAGCACGGGAAGGAGTATGTGGACGGGTCGGCGGGCATGGTGATCCGGGATAACACGCCGTTGGTGATTCCGGATGCGACCATGCGGATGGTCAAGCCGGATGAGGGGAATGAACTCGCGGCGGCGAAGAAGGAGTTGGCGGACCTCAAGGCCGAACTCGCCTTGTCGAAGTCGGTCACGACGCTGCTGGACACGACGACCTCACTCGAACAGACGAGGACGGCGGCACAGCCCACGTCGGAGCCGACGTTTAGCACCTCCGTCAAGCGGGGGCCAGGACGGCCCAGAAAGACGCCCGTGGCGGCGTAAGGAGGCAGGATGAGTACAGGTAATCGAGCGGCAACGGCGCAACGGATCACGGCGGATGCGGCGGTGGGCACGAGTGGCAGCGCGGTGTTGGTCGAAGCGGTCTCGCTCGGCGCGGGCACGACGAACTCCAACCTGGCCTTGCGCAACGGGACGGACGCGACCGGGGCCATTCTCTGGCAGGTGAACAGTCTCTCCGCGACGACGGCAGATACCACGTCGCAGACGATGGTGTTTCCGAAGCCGATTGTGTTTCCGCTGGGGTGCTTTGCCGACATCACCGGCACCAATGCGGTCGCCTACGTCGCCTACGAACCGGCCTAACGTGGCGAGGGCTGAGGCCCGCTGATGACGTTCCTCCAAGCACAAACCGAAGTTGCAAACAGCATGCATCTCTCAGTCACAGGTGATGCTACCCGGATCAAATTCAGGTTGGGCATGGCCAAGGACGCCATTGTCGCGGCGAGCCGGTTTTGGTTCACGGCCTCACGGGCGATGTTTCAGACGGCGGCGGATTACACGACGGGGACGGTGGCCCTCACGAACGCCTCCGGGACGGTGACGGGGACGAGTACGGTGTGGACGGCGGCGATGGTGAACCGCTGGATTCAGTTTTCCGGGGAGACGGATTGGTACGAAGTCACAGCCCGCGCCTCGAATACCTCGATCACGATCACGCCGAGCTATAGCGGCAGCACCACGAGCACGAACGTCACCTACATCATTCGGGCGGTCTCCTACAGCCTGGCGGCCGATGTGGATGTGGTCTACGATGTCCGGCAGTTTGCGAATCCAGAGAAGTTGGTGCAACTGTCGCCACGGGAATATGATCGCTTGCGGCCCAATCCCGTGGTGACGGGGAAGGCCACGCACTACATCGTGTGGCCCAGGACGGCGGGGGCCGGGGTGTGGCGCGTCGAGTTGTATCCGTGCGCGGACGCGATCTTCAATGTGGAGTATCGGTACTTCCGGACGATTCCCGACCTGTCGGCGGACACGGACGTGTGCGAGATTCCGGCGAAATGGCATTGGGTCTGGGTGGAGAAAGCGAAACTATTCTACGCAGAAGAACTGGGGGACGAAGGGGCGATTGCACGGATCAAGGGGTTGTACGACGCGGGGATGCAGGAGATGTTGGCGAACAACGAGCCGTCGGTGGATCAGGCGCTGGTGTTGCGAGGCGGGGGGGATGAGCGGCGGAGTCGCTGGCTGAACTTTGGCCCGCACTTCGAGTCGCCGGACTAACAGATGCCTGCCCTGCAATCCAGTTCACTTGCCTTTGATGGCGGACTCAATACCCGCGAGACAGCATTTACAATTAGCGATGCTGAACTTGCTGGACAATCTATCTGGAACAACCGTCGAAACCGAGCCTTGACCAATGAGGCGGCGGTAAAATCGTTTGCGGTTGGGGCCGGAACAAATCAGTTGACCTACCTCCATGAGGTTCTGATTGGGAGTGGTTCAGTGACCCGATATTTGCTTGGCTATTATGCTCAGAACCAGACGTGGTATCAAACCAACAACATTGACACGACGGGATTCTCAACAATCTTCCAATGGACGACTGTCAACACGAACTCGCAGGTAGCGGTCATGAACGCAACCGCGTGGTTTGTCAACGGGGCTGATAGCTGTCAGCAATGGGATGGCACCACAGCCAGCACGGTGGCCGCGATGCCCAAAGCTCGCCACATCCAGATTTACAAGAACTACTGTTTTGTGGCTGGCACCACGGCGAATCCGAGCCGGGTCTTTTTCTCATCCCTCAAAGACCCGACGACGTGGCCCACTAACAACTTTCAGGATGTGTCACCAAACGACGGAGACGACATTACAGCGCTGTATAGCACTGCGGAATCATTGATGATTTTCAAGCAGCGTAGCGCATGGATGATGATCGGAGATACGTTTGACGCAACCAACCCACAATGGCGGCTTGTAAAACTTGAATCCACAGAAGGGTCTGGGACTGCATCTAATCGGTCAATCCAATACTTCCCTGGAGTGGGTGTGGTCTGGCTTGGGCGCGACGGATTCTATGTCTGGGATGGGGCTCACATCAAAATGCTCGGAGACCAAATACGCGATACCGTTGCGGCCCTCAATCCTTATGGTGTTGGCTATGATGGAACCCTGAAAAATAGGCGTGAGGCTCAGGCTGCGCTGTTCCGCAACGAACTCCATTTTGTGATTGAAGATGCGGCGGCGATTACTCAACGAAGCTGGATTACGATGGATATATCAGGAAAGTGGAGGCGGCTTGCGAATTCTGGTTCTGTTCTATTTGCTCTTGTCAATTATAACAACCGCCTGTTTTATGGGGCGAACACTAACCTCGTTTGGGAATATGCCGGAACAGCATCAACCGAACTGCTTGCGGCGTCCGCCACAACAAAGCTGATGGATGGCACACAACCCGATCTCTGGAAGCATTATCGTCGCCTGTGGGTGCTTTATGAAATCACGTCTGGGCCGACGGGTTTGAGTGGGGCATTCGATATCGTTATAACTGCCATTCCAGACGGGAGCGCCACAACATTTACATCAACACTTACGGCGACATCTGGAACAAACATTACGGGGAATTTCTACGAACAGGTGTTGGAGATAAATCTTGTGGCGCGTCGTCTACAGTTTACGTTTGCAACAACCGACAGAACCTATACGGCATATACCGGAACGGTTCGCACTGCCATTCATGATCTTCGGCTAGAATATAGTACCCAATCTGACCGTGGGGCTACAAAGTGAGCCGCCTACTCGAAGGGACACCGCTCCCGGACGTGATCCGCAACTACAACGGTCTCATTGACGGGACGAACCTCATGCCGGGGGGCGTGGATCACAAATCGTTTGCGTTGTGGGCGAACCAGCAAAGCCTGTTTTTCTTCTCGCTCAACCTGCCAGGGACGGCGTTTGTGGGCACGAATCAGGCGGGGATGATTTTCCCATCGGGCGTGGAACTGCTAGAGATTCGGCTGTTTACGGATCAAGCCCCCACGGGCGCGGACCTCATCGTGAATGTGAAGCAGAACGGGACGGCGATTGTCACCGCCACGGCGCGGCCACGGGTGTTGGCGGGCACCACGCAGACGGCGGTGGTGCGCGAGTTTACGACCGCCCCCCTGTTTGTCGCGGGGGATCGGTTGCAAATTGACGTCGACCAGGTGGGATCAACGATTGCGGGTGGGAGCGATATTTTGGTTTGCGGATTCGGGAGAGAACGTGCGGTATAACATGAGGGCGGCCTAATTTGCCGAGGATGTCGGGTAGCGGAATCTCCTTCTTCATCCCCGGCGCATCCGTGGTCGGGACAAGTCAGGCGTCGGCCCTCGTGCCCTCGGCCATGACCATCAGCCACGTCAAAGTGTACAGCACGACGGCCCCCGTGGGGGCCACGCTGTTTGTGGACGTGAACGTGAACGGCACCACAATCTTTACGACGCAAGCCAATCGGCCCGGCGTGTTGACGACGGCATTTGCGGCGAATAGTGGCATCCCCGACGGCACCACGGTTTTGGCGGCGGGAGATCGCATCACGATTGATGTGGACGCTATCGGCAGTACGACCGCGGGCGGTGCGCCCCTCCTGGTGACGGTGGTGATGCTCTGATGCCGACGACGCCGATGGCGATCCACAAATTTCGACAGACCACGACCACCAAGGGGCATTGGACGTTTAGTGAAGGGACGGGCACCACGCTCGCGGATGCCTCCGGCAACGCCCATCCTGGGACGCTTCAGGCGGGGATACACACCCCGCTTTGGAAGACCACGGGCCGTCATAAATTCTCGCTGCAATTTGATGGCGTGGATGATTGGGTGGACGTGACCGACCATGCCGACCTCAACCCCGCCAACATCACCCTGCTCGCCTGGATCCAACCCTTTACGGGTGGGGTCCAGCTCTTGGTCGACAAGCAGCGGATCTCGAACCGGACCGGCTATTCGTTTGCGATCACGCCGAACATCTCGCTCCAACTTGGAATTGGCGGTGGCGTCTTTGGCGATGCGACCGGCAGCATCACGGTCTCGGCGAATCTCTGGCATTTTGTGGCCGGGACCTATGACGGATCGAACATTCGAGTCTATCTCGATGGGGCGTTGGGTGCCACGACGGCCTTGGCGGGATCGCTGGCGGTCAGCACCTTGGATCTTCGGTTTGGGGATCGGGCGGATCAGTCGGTGCCGACCCCCTATAACGGTCTGCTGGACAACGTGCAGATTCGTACCGTGGCGATGACGACGGCGGAGATTGCGGCGGAGTTCCAACTGCAAACGCGGGTGACGTGCTATGCGTAGTGGAGATTTCGTGGAAGATGTGGTAGGCTTGGCCTAGCATGGCGAGCACCTACGAGTCCATTCTCGCAAAACTCCAGGGGGGAACCCCCACCTTGACGGACAACGAGAAACTGGTCTATTTTCGTGGACTGGCCAAGAACGCTCTCACCTCCTCGTGGAACGGATGGTGGAAGGGACAAACGGGAATGAACCCGCCAGGTCTGGATCAAGCCTTTGAACCGTACAAAAACGATCCCCTAGCCAAGACGATCTGGTATAAAGCGAAGACGGGCAGTGAGGGATTGCCGGTTTCCATGCATGTGCCGTCGTATACATGGTTTAGTGGCGGCGGCATGGGGGTCAAAGGAGATGCGGGGGGCAATTCCGGTACCGCGTTTGATCTGCGGCCCGACTCCGTGGTCTCCCACAGTGGCAAAAATGTCTACGTGGATGGCGTCTGGATCGGAGAAATGAACCAGACCGTGGATGCAACAAATTATGTGGATGGGGTCCAGAAACAAATTGATGTACTCAGAAGCAACCGCACGAACAACACCAATTTGACAATTGCGGAGTCCAGTTACAATCTGACCGACGCGCCGGGGGTGTCGGCCCCCACGCCCGACCGCGTGCCGGGGACGGGCGCTCCGTCCGGAGGCCCTGCCGACGATGCGACAGATGCGGCGGCCATCTCGAAGCAGAAATTTGATCTCCGGAAGACCGAGTTTAGCCGGGACATCGTGCCGCAGATTCAGCAGAAATTGAACGCGGCGGGCACGCTTGAGAGTGGGGCCATGCCAGAAGCGTTGGCGCGGGCCTTGCGGGGGGCGGGCAGTGCGACGACGGTAGACGAACTCAACACACTGGAAAAATCCACGCTAGCCGGATTTGATCCGTTGCTGACCGCCGCGCATCAAAGCCAACTTGGTCAGGCGAACCGGACACTCGGGGGAGCCTCCTACAACATCGATCAACTGTTGAGTCGGTTGCGGATGGGGGCGGGACAATCGGAACAACCCGACATCCTCGCCCAGTTGTTGGGCGTGGGCAGCGGGATTGGCGGCAATCTCTTGGCGGGAAGTCTCAGACGGAGGAGACCCGCCGCGACGCCAGATTACACCAATGCGAGTTCTCTGGATTTGTATGCGCCAGGCAGTTATCGAAGCAGTGGGGTTCCGTACTAGGAGGCGATGATGGCGAGTCCAGCGACAGAAGCGTTGATCCGGTCGTTGCGAGGGGGGCGCACCGCCGTGCAGGAAGGTTTGCAGGGGTTCAATACCGATTCTTCCACGATGCTCCGCGATCTCTTGGCTCGGCAGGGATTGGCCGGAGGCCAGGGGGCGGGATTGGACACCGCCCTGGCCGAGCAGTTGCGGCAGCAGGGGCAATATCAGGCGCTGGACACCGCCGGAGCCGACGTCGGTCAAAACCGGCTCCGCTCAGCGAATGACATCGGCACAGCGGCGTTGAATCAGGAAACCGGACTGGGCCTGCAAGAGATTTATCGTCGTGGCGATCAAGCCGAATCCGAACTCCGGTTTCTCATCAATCGGATGCAGCGCAATCGGGCGACGCAACACCTGTTAGAGCGCATTGGTGGGGCCGCCGGGATCGGGGCCGGGATCGGATCGTTTGGCGGCCCTATTGGGACGGGGGTAGGCGCGGTGGTGGGCGGGGTGGGCGGTGCCCTCTCCTCCCTGTTTTAGGAGGTCACGACGATGGCTGAATTTGGTTTGTCACCCGCCCCCACGCAAGACCCGGTGGGCGGATTCATTCAAGGAGCGACTCAAGGCATCGGGTTGGTGGACGTGTTGCGGAAGCGGCATCGGGACATTCAACTTGAAAACCAGCAAGACACGCTCGCCATCGTGAAACTGATTCAAGAACTGGGGGTGGATCGGGCGCGGGCGGTGGCGCAAAAGGCGGGGCTGGAGGGAGACCCCTCCCTGTTCGCGGGAGGCCCAGCGCGGGGGGCCGAGGAGCGCGGACTGTTGACGGCTGCCCAAGCGAGGGCGGCTGGGCAAGAGGAAGGATTGGCGGGGACAACCTCGGCAAATCTGTTGGGGCTAGGTTCCATATTGCGAGGGGTAGCCGCCAAATCGAGTGCCAAATCCGCGTGGGAGGCACTGATGTCGGGCGACACGAAAGCGATGCAGGCGACGGCGGATAAGGAGACGGAAAATGCCACAAACCTCCAGCTCCGCGCCATGACCGCTGTTTTTGGAACGCCGGAGGAGAAGGCCGCTGCGGTGAGCCAGTCCCAAGAATCGAGAAAACTTGCGGAAAGGTATCGGAATCTAGCCCTGTTGATGGCTCAGCGTGGTGGGGCCTTGACCCTGAAAGAAATGCAATCGCAAGGGTTCTTGATTCAACCGAGTACGGCCGCCGCAAAGGGCACGGATAAATACTCGGTCATCGTTGACACCGCCCCGCACTAATGGTGGACCCGTTATCGCTGATTGAGTCCACGCTTCACGATCCCGAATTTCTCGCTCGGAGTCCTGGGGATCAGTTGAAGATTCGGGACCGGTTGCTGATTCCGGCCCTGCTGTCTGATCCAGAATTTACCGCCCGACCACCCGCGCAGCAGCAGTTGATTATCCAACGAACGATCAATGATCGGCTTCCATCCCTGACCTCATCCGTCGAACAGGTCACGCAGGAACCGACGGTGCCCGACGAAGGCCCCGGCCTTATTCCGCAGGCGGCGGAGGTGGCAACGCGGGCCGCGGGAGCCGTGGTCGGGCCGATTTTCGGAGGGGTGGCGGAAGGGGTGAAGCAACTGAGTCGGCCCGCGTTCGGACTGGCGAACGTGGCCAAGCATCTCATCAATCTCCGTTCCCCCCTGCCCGGTGAACCTGGGAAGACCTTGCCAGAAGTTCTCAAGACGGATTTCGCTCAACCCTTCATGCGGGGTATGACGCTGGATGAACAGACGACGGGGCCAGAGGTGGCGGGCGATCTGGCGAAGCGGTTGCGGGAAACCGCAGGACTGCCGGAACCCGTGCCAGGCTCCACGGCCGCCAAACTGACGAAAGCCGCGGAGATGGCGGCCGGGTTTGCGATGGATGTGGTGAATCCTGCCACGCTTGCCACGTTTGCGGGGCTGGGGGCCGCAGGCAAAGCCCTGGCCAAGAGCGGCCCGGTGGTGCGGGGCTTGGAAGCCATGAAAGCGGCGATGCCAGACGTGTTCAAGGTCCGGTATGGGGCACCGGATGCCTACAAGAAACTCGCCGATTTCACGGAATCGACGATCAGCAACCGCACCGAAGATGTGCTCAAACAGGGGGCGGCGATGGTGGATGACCTGACCATGGAAGAACGGTTGCGGGCCGCGGTGTTGATGCAGTCGCCGGAACTGCGGGCGGGGATGCGGGCGACGGTTGGAGACACGAGAGACGTGATCGCCGCCGAACAGGCCCGCGATGCCGAAGTGATCGCTCGTGCGGCGTTTGCGCAGAAGGCTTACGGCCCATATACCAAGGCACCACAACTGAGTCAAGCCAAGCTTCCCTCGGGGAAACTCGTCGAAGCTGAGACCAACCTGTTGCGATACAGGAAGGTGCCCGAGCCGGGGGATGCCACCATTCTCAATTATGTGAATCCGGCTAGGAAGGCGCTGGATGGATTGACGAAGGAACTGGAGAAGGACTATCTCCAAGCCGGGTTCGTTAGCCCCGCCACCCGCGACAAACTGGTGGAGGTGTTGGAGAAGAATCTGGGGAAGTATCTACCCCGGATGTATGCGATCTTTGAGCAGAAAGCGCCGCTGGCCAGACCGCCGGGGTCTGATTTGGCGCAACTGCTTCCTAGGACGGACAAGCAGCTTGAGGCGGTCCCCCAACTTGATCCGGAGGCCGCCACGGAACTCGTGAACCTCATGCACTGGGCGGCGGAGAACGCCCAGAAGCCCTCGTTTGCGGCCCGGCTGATGGGCATTCCGCAGGCGGTGCTGGCCAAGCGCACGAATCCCATGGAGGTCTATCGGCAAGGGTTGGGCGCGATTGAAGACCTCGCCTATCCCTACGTCAAGAAGTCCGTGCAACTCATCCGCACCGTGGTGACCGCCAGGTTCTTCACCACCATCTCAGAAAACCCCGCGTGGATGAAGACGGTGCGGACGGCGGGATACACCGAGATGCCGAATGAAATCAGCAAGTTCGGGCCGCTGGCCGGAAAGTTTGTGCAGGAGAACATCGCCAAAGACCTGCTCTCCACCATGGACCCGTTCTGGCAGAACTACTACGTCAAGCAGTGGGTCAGCGACCTGAGCGCGTGGAAATTCGGCAAAGTCGTCTTGAATCCCGGCACCCATTCCCGCAACAACTTCACGAACGTGATAATGTTGGACTTTTCCGGGGTGGATTTGGCGGCGCAACCCGCGTACTACATCCGGGCCATCCTGGAAATGAAGCGGGGGGGCCGGGCGTATGTGGATTTGCGGAACGCGGGCGGACTGGGGCGGGAATATGTCGGCGGAGAACTCGATGGGCTCTTGCAGCAGGTGGAGTCCCTGAAACCAACAGAGACGATGTTGGGCATGGCGTTCAAGCAGGCTCCGCGAGCCGTGGCGGCGAGTGCGGCACGCCTCTACCAGAAAGAGGAACAAGTCGCCAAACTGGTCAAGTTCATGTGGGAACGCGATCACGGACTTTCCGTGGCAGAGGCGGCCCAGAAGGCGGAAGACTGGCTGTTCAATTACAGCAAAGTCTCCCCGTTCCTGAAAGTGCTGCGGCAACTCCCGCTGGGATCGCCGTTTGCCACCTTCTCGGCCAAGGTGCTGCCCCGCATTGTGGAGACGGCCATCACGGAACCGTGGCGGATCGCCAAATATCAAATCCTGTTCAACTCCCTGGAGAACGAGACCAAGCGGAAGTATGGGTTGACGGATCGGGAACTGGCGCGTCTCAAATCCGGCTATCCCGGCTACGCCATTGTCTTGCCGGTCAAAAATGCGGAGGGGAAATTTATGATTCTGGATTTGTCGTATCTGTTGCCCTGGGGCAACATCACGGAGATGGGGAGCTTCGCGTCATTTCTGCCGCAAGCCTTTTCGCCGGGTGGGCCCGCCTTGGGCGCGGTCGAGGTGGTGAGCGGCGTGGACTTCTACAAAAAGAATCTGGGGCAGCCCCACGAGTTCCGCGAAGTGGGCAAAGGGCTCCCCACGGGCTTCACACCCGCCCAAGCGACGGCGAATCAAGCGGTCCGGGCGTTCCTGCCTCCCCTCACGCCGGGGATTCCGGGGGTCACGGGGCCGGGCGTGAAACCTCAAGAGGCGGGTCAAGATAAATCCTACCTCCGGCGGTTGGGGGAGGCGGTGGCGCGATCCGGGGGATACGGGGCACAGAAGATCGCCGCCGCGTTGAGTGGACTCCCGGATCGGAAGGGGCGCGTGCGGAGTGGGCTTTTGACGGCGGCGGACGTGCTCGCCGGGATCAAGATCAGTCCCGTAGACCTCGAAGAGAAGCGGGTACAAGAAATCTATCAGTATCTGAATCTGAGAGGGCGGGCGATCAATCCCGAGACGGGGAAAGACTATCCAACCGGGAGTGGGTTGGAGGGGGAGTTGATGCGGATTGTCAGGGATCAGAGTTATGGCCCAGCGGCCAAGCGGCAGATGCTTCGAGAGGTCGAACAGGCCATCGCGGCCCTTGACGCCACGCGCCCAGGGCAACGGCGATGAGCGAGGCGAAGATGACTCGCATCATTCGGGTGGCGGAGGATGTGGCGACCATCAAAAGTCAGATGGCGGAAGTGCATCGGCTCGTCGTCGGCAACGGTAGCCGTGGTCTCGTGGACCGGGTGGTGGCCTTGGAACTGACTGGGGCGAAGCAGGTGGGGGTGGTGGCCGGGGCCTCCGCCATCGTCAGTGTGGTGGTGTCGGGGATCTCGTGGATGCTGAAACGGCCATGAGGCTCATTGATCCCTTGTTCCTGATCGGGTCGGCGTGGTGGGCGGTGCTGATCTATCTGGCGGGACAGGGACGGATCGGATGAGTCCAGACCCCCAGCACATCTACGACCGTGCCGCCGTCCATCCGAAGTGGGGCACCTTCCATTACGAGGATCAGGGCGATGGCACGATCAAGATTGATCCGGCGTGGACGCACGAATTCATCCTGCTCATCGAGACCACCGCGTTTGGCAAAATCCGTTGTCACAAGGACGCGGCGGCGGCGTTTCAGGGCGTGGATTCTACGCTGGAAGCGAACGGATGGCTAGCGGTCGTGGACGGGGCGGAGTTTACTCAGAACATTGCGGGGGTCTGGGTGCCTCGGCATCAACTTCACGATGTCAAACGTCCGTTATCCCTCCACTCGTTTGGGGTGGCTATAGATGTAAATGTTGGAACCCACCCCTATGGGACGTTTGTTGCTCAGCCGCAAGAATTGATGACGGCCTTTGCGGCCAACGGATTTCGTTGGGGCGGAAACTTTAGAAACCCCGACTGCATGCACTGGGAATTGGCATGAGCCTGATGAAGCAGGGCAACGGCATGGAACTCCTGAACATGACCATCCCCATTCGGATTACCAGTAAGAAGAACGACAAGAACTGGAACCCCAAGATTCGCCGCTTCTTCAACAGCCGGGCGACGAAGGTGCTGACCCAAGCGATTGCGTGGGCGGCGAAGGCGAACCGCGTCCAGACCGAACCCACGACCGCGCCCGTGGCGATGGAGATTATCTGCCACTTCAAGGACAGGCGGCATAGTGACACCGCCAATTGTCCGGAGATCGTCTGCGATGCGCTGGAGGACATCATCTACTACAACGACCGCCAGATTGGGCCGCTCCTGGTGGTTCCCTGTGAGTGCGGCAAGGACGCGCTGACCGTCCGGGTGCGGACCACGGAACGGCAGGAAGGCGTGTGTGTGCTCAGATGAACCGTCTCGAATGAAGAATCCCATTTCGGTGGAACAGGCGGAGTTGCGGTGGACGCCCTACGTGGAGGAGAAGTTTGCTCTCTGTCTCGTCATTATCGCGCTCGCCACGCTGGGCTTGTTCAAGAACAAGTTGACGGGCGGCGAGTGGGCGATGGCGGTGGGGGCCGCTCAGGGGTTCTACTATTCAATTCGCGGCTGGAATAAGAATGTGGAATCCAAAGGAGGCCAGAATGGAACTGCTAACGTTGCTCCCGCGTCTGTGGGGAGTCCTCAGTAGCCGGATTGGGCTGGCGGCGGTGGGTCTACTTCTGGCTCTTGGTCTGGTGCGATCGTGCCAAGCGTTGCGGACAGCGCAATCTCAGACGCTCATGGTTGCTGAAGCATTTCGGCATCCCCGCGTGGAAAAGCGTGACAAGACTCTGACCCACCGTTTTGAGGCGAGCCATACTGTGATTCGGGGGTCTGGGACGGTTCGGGACCTGCCTGGGGGTGGCAAGGAAATCACGTTTTCTGGGGTGTTGACGGCGGATACGACGGCTCAATCTACCAACACGACCGATTCGGTCTCGATCAGCACCCCCATTTTACCGCCTAGCGTGGCATTTCACGCGCCCGGACGGCTGGTGTGGGCCGGATGGTCAATTCCAGAGCGAACGCCGATTCTCGGTGTTTCTGGAAGGCTTCTAGGGCCGTTATGGTTGGGGGGGTGGGTGCGTCCTAGTACTACTTGGGACTACGGCCCCACGCTCATGGTGACGTTCTAGCCGCTCGTTCGGCCCGCTTGAAGACCAAGAGGCAGGTTTTGCAGATGGGGTCACTCATTACACATCCAGTATCCCGGCTGTCAGTCGAAAGTTGAACCCGGATAATCGGGGCACGACAAACATGACACGTGCCGGGCACTTTGACGATGAGACGGTTCATCTTCTCCTCTCTCTCCACCGGCGGGATCACTCCTGCTCCGCCCGGTACGTCTTGATGAGTTTTCGCCCAAACCGACAGCCGCCGTAGATGTCCTGGCGCTGCATGGCGAGTTGGCAGGAGGTACAGCCCACCTTCAGGTGGTTCAGCATGGCCAGTCGTGCCCGTTCCATCCGCTCCGTGTTCATTTCTTCTTTGCCCGATTCGCGTAGTCCACGCTAAATGCATCTTGGTACCACGAGGCGCAATCGAGAACCCGCTTTTCGGTATCCGAAACTATTCCATACCGGTAATTTCTATTGAGGGCACACTTGTACTGGCGGATGGCCACCAAGAGGTCGAGCATCCGGCTCTTGGATCTGGGGCCGGGGGTCCAAGGGAGAGAGAGAACCACCGGGGTTCGGTCGTTGAGAGGCGACAACTTCGTCTCCAGGCGGCTCAAGCTTTCGTTGGCCTGCCGTGCTTGATCGTCGGCATCTGCCGCGGCGAGGAACGTCAGCCATCCTGCGTGGGCGGGAGTCCCCCCAGCCCCGAGCACTCCGATCACGACCGCGCCCGCCACGATCCATCGCTTATTCATGGTCGACCTCCTGTCTCCTGTCCTCTCCGGCACTCCCCCGCCTCGATGTTGGCACCGCTTCGGCTTTGTAGATGGTGTAGAAATGCTCGCCGCAGAACCGTGTCCGGCCCTGGGGGTCTGGACTGACGAAGAAACAGGCCGGCAGTTCGCAGACGGCACAGGGAAACTTCGTGTCACTCACGGCTCAGCCACCAGTGCAGCCAGAACCACTCAGATTTCATCGCAATCCCGCCCGCCGTAGGAGCGTATTCAAGCGTCTCCACAAGAGGCGGTTTCTGTGGATGGCCTGCTTCAGCCTTTCCACTGTGCCCCTATTCTCGTACTTACAAAAGACCGACTCGACGTAGGCCTCCACGGTGCCCTGGACTTCGGCCAGCGTGACGGGAGGGGCTTGTTTTTTCATTTCTTCTCCTTCTCAAACGCCCGTTGAAAGTGCTCAAACGCGATTTTTGCGTCCCCGAACGCCTTTCCGTGATGCTCCCCCGCCTCAATCTCCTTCGCGGTCGCCAGCTGATGGGCTCCCGTCAGTCTCTCTCCCTCCGCATTACTGCACGGTCGTCCACGAAAGTACTCATCTTCCATAGAGTTCAGGCACGCATCCCGACTCTCCGCCTGCCGCGCCCGGCAGGTGTTCCACGTCTGCCACGCATCATCCTGTCGTGCGACCGCCTCCCGGTATCGTGTCCAGGCGTCGCACACCGCCACGCTCGCCTGGACTTCGGCCAGCGTGACGGGGTTCTTGGACTTCATTTGTCCCTCCGGCTATCCAGCCATTCCTGATCCGCCTTCTCTTTCAACGCCATTTCCACCTCGTTGCACAGTTCCAACATCTCTGGGTCAGTCACGGGCGTTGAGGACGTCGAAGGGGGATCCCCATTCCACGCATAGGTGGTGGTCGGATGGCATGTCCACAGGCTCGGATTCTCCGTCTCATCCCAACACTCCCCGCTTCCGAAGATATGCACCAAGTCGGCCACGGTCAGGTCGGCGGGGAGATCATCAGGGATGCTCACTTGATCTCTCCCGCGTCCAACTTCCTGCCGATCTCCCGAATCTCCTGCTCCGCCTTGGCGTCCCACGCGGTCTTGCTCGGCACTGGGGCGAGCACCGCATCCCGCGCTTTCGCCAACTCCACCATCCTCCTTCCAAGTTCTTCCGGCGTGAGATCGTCCCAACTCGGATACGTCGGTTTCAAGTGCGTGATGTGCGCGGCGAGACCATTCCTCCACTCGACAGGAATCTCCCGCATGACCCACGCCACAAAATCCTCGTAGGTGCCAGAGGTCACGACCAGCCCGGCGTAGTGCCATGCGGCGGGGGGAAACTTAGACATTCTCAGGAACCTCCTTGTTGGCATCGTAGCCGCAGAACGCGCAGATGCCTGTCGCCACCGCCACTGCCCAATTCTCTTTGCCGCACTTGAAGCACCGCTCCAAGAAAATCTCGCCTGCCGCGTTCCTGAATCCCTGCCCCTTCCCGTAGCGGAGGTCATTCACGATAGACGCCCCGGTAAAAGAACCACGCTCCAACTCCCACCGCGATGTACCCGAGAATCTCCGTCACGCCGCCTCCTTCCCGTCAATCCCCGCAAGCTCCGGGACGCTCACGCTGACCCGCCCCTTCCACACCTCACAGCCCTTGTCCTTGTAGTCGCACCACCCACAGTTCTTGGGGAATCCCGACGGATAGAAGTTGCCCGTCCGCATGTCCAGGCTCACCCCAGCGATGATCTTTTCCAGCGTGGCGAATCCTTCCTTTGCCGAGGGCACCGCGAGGACTTCCACCACGGGCTTTTTCAGCCTCACCGCCGAGTGCCACGCCCGGCCCACTATCGGCAAGCCCTCTTTCACCATCCCGTACTCGTAGATGGAGGTCTGGAGATCGTCTTGAAGGTCAGCCGCTTTCTTGCGCCGCGCACTCGTCTTGTGATCCACCAGAATGTGGTCATCGCTGATGAGGTCAATGTAGCCCTTGACCTTGACCCCGCCGATCTCGGTTTCCATCGCTTTTTCAATGCGGGTCTCATCCGTGATGGGCACGGTGGGCGCGATCTGCTTGCCGTAGAGGGTCACGAGGCCGATCCCCTGCGCCCTGACAGCGGCCTGCGGCTCGTTCCAGTTGATCTCGGTGCGGGTTTTCGCCGAGTCAAAGTCCGTGGCGAACGCATCTGGGCCGATGTCGGCGTACCACTTGTCCCGCGCCTTGACCTTGTAGGCCGATTCCATCGCCTTGTGGTAGGCGAGGCCGAGAATCACTTTGGCCGGGAGCGCCGTCCTGATCTTCTGGACGTAGCGGTAGTAGAACGCCAGCCGACAGGTCATCCACTTGAAGATTTGCGAATGGGAAATGTAGCCCTTGATGGGACTGTCTTGGAGTTCAAGCCATTTCATGGTCGGATGGGCCGGTTCCTGTGGGTTGGGACGGGGGGGGTGGCCTTCTTTTCGGCCCGATCCAAGCAGCCGTTCCCATCCGGACACCGATAGGGCGGCGTGGGCGTCCCGTGGATCCGTTGCCCCCAGACCGGGTAGATCACGGTGCCGCCGCACTGTTCGCACGTCTGGATGATGTCGGCCTCCGCCGTGCTCACGCCATCACCCCTGGCGCGGCCTTCGTCCCCTCGACCCACGCCAGAATCCGGTCAAAGTCACGCGCCCGAATCTGGGCGGTCAACTTCGGCTGGCCGGGATCAATCCCGTACTCCACGGCGTTGACGAGGAGGTAGTCTTTCAGGACTTGCTTGGCCATGCTCACCGTTCCCCGTCTCGCGTGGAGGAGGCGTCCCTGGGCCTCGGTGATGCGGCGAGCATCCGGCTCCGCGCCTGCGGGGGCCGGGGGCCGACCGACATCTTCCGGCGGGGGCGCGGAGACCGACATCTTCGGCGTGGGCATTGGCGCGGCTTCCGGGGAGGAGTCCATTTCCTCGGCGGGCATTGGCTCATACCCGGCCAGCACCATGACCCACGAGAGACACAGCCGCAGGGCCTTGCTCACCGCCCGCGTCTGGGCCATGCTCATGGCGGCGTGTTCCCCGTTCTTCGCCACGCGCTCATTCATCATACAGCGCATGATCGCTCGTCCCACCACCCGCCCGCCCGCCGTGTTGGCGATGGACACGGCTTCGTAGCCGACCAGTTTCCCGTCTCGCAATACCTCGATGGCGGACTCGGCCTGTGGGAACACCCCCAACATCGCCCCCATCGTCGTCCACCCTTCCACCTGGACATACCGACGGCCATTGATGACCGCGTAGAGTTTCCGTTTGTCAATGATCCGGGCCACCGCCGTCGCCACCTTCTCCGCCCGCTCAATCACCTTCTCGGGATCGTCATTCCCAAACGTCACGAGCGACCGATCCACCGGCTCAGTATTCACCACGTCCCTCGAATGTGTCGGCTCGGTCATGTTCTATTCTCCTTGCGGGCGCACGGCTCCGCCCGGTCTGATTGCTACACCGTCTCTCTGTAGGGTACTGCCGTCCACGAACCCAGGGTAATTCATTTCGCGGGGATTGTCAAGCACTCGCACCGCCCCGCCGCCATCACCATGTCCGGCTCGTCCGGCTCCATCACCAGCCGCCAATGATTCGCCCCGTCGCATGAGGTCCGGCTTTCGCTCGTCCGAAACACTTCCGGGAGTCCCATCGCCTGATCCACGGTCATATCTCCTCCCTCGTCCCGTCCCGGTATTCCACCGTCGCCCGAGCCTTCCCCTTCCCCCGCGCCCGGATCGCCGAAGCCCCGCAGGTGTAGGCCGGAGCCTGCCCAATTGTTGGATCGCCCGGATGGTAGGCTTGCCAGCCGTCCTCTTTGATGAGGCGTTCTCCGTTCGCGCATCCACTACACATCGCGTTCTGGCACGCCTCCCGTTCCGCGCTCACAGCCTCCTGGACGGCCTCGGCGACGACATGACGTATTTCTTGTTCGATCCGGTCTTTAGTATCGTTCTCGCAAACGGCTAACGTATTCCTGATAATCTGGAGATGATATTCTAGTTTCACGTTCCCGCCCCTTCGCCGCCCCATTCCCCCTTGATCTTGTCAAACGTCTTCCGGCAAGGCGCCCCAGGATCATCCACCACCTCACCACACCAAAGACAATGATAGTCCCACTTTCGCGCCACCGTCGTCGGGATAAGATTCTGCGCGTCCAACTTCTTTTTGCAAGCGTCACAACACATTGCCTTGATCCTCTCCGCCGCCTCGCGCTCGGCCTCGGCGAACTCGGCGGCCAGACGGGGTTTTTCGATGTTGTCAATCTCGAACTGCGTCAACGCCTGTGAGCGGGTTCGCGTCTTCCAGAACCGCGCCGCCCGCGCCGCCCGATCCTCGTTCATGCGTCCTCCTTGGTGTCGAGGCCGAGGGCTGTGTACGCATCATCGAAGTCTAACAGCGACTCTATTCCCTCGTTCAACTCCTTCGTGGTATCCAACCGCTCCCGCATCCACGCCCGGACTTCGGTGGCCTCATGCCCACCACGGGCGCACAAGCGATGGATCACATTGCACGCACGGGCTTTCCGGGTGCCTCGCATGACCGCTCTTTCCAGCCCGTCCGTCTCGCTCATGCGTCCTCCTTCAGGACAGGAAAACGTCGGGCATTGGCCCGGGGCATGTCCGGCGATCTGTCCCGCGCTCACCCCGACCGCCTTCCTCAACCTCACCGCCTCCGCTTCGAGCTGCCCAACCTTTCGCCGCAGGTGCTCCACCTCGACGGTGGCGTCGACGCCCACTACCCGCTCCAGGACGGCCTTGCCCGGCGGCTTCGGGGTCGTCATGTCTCCAACACCGGCGCATACTGCTCCGCCTCCCGCCCAAACGTCCACGCGACCGCCGCCCGCGCCGTCGTCGTGGCTGGGGGCACACGCAGGAAGTAGGTATGCCGTGACCCGTCCGGTTCCGGCGTGCTGTTGACCACCTCCACCATCACCAGCGGTTCGTCATCGCCCAGCGCCTTCTTCCACAGCGCCCCATACCGATCCTCGCCGATCTTCTCGGCCTTCGCCTCACGCAGAAACTTCGCGGGCGTCATGCGCTCGATCATCACCCGCCGCACTTCGGCGTTGCGCTCGGCCAGCACTTGCGCGGCGGTGATCTGGTCGGGATGCAACACCACCTCAGCGGGGACGAACACCCCGTGCCAAAAATACAGATCCTCCACGTCGGATTCCACCGCCGCGCCCGTGGCGTGGTGTAAACGACGTGGGGCAACGTTCGGTTCTCTTGCGACCGTCTCATGGTGGAGCGTGGGCTTGGCGACCCAATACAGCGTATCATCGGTCCAGACCAGGAACCAGCATCCCGAGCAAAACGCTTCGTAGATCGGCGTCGTCCACTTCAAGACATCCGCCTCTCCTGTTTGGAGTGCCCCTAGATGCGTGCAGGCAACCCACGAGCAGTCCCAGTCCCACCACCACCCAGTTCGCTGGATACACCACTGTGCGAAGCGATGTAAGGCGTCGCGGGCGTCGCGGGCGGCGAGGGCGTCGCGGGCGTCGCGGGCGGTGAGGGCGGCGCGGGCGTCGAGGGCGGCGCGGGCGTCGAGGGCGGCGCGGGCGTCGCGGGCGGCGCGGGCGGCGCGGGCGTCGCGGGCGTCGAGGGCGTCGCGGGCGGTGAGGGCGGCGCGGGCGTCGAGGGCGTCGCGGGCGTCGCGGGCGGTGAGGGCGGCGCGGGCGTCGAGGGCGGCGCGGGCGTCGCGGGCGGCGAGGGCGTCGCGGGCGGCGCGGGCGTCGAGGGCGGCGCGGGCGTCGCGGGCGGCGAGGGCGTCGCGGGCGGCGCGGGCGTCGAGGGCCGCGCGGGCGGCGCGGGCGGCCGCGGCGG
>Ga0080064_1002027_pt1 | contig 36894 bp, 33 predicted proteins | sample Subgrocontami54m_FD_69260 | JGI IMG/M metagenome (GOLD analysis project Ga0080064, IMG submission 69260) | Subsurface groundwater microbial communities from S. Glens Falls, New York, USA - GMW46 contaminated, 5.4 m (SPADES assembly) (version 2) ...
CCTCAGCCCCAGCTTGGCGCGCTCTTCCATGCGCGGCACGTAGGTCTGGGGCCAGTCGATGGCGGCGATGGAATAGTAGGCTTCCGGGTCGTTGGGATCGCTCTGGATGACCTGCCGCTGGAATTCCTTGGACTGGTCGAACTTCTTCATCTTGTAGTAGAGGGAGGCAATCCCCTTCAGGCTGTTGAGGTTGCCGGGCTGCAGCTTCAGCACCTCCTGAAACTGCTCGATGGCGAGGTTGGCGTTGCGCAGGTTCTCCTCGCTCTCCACGCCTTCGATGACCTGGTTGGCATAGGCGGTCGCCAGATAGAGCCGGGCGTTGAGCAGGCGCGGGTCCAACTCCACCGCATTCTGGAAATGTTTGATGGCTTCTTCGAAGCGGGACGCCTTGTACTGCTGCACGCCCTTGTTGAGTTGGTCGCGCGCCTTGAGCTTGTTGCATCCGGCCGCCAGCGAAACCAGCGCCGCCAGCGCCACCACCGCCGCGATTCTTGCTCCTTGCTTCATCCTCGGAAGACTCTCCTTAGGTTTGTTCAGGACTCACAACTCGGATTCGCGACTGCCTTACTGCCCCTGCTCGATCTTGGCGGTGATCAGTCCCACTTTGTCCACCTGGGCGGCGTGCGCGATGTCGATCACCTGGGCCACCTCCAGGAACGGGACGTCGGAATCGCCCTTCACAAACATCACCCGCTCGGCCCGGGTCTTGAAGATGTCCTCCAGCTTGGCCTGCAGGTCCGTCCAAGCGACGTCGTCCTGATTGATCTTGAGCTTGGCCCGATCGTTGGCGCCCGCCCAGATCACCTGCACCACGATGGTGCGATCGGTCGGGGTGACCTGGGACTGCGGGTCCTTGGGCGGCTGCGGGACCAGCGCCTCCAGTCCCTTGGGCTCCAGAGGGGTGATGACCATGAAGATGATGAGCAGCACCAGCAGCACGTCGATGAGGGGAGTGACGTTGATGTTGGCGCTGGGCCCGCCCGATCCTGCCATTGCCATCGACATGTTGGTGTCCTCTCTGTTCCCCTTCTTCTTTACTGCGGCGGCGGAGCTTCGGTGGAAACCGTGGGCTTGCGCTGCTCGGTGAGCAATCCCACCTGGTCCACGCCCGCCGAGCGGATGTTATCCACCACTTCCACCACGCTGCCGTACTTGGCGCGCGCGTCCGCCTTGATGAATACCCGCTTGTCCGTCTTCTTCTCCAGACGATCCTTCACCTTCTCGGTGAGCTGGTCGGCGGTCACCTGATCGGAGCCGAAGAAGATCTTGCCGTCGCGCATCACCGCAACCAGCAGCGCGTCTTCCTGGTCGGCGTCCTTCATGGACACGGGATTGTCGGTCTTGGCCAACTCCACGCTCACGCCCTTCTGCAGCATGGGCGTGATCACCATGAAGATGATGAGCAGCACCAGCATCACGTCCACCATGGGCGTGACGTTGATGTCGGAGGTGACTTCCATTGTTCGTTTCGGCAGTGGCATGGGTTGGTCTCCTGCGGCTCTGGGGCGCCTGCGCCGTGCCCGGGAGACGCCCCTGTGGGCGTCCCAGAACAGAACCGGCGCAGCGGCGACCCGGAAAGCCGCTGCTTACTTCTTCACCCTGCCCGAGCGCTTCAGGAAGTAGTCGATCAGTTCGCTCGAGGAGTTGTTCATCTCTACGTCGAAGGCCTCCACCTTGTTGGTGAAGTAGTTGTACATCATGACCGCCGGGATGGCCACGAACAACCCGAAGGCCGTGGTCACCAGCGCCTCGGAGATGCCGCCCGCCACCGCGCCCAGTCCGGTCGCCTTCTGCTTGGAGATGCCTTCGAAGGCGTTAATGATGCCCACCACCGTGCCAAACAGCCCTACGAAGGGCGCGGTGGAGCCGATGGTAGCCAGGCCGCCCAGGCCGCGCTTGAGCTCGGCATGGGTGATGGCTTCGGCCCGCTCCAACGCCCGCTTGGAGGCCTCGATCTCCTCCCCGGGGATATCCGCAGACTCCTGGTGGGCGCGGAATTCCTGCAAGCCCGCGGTCACCACTTTGGCCAGATGGCTCTTCTTGTTGCGCTCCGCCACCCGGATGGCCTCGTCGATGCGCCCTTCGCGCAACGCTCCCGCCACTTGCGGCGCGAACATCCGCGACTGCTTGCGGGCCGCGCTGAAGGCGATGCCGCGGTCAATCATCACCCCGATCGACCACGCCGACATCACCAGCAGGGCGACAACGACGGCGAGCGCCGGGTATCCCATCTGATGGATCAGCGACCGGACGTCCCACCCGATCTGGGCTTCCTGAAACATCGCCAGCGCCGCAGCGTTGGTTAGAACAGCGGTTGCAAGATTCGAAAGCAACATGGGTTAATCCTTCCTCCTCGAAGAAACTTGCTCGTTGAAATGGTCTAACTTCCCCGGCTGGTCTCATTCCCCCGGACTTTGCTAGCTCGCGAGGTTGAAGTTCACCGTGATCTGCGTCTCCACTTCCACCGGCTCCCCGTTCAGCAGGTAGGGGCGATACCGCCACTGCCGCACCGCGTCCAGCGCGGACTGGGTCAGCATAGGATGCCCGCTCATCACCCGCAGGTTTTCTATGGTCCCCTGCTTGCTGATGACGGCCTGCAGCACCACGGTGCCCTGGATGCGCGCACGCTTGGCGATGTCCGGGTACAGGGGGGTCACCTTGTTGAGCAGGTTCCCCTCGGTGACTCCTTGCGACAAACGCACCCGCTGCGGCGCGATCTTGGGCGCGGTCATCGACGAGGAACTCAGGATGCCCCCGAGCACGCCCCCCATCTGCCCGCCCGGGATTCCCCCGGGGACGCCGCCCACCACCCCGCCCATGTTGCTCACCGGCGGCGGAGCCTCTTCTTCCTTGATCATCGCGACTTTCTGGGGAATCCTGTCGGGGGTGCGGAGCCGCCCGTTCTCGATGTCGGTCTGCACCACTTTCACCGCCTGCACCGCCGGCGCCGGCGGAGGTGGAGGCGGAGGCGGCGACGGCGCTACCAGGAAGGTCAGCAGCTGCTGCTTGGGCAGCGCTTCCGTATAGATCAGCGGGATCAGGATCATGATCCCGATCAAGAACGCCTGCATGACCACCGAAAGCAGGGTGGTCCATACGCGCTTGGTCTTGAGCCTGCCGCCTGATTCGAACAGGCTATCCTGAAACATCATCGCTTCCATACGCCTAACTCCCTAAACGCTTGCCACACTACCTATATGACATTAGACACCGGAGAGGCCTCTTTCAGCCCTCCCCGGGAGGTTCTTCTACGCCCTACGCCCGTTTCTCCCGCCGGCCATTCGCGGCCACCGGGACCGTCGCCGGCCTGAGCCCCTTCTGCCCGGCTCGCCACTCCTGGTAGGCCACCAGCATGGGCGCGGCCACCGCGATGGACGAATACGTCCCGATCAGGATGCCCACCACCAGGGCGAAGGAAAACCCGTGCAGCACCTCGCCCCCGAATACGAACAGACAAGCCACCGTCAGGAACGTCAGCCCCGAGGTCAGGATGGTCCGGCTGAGCGTCTGGTTGATGCTCCGGTTCACGATCGAGCCCGACGACTCCCGGCGCATCAACTTCAAGTTCTCCCGGATGCGGTCGAAGACGACGATGGTGTCGTTCATCGAATAGCCGATCAGGGTCAAAATGGCGGCAATAACTGTCAGGCTTATCTCTTGCCTTGTCAAGGAGAAAGCCCCCAGGGTGATGAGGGTGTCGTGGATCACCGCCACCACCGCCGCCACCCCGTAAATCCACTCGAAGCGGAACCACAAGTAGACCAGCATGCCGATGGAAGCGTAGATGGTGGCCAGCAGGGCCTGGGTCCGCAACTGCTCTCCCACCTGCGGCCCCACGATCTCCACGTTGCGCACCGCGAAGCCGGAGAGGAAGTAATCCGCTTGCAGGGCCGAGATCACCTCCGGCCCCACGACTCCCTTGAGGTCGTCGAAGGATTTCAAGACCCCGCCCTGGGTCTTGTCCCGCAGGTCGGCGATGGCCTGGGCGGTCTGATGGTAGCGCGCCGGGGCGTCCGTTCCCGCGCGCAGGGGATCGCGCTGCAACAGGTATTCTTCCAGTGACTTCGCGCCGGTATTGTTCAGGTCCTGCTTGCCCTCCGGCCGGTCCTTCTCCAGCGCTCTGATGATGGCGTTCTTGCCCCGGTCGAGCGCCTCCTCGGAGGTCTCCTTCTGCTCCAGGGCTACCAGCACTTCGTGGTTCGACGGCGCCCCGTAGCGCTGGATGCGGGCGTTGCGCAGTCCCGCCTTGTCCATGGCCGCCCGGATCTGGTCGGGGTTGGGGGTGTCGGCGAACTTCACGTACACCAGCGTCCCGCCGCGGAAGTCCACCCCCCAGGGCAGTCCGTTCCACGCCTTCCAGGAGCCCGCGTGGTGGAACATCGACACCAGCCCGGCCACGCTGAAGATCAGCGAGAACGCGAGGAAAAACCACTTTTTCCCCAGCCAGTCGATGTTCGGTTCCTTGAAGAATTCCACTTAATTGCCCCTGTCGTTGGTCCTTGGCCTTTGGCTCTTGGCTATTGGTTGTTGGCTTTTACTTTTTCCTTTTTCCCTTTTACTTTTTCCTTCCCTAGATGCTCAGCGCTTCTCCCCGCTCCTTCCGGTTGAGGATGGCGTCGAAGATCACCCGGGAGACGAAAACCGCCGTGAACAGGTTGGCCAGCAACCCGAAGGTCAGGGTGACGGCGAAGCCGCGCACCGGCCCGGTGCCGAACAGGAACAGGATGGCGGCGGAAACGATGGTGGTGACGTGGGTGTCGACGATGGTCACCCAGGCCCGGCCGAAGCCCTGGTCCACCGCCGAGGGCGGGGTCTTGCCGTTGCGCAGCTCTTCCCGAATGCGCTCGAAGATGAGGACGTTGGAGTCCACGCCCATGCCGATGGTGAGAATCACGCCCGCCATCCCCGGCAGGGTCAGCGTGGCGCCGCTGAAGCCCAGGAATCCCAACAGAATGACCAGGTTCAGAAATAGTCCCAAGTTGGCGTTGATGCCCGCGCCCCGGTAATAAATCAGCATGAACGCCGCCACCAGCAGCAGCCCGGCGATGCCCGCGGTCACGCCCTGGCGGATGGAGTCCGCGCCCAGCGACGGCCCTACCGTGCGCTCTTCCAGGTAGCGAATCGAGGCCGGCAGAGCGCCCGAGCGCAGAATCATGGAAAGGTCCTGCGTCTGTTGCTGGGTGAAGGTCCCGGTGATGCGGCCCTCGTCGCGGATCTGCTCCTGGATGGTGGCCACTTCCATGACCTTGTTGTCCAGGACCACGGCCAGCTTGTCGCCTACGTGCGAGCCGGTGAAAGCGGCGAAGCGGCGCCCGCCATCCGAGGTGAGCATGAAGCGTACCGCCGGACGTCCGTTCTCATCCCGCGTGGGCTCGGCGCCCCGCAGGTCGCGCCCGGCTACCGCCGAGCTGCGCGAGATCACGTAGTAATTATCCAGCGGGGTTGCGCCCGCGCCCACCACGCTCCGCCCCTTCATCAGCACGGTGTTGGCCGGCAGCAGCCCGCCGTGGGCGGCCAGCGCGTCCTGCTCGCTGGTGTAAGGGCCGTCCATCGCCTGCCGGATCTCCAGCATGGCGGTGGACTGCATGATCTCCTTCACCCGCCCCGGGTCGTCCACGCCCGGCAGTTGCACCAGGATCTGGTAGTCGCCCAGCCCGTGCTCCTGGATGACCGGCTCGGAAACTCCCAGTTGGTCAATGCGGTTGCGGATGGTTTCGATGGCCTGGGTGACGGCGCTCTTCTTCAGCGCCTCCAGCGACATGGGCTGCATGGTGAGCGTCCAGTTGTTTTCCGCCCCGGAAGCCAGCTTGTATTCCGAAAGCCTCTGCGCCGCCGCGTCGCGCAGCTCCGTGATCCCCTCCGGCGCCACGCCCCGCACCTCGATCAGGTCAGGATGCCCCGCCGGGTCGGGCTTCACGATGTCCGCGTAAGCGACCTTGCGCGCTTGCAGCTCGTCCTTCAGCCGCTCCACCGCCCGGTCGGAGTCGGAGCCCACCGCGTCGTTCACCATCACCTGCAGGATGAGGTGCGTCCCGCCCCTGAGGTCCAGGCCCAGGTGGATGTTCTCCTGCAAGCCCGCCAGCAGGCCCTGCTCCTTGATCTTCGGCCAGCTCTTCTCCGGCCCCTGGCCGAAGAAGATGCCGAACAGAAACACCAGGAGCACCGCGAAGATGAAGACCGTTTTGCCGACCAGGTTCTTTTTCATTGCTCTTTGGTAGCGCCGGCGTCGCGCCGGCTGTGGCGAGGGCATCTTGCCCTCGCGCCGTCCAAGGCCCTAACGTTTCTCCACTCTCATCATTTTCGCGCGGCCTTAACTTTTTCCTTTTTCCTTTTTACTTTTTCCTTGCTCTAGCCCTTCTCCTCCGCCGGCGTCACGCTTAACACCGCCGACTTGGCCACCTCGAGCCGCAGATTGTCCGGCGGCACCCGCAGGTGGATGTGGTCGTCGCGCAGCGCGATCACCGTGCCCCGGATGCCGCCGCTCGTCACCACCTTGTCTCCATTCTTCAACTCGTTCAGCATCTTCTGCCACTTCTTCTGCCGCTTCTGCTGCGGCAAGATGAGCAGCAAATAAAAAATGGCGAAGGTGGCTACCAGGGGAAGCCACAGCAGGCTTCCGCCCGCACCTCCGCTCTGCTCGAAGAACGCTCCCAGAGTGGGCAAAACCGTCAAGTCCTAAGATTCCTTGTGTCCAGCCTGCCCACACACCACCGAGCGGGCCAGGCTTGATTGTTCCGGGAACGAGTGGCGTGACCTTTCTTGCTAGGCCGGGTCTTCCCCGGGAACCGCAATCGGGAAGTTCAGGCTGCGCGACCGGTAACCAGAAAGGAACTCTGCTAGATTCCCAAGCTTTATAGAATGCCGCACGGCCCGCATGGTGTCAAGGTAGTAGGCCAGGTTGTGGAGCGTGTTCAGCACCCCGGCCAGCGCCTCTCCCGCCACGTACAGATGCCGCAGATACGCCCGCGAATAGCGCGCGCACACCCGGCAGCCGCAGTTGGGATCGGGCGGCCCCGCGTCCTCGGCAAAGCGCGCCTGCTTGATGTTGAGCCTGCCCTCGGAGGTGTAGAGCAGCCCGTGTCGCCCGGCGCGCGTGGGCAGGACGCAATCCATCATGTCCACTCCCCGCGCCGCGTATTCCACGATCTCCTCCGGCGTGCCCACGCCCATCAGATAGCGTGGCCGCTCCGCCGGCAGATGCGGCAGCGTGGCCGCAACCATCTCTCGGGTAAGCTCGCGCGGCTCGCCCACGCTCAGACCCCCGATGGCGTAGCCGTCAAAGCCCATTGCAACCGTGCGCTCCGCCGACTCCTTCCGCAGAGCGGGATGCATCCCCCCTTGCACGATGCCGAATAGCGCCTGCGGCTCCTCGGACTGTGTGGCACAGCCGTCCCCGGCTGTGCGGCTCTTTTCTGACTGTGTGGAAGCGGGCGACTCGCCCGCGCCCGGTACTCGGTACTCAGTACTCGGTACTTGCTTGCATCTCCGCCCCCACCGCAACGTCAGCTCCAGCGACTCCCTGGCCCGCTCCCGGCCCGCCGGATATTCCGTGCACTCATCGAGCGCCATGATGACGTCCGCTCCCAGCGCCTGCTGCACCTCCATCGCTTTCTCCGGAGAAAGGAAGTGCAGCGACCCATCCAGATGCGAGCGGAATTCCACACCCTCTTCCGTGACCTTGCGCCGCTCCGCCAGGCTGAAGACCTGGTACCCGCCCGAGTCGGTCAAGAGCGCCCGCTCCCACGACATGAAGCGATGCAGCCCGCCCATCCTGCGCACCGTCTCATGCCCCGGCCGCAGCAGCAGATGATAGGTGTTAGCCAGCAGAAGCTGCGCGCCCAGCTCCTCGAGCGCGTCCTGCCCTACGCCCTTGACCGTCGCCTGCGTGCCCACAGGCATGAAGACAGGCGTCTCCACCTCGCCGTGCGGCGTCACTAGCCGCCCCGCGCGTGCATCCCCGCAGCGAGCCTCGATCTGGAACTTCAGCGCCATCTCAGACGTTCGATTCTACCGAATCATCATCCTGAGCGAAGCGAAGGATCTATGTATTTGTCTCTTTGGGTTTCGCTCTTGATCCGTGTTCATCCGCGTAAATCCGCGGCGAAGGGGTCTTACTTCTTCAATGCCTGCACCACCCTATCAAAGTCCTCGAGCGTGGCGTACTCGATGTTGAGGCGCTTAGCGGGCGTGAGCGTAAGCGGGAGCCCGCTGCCGAAATCCTGATCCCGCAAAGCGGGAGAAGGAACTCATCCCCGCGACCCCAGCTTCCCCAGCACCCGATCAAAGTCCTCCAATGACGCGTACTCGATGATGATCTTTCCCTTCCCCTTGCGGTCCTTGATGGTCACTTTGGCGCCCAGCGCGCGCTGCAATTCGCGCTCTGCCTCGCGCACGTTGGGGTCCACGTAGCGGACCTGCTGCTTCTTCTCCACCGGGTAGAGGATGTCGCGCACCACGTCCTCGGTCTGGCGCACCGAGAGCGCGTCCTCCACCACGACTTTGGCGACCTTGGCGATCAGCTCGGGCGACTCCAGCGACATCAGCACCTTGGCGTGGCCCAGGGTCAGCGGGCCGTTCTCGATCTCCACCTGCACCTCGACGGGCAGCTTCAGCAGACGCAGGTAGTTGGCCACCGAGGCGCGGTCCTTGCCGGTCTTCTGCGCCATCTGCTCCTGGGTGAGCCCGAATTCCTTCGCCAGCCGCTCGTAGGCGCGCGCCTGCTCCATGGGGTTGAGGTCCTCGCGCTGCAGGTTCTCGATGATGGTCATCTCCAGCGCCTGCTCCGCCGAGACCACGCGCACGATGGCAGGCACCGTGCGCTTCCCTGCCCGCTGCGCCGCGGCCCAGCGCCGCTGTCCGGCGATGAGCTGATATCGACCGCCATCAATCTTGCGCACCACGATGGGCTGCACCAGCCCCACCGACTGGATGGAGGCGGCCAGCTCGGCGAGCGCCGCTTCGTCCATGCGCGAGCGCGTCTGATACGGGTTGCGATCGATCTCCTCTACCGGGATCTCGCGCACGGCTTCCCCCAGCAAGGCTGGGCCGGCCTCGGCCGCCGCCGGAGTCATTATCCCAGCCCCGGCCGCAGTCGGCATCATTGCCCCAGCCGCTGCCGGCCCGGCCGGCGGCGCGGTCCCGCCCTGCGCGCTTCCCCGCCCCGGCAGCAGTGCTTCCAATCCTCTGCCCAACGCCTTCCGCTTTTCGTGACTCATGCTCATGCTTCCCTTCCTGTTCTTACCTTTTCCCTTTTTTCGTTTCCGTTTTTGCATTTTGCATTTTGCATTGTACATTGATGTACATCAATGTACTTCAACTGCACCCTCTGCCATCGCCGCCCGCTTCATCTGCTGCTTCATCAGCTCCTTGGCCAGGCGCAGGTAGCTCTCCGCGCCGCGGGAGCGCGGGTCGTAGACCAGCGCCGGCTGGCCGTAGCTGGGCGCCTCCGCCAGGCGCACGTTGCGCGGGATGGTGGTCGAGCACAGCTTGTCGCCGAAGAAGGCTTTCAGCTCTCCCGCCACCTGCTGCGCCAGGTTGGTGCGGTCGTCGAACATGGTGAGCACCACGCCCTCGACCTCGAGCGCGGGGTTCAGGCCCTGGCGCAGGCGCTCGAGCGTGTCCAGCAACTCGCTGACTCCTTCGAGGGAGAAATACTCCGCCTGCATGGGGATGAGCACGGAGTCGGCGGCCACCAGAGCGTTCAGCGTGAGCAGATCCAGCGCCGGCGGGCAGTCGAAGACGGTGAACACATAGCGGTCGCGGATGGGGGCGATCGCCTCGCGCAGCCGGAACTCGCGCCGCTCCTCCCCCACCAGCTCGATGTTGGCGCCAATCAGGTTCTTGCTGGCGGGGATCAACCACAGGTTCTCAAACTCCGTGGCTTGGAGCACTTGCTCCGCTGTCGCCGCGCCCATCACCAGTTCGTAGGTGCTGAGGCGCGCCGGGTCCCGCGCGAAGCCGACGCCGCTGGTTGAGTTCGACTGCGGATCGCAGTCCACCAGCAGCGTGGGCACCTCCGCAGCGGCAAAGGAGGCGGCCAAGTTGATGGCAGTGGTGGTCTTGCCCACGCCGCCCTTCTGGTTGGCTACCGCTATCACCCGTCCCATAAGGTTCCGAGCATCCGCCTCGGAACAGCGTATCCGAGCTTTGTATTTCTGTGCAATGCCCTAATATTGGGCAGTTTAGGGGAGGGCGCCGGAGCGGCGTTCTCGAAGCCCCTGGGCCCTTCCGGAGCAGAATGTTCCACGTGGAACAATTCCAACGAACCTGGGCCTTCGGGTCGAGCGTGGAGAGCAAGAGGAAATGTTCCACGTGGAACAACCACTCTGGCGTCTACTATGCGTTGGGACTGACAGCCCGGCTGTCTGCCGTGATTCCAGGCATTCATGGGCATTTTAGCCAAGATTGGCCTGACTAAACCCATGAAAGCTTGTGAAATTGCTTATGTCTTACCACTTTTTACTATCCTGGTTCGTAACCAAGATGGTTCATCTACCTAACGTACCAGATGAGTAACTTTCTGTAACCGAGGCCCACTTTACCATAAAGAGATACTATAAATTAGTAGTTATTATGTAAATACTGTGGCGAAATAGATGTCTCTGTCCCACTTATTACTGGTCTGATTCCTAGCCAGCGATTGCCCCAATCAGTAGAACCCGACCGGAGGAACCAGGAATCGAATTCGGCGCACCCCAGGAGAATCCGGGTAGTACCCCCGGGGCTGCGCTGGCCTGCTCGGTGCCCACGAAAAGGGCTAGGCGACCGCCGGGGGAGACCAGACGGATGGCGGCGGCGAGAGCCCGCTCGGGCTTCTCGACGGCGCGCAGGGTGACGATCCCGGCGGTTTGAGAGCAGGCTTGAGCGCGGCCGGCGAATACATCGATATTTGTCAATGTAAGAGCCCGGATCACTTCGCGCAGAAAGGTTGCCTTCTTCTGGTTCGATTCGATGAGGGTGACGGAGAGCGCTGGGGCGTAGATCTTGATGGGCAGGCCGGGAAAACCGGCGCCGGAGCCCAGGTCAATGAGGGAGGCGAACCCGAGATCCCTCGACTCCGCACTCCCCGCTGTGCCGGGGCGTGCTCCGCTCGGGATGACAATTCCAGAAGAGACGGGGAGGAGGTGGCGGGCGGCGAAGAAGGACTCGCCGAAGTGGCGGGTGACGATCTCTTCGGGCTGCCGCACCGAGGTCAGATTGATGCGCGCATTCCATTTGAGCAGCAGGTCGAGGTAGGTGGAGACCTGGGCCAACTGCTGGTCCGTGAGCGAATCGGGGGCCAGGAAGGGAGCCAGCAGGGAAGCGATGCGCGCGGGATCCATGGGGGCGGGAGGATTCTACGCCAGCAGCACACGGGCGGGACGCAGGAGCGAGACGCCCCTGCCACTCAGTCTGCCGCACAGAGCCGGGGCACGGTAGAATTGCGGTTCCGCGGTGGAGCCAGGTTGCGGGCGGGTCGCCCGCATCCACACGGTCCTAGCAAAGGTAGGGGTCCTCCGAACTGCGCTCCCCGCGGTGGCGGGGTCGCTCCACTCAGGATGACAGAACCCATGAGCACAGAGCCGACAAATCCGGAGACGCCGGGGCAGGGAAGTCCGAAGCGCGTGGCGTACATGACGCTGTGCGGGTTGCCGGTGTCCATCGAGCTGGCGTGGCCGTTCCGGGCCTCGACCTCGGGCTCCGACCTCTATTCGCTGCACGCCAAGGTGTGGCTGGAGGGGACGGAGGGGCTGCACGCGCAGGTGGCGGTCAACCTGACGCAGGTGATGATGAAGCAGGCGTTCGCATCGATGGAGCCGGCGGATACGGAATCCGCGTCGGTGAATGCGGTGCGCTCGAACGTAGACGACAAGCAGCTGGAGTTCGTGAAGTCCGCGAAGCGGGTGCCGGTGCCGCTCTCCAGCCGCTACTACGACTTCAAGAAGCGGCGGATGACCTTCCACCGGGCCACGGACGAGCAACTGGCCGCCTTCCTGCGCCGCAAGGTGTACTGGCTGGGGCACAAGCTGGGCGCAGGCGAAGTGCGCGTGGCCGAGCCGGCGGACCTGGAGTACCTGGGAGCCACCTCGGAGCAGATGCTGGGGCTGGCCAAGAGCAGCCTGATGGATGCCGGGCTCATCGAGATGGCGCGCGGCTGGGCCAAGCCGCTGGAGAAATTGCTGGCCCAGGGCGAGGCCATTGAGGCCGAGACGCGGGCGGAGCTCCAGGCACTCGAGGCCAAACACGAGTACGAGCGGGGCTGAAGCGTCGGGTGATCGGGTGATCGGCTAAACCGGAAAAGCAGGTCCCTCGCTGCGCTCGGGATGACAAACATTGACTTGCAAACCTAGAGGTAATTCCAGGAGAGCAGGGTGTGGCAATCGGGGGCGGCGCGGTAGGTGAGCTGGACGCGGCAACCGGTGCGGAGCTGGCTCTGGACGTTGCCGCAGAGGGTGAGCAGGAAGGCGGTGGAGGCGCCGTCGGGGGTGAAGGTGACCAGGGACTTGTTGGGCACACCCACGGCAGCCTCGAAGTACTGGATGTTGTGGACCACGCCGGTCTCGGTGCGGGTCTCGCCGGCGGCGACCGCCGGGGCGGCGCCTACGCGCAGCGGCGCGGTGGGAGCGGCGCCGGCTCCCTTTAGGAAGCGGTGGTAGAACTCCAGCAGCAGATCGAGCGAGAAGACGCCGGAGATGGTCAGCAGGATGAGGATGGTGAACAGGGAATCGACGGTGAAGACGGAGGTGCGCCACAGGATCCAGCCCACGCCGGCGAGCGGAGCGGTGGTCAGCAGCAGGGCGGTGAGGAGTTCGGCGAATCCGGATGGCTGGCGGTCGGGCATGGGTTCACAAAAAAGGGGCCGTCCCGCAGAGCGGGACCACGGCCAGCATTAGTTGTGCCACAGGCGGGCGGCAGATGCAAACGGCGACGGCGAAAAGCAGGTCCCTCGCTGCGCTCGGGATGACAAGCGGGGGAAGAGGGTAGGAGTCCCTTCGGCTGCCACCTCAGGGCTGGCTCTTCGACTCGCCGCCCCCCTTCGACAAGCTCAGGGTCGTACGTCGCTCAGGATGACCGCGGAGCAGCCGCCGCGTGGCGGCGGGCCTGGATCTCGATGAAGACGTGGACCAGGGAGACGGCCGCGGGGGTGACGCCGGGGATGCGCGAGGCCTGGGCCAGGGTACGAGGGCGGACGCGCAGGAGCTTTTCCTTCATCTCACGGGAGAGGCCGCTGACCGAAGCGTAGTCGAACCAGTCGGGGATGGCGCGCTGCTCGGCCTTCTTCAGGCGCTCGATGGCGCGGGACTGCTGGTCGAGGTAGCCGGCGTACTTGAGTTCGGTCTCGACCGACTTCATTTCGCCGCGGAGGTCGGCGGGAAGGCTAGCCGAGCTTGGCTCGGCCGCACGGGCGAGGGCGCCCGTGCCTACGCAATCCGGGGAAAGCTCGCGCAGGATGGGAGCGAGGTGCTCGATGGTGATCTCGGGGCGCTTGAGGAACTGGGCAAGGCTCGTCCCCAACGGCCGGGAAGAGGGTAGGGGTCCTTCGACTTCGTTCGTCCCGCCGTCGCGGGACTCACTCCGCTCAGGATGACAATCGGAAAACGAAATCTTTCCCAGCATGTCGGGAGTGAGGCGGGTCCTCTCCAGCAGCTCACGCAGGTGCTTCATGCGCTGCTGCTTGGCGAGGAAGGCGGACCAGGCGGCGTCATCGATCAAGCCGACGCGGCGGCCGTGCGGGGTGAGGCGGCGGTCGGCGTTGTCGATGCGCAGGTGCAGGCGGAACTCGGCGCGCGAGGTGAACATGCGGTAGGGCTCGTTGGTGCCCTTGGAGATGAGGTCGTCAATGAGGATGGCGGTGTAGGCCTCGGTGCGGTCGAGGATGAGCGGCGCCTCTCCCTTGATCTTCAGCGCGGCGTTGATGCCCGCCATGATGCCCTGGCAGGCGGCTTCCTCGTATCCCGAGGTGCCGTTGATCTGCCCGGCGAGGTAGAGCCCGGCGACCTTCTTGGTTTCGAGCGTGCGCTCGAGTTCGGTGGGGTCGATGGCGTCGTACTCGATAGCGTAGCCGGGGCGCAGCATCTCCGCCTTCTCCAGGCCAGGGATGGAGTGGACCATCGCCAGTTGCACGTCGATGGGCATGGAGGTGCTCATGCCGTTCAAGTAGATCTCGTGGGTGTTGAGGCCCTCGGGCTCGAGGAAGAGCTGGTGCTTCTCGTGGTGGGGGAACTTGACGATCTTGTCCTCGATGGAGGGGCAGTAGCGCGGGCCGATGGACTGGATCTGCCCGGAGTACATGGGCGAGCGGTGCACGTTCTCGCGGATGATGCGGTGGGTCTCGGGCGTGGTGTAGGCGAGGTAGCAGGGAACCTGCTTCTGCGTGATCTTCCTTGTGCGGAAGCTGAAGGGGGTGGGCTCGGGGTCGCCGGGTTGCTGCGGGAAGCGCGACCAGTCGATGGAGCGACCGTCGAGGCGCGGGGGCGTGCCCGTCTTCAAGCGGCAGCCGCGCAGGCCGAGGAGCTTGAGCGCCTCGCCCAGAAGCTGGGAGGGCGGCTCGCCGGAGCGGCCGGCGGGATAGGTCTCGGTGCCGCAGTGGATGAGGCCATTCAAGAACGTCCCGGTGGTGATGACGACGGCCTGGGCGCCGACGGTGCGGCCGTCGCGGAGCTTGATGCCGAGGGCTCGGCGGCGACGCTCGTCTGAAGATAGGGGTCCTTCGACTGCGCTCCCCCGCTGCGCGGGGTCGCTTCGCTCAGGATGACAATCCTCCACCATCACATCCGCCACCTCCGCCTGTTTGATGTGCAGGTTGGGCTGGGATTCGAGCACCTGGCGCATCTTGAGGCGGTACTGCTGCTTGTCGCACTGGGCGCGAGGCGACCAGACGGCGGGGCCGCGTGAGGTGTTGAGCAGGCGGAACTGGATGCCCACGGCGTCGGTGACTTCGCCCATGATGCCGCCCAGGGCGTCCACCTCGCGCACCAGGTGCCCCTTGGCGATGCCGCCCACGGCCGGGTTGCAGGACATCTGGGCGATGAGGTCGAGGTTGAGGGTGTAGAGCGCGGTCCTCAGGCCCATGCGGGCGGCGGCCATTGAAGCCTCGCAGCCGGCATGGCCCGCGCCCACCACCACGACATCGTATTCTTCGGTGAACGGCATCACTCCCACTTTGTCCGCGGCGTTTCCCATTCTAGCAACTGACGAAATCTGCAGGCTGTCCTCTCGGCCGGATTCGCTAGGGAACAGCCCGGCTGCGGGCGTAGAATTTTAGACGAGTTTCCCACGCTACGAGCCGGGGGGTGAATCCCATGGGTCGCCGCACCAAGAACCGCATCGAGATAGCGCTTCCGGTGCGCATCTTTGGACTGGATTCGGCCGGCAAACCCTTTGCCCAGTCCACCCAGACGCTGGACGTCAACCGCAGCGGCGCGCGCCTGGGCGGAGTGCGCGGAACCGTCGCCCGGGGCGACGTCATCGGGCTCCAGTACAAGCAACAGAAGGCCCGCTGCAAGGTGGTGTGGGTGGGCCATGCGGGCTCTCCCAAGCAGGATCAGATCGCGGTCGAATGCCTGGAAAAAGACCGGGTCCCGTGGGCTCCGGAGCTGCCCGACGACCGGGCGGTGGACGAGTTCGATCACCGGCGGGTCAAGAAGCAGGAGGCGCGCTGGCACCAGCGGGTCACCTGCCACGGGGGCGCCGAGGTGCGAGCACCGGGCGAGCCGGGCATGAGTTGGGCCGTGCTCACCGACCTGAGCCTGCGCGGCTGCTACGTCCAGACCAACACGCCGCTGGCGGTGGGCGCGCGACCTCACCTGACGATCCGCGCGGAAGGGGTCGAGGTCCTCACCCACGCCGTAGTCCGCACCAGCAATCGCACGCTGGGCATGGGACTGGAGTTCGTGGATCTGACCCCCGCCAACAAAGTGCGTCTGCAGAACGTGATCCAGAAACTGCTGGGCGCATCGGGACATCCGGCGGAGGAGAGCCATCCCGATCCCCGCAAAGAGCGCCATATGCGCGACTGGCAGGATTGATGCCGGCCTTTCCCGCCCGGCCTTCGCCGGCGCCGCCGCGCCCTTCGGCCCTTTGGTTCGCCAAGCCCGCGCTTGTGGACTCCCGTCCCTTGCCGTATATTTTTCCCAAATCCCGAAAGGAAGCGGCCATGACCTTTCCGCAGTTCAGCGAGCAGTTGGAGGCGCGCGTCGCGAAGTATGACCTTCTTTGCCACCCTTTCTACAAAGCGTGGGCGGCCGGCGAACTGACCCGGGAGGAGCTGCGCGCGTATGCCGCCGACTACTACCCGCAGGTGGCGGCATTTCCCGAGTACCTGGGCAAGCTGGCCTCGCGCACGGTGGACGGCGGGCTGCGGGGCGCGCTGCTCATCAATCGCGCCGACGAGTTGGGCAGCGAGGATCCCGACGGGCGGGCGCACGAGGAGCTATGGCTGGATTTCGCCGAGGGCATGGGCGCGCAACGGGAACAGGTGCGCGGGCACACTCCGATCCCGGAAGTCCAGGACCTGATTGCGACCTTCCACCGGGTCGCCGGAGAAGGTTCGGTGGCGGAAGCGCTGGCCGCGTTTTACGCCTACGAGTCGCAAGTGCCACGGGTGGCGAGGGAGAAGGCCCGCGGGCTGCGCGAAATGTACGGCGCGGACGCGTCCACCTGTGGCTACTTCACGCTGCACCAAACGGCGGACCTGCATCATGCGCGGGTGTGGACGCAGCAATTGGAGCGGGAATTGACGGCGAATCCGGAGGCCGCTGCGGAGGCGCTCGACGCGGCGGAGGCCGCGGCCGGGGCGCTGTGGCGGGCTTTGGACGGAATCGAGCGCCAGCGGCTGGAGCGGCGGGCGGCGGCGGCCTGACTGGACCTGATACGGAGGGCAGCGGGTAGGGGTCCCTCGTCGCTGCGCTCCTCGGGATGACAAAGCGGAATGGCGAAACCCGTCCCCATCGGCGCGCGCGGCGAAGCGGAAGAGCGCGTCGAGTTCCAGCACACCCTCACCTCCCATCACGAAATGCTGCCGCCGGTGTACTCCACCCCGGACATGATCCGGCTGATGGAGACGGCGGCCTTCCACGCGCTGCATCCCTACTGCGAGGGGGATGAGATCACCGTGGGCACTGCCATCAACATCGAGCATCGCGCCTCGGCGGGCATTGGGACGGTGGCGCGGGCGGAGGCGGTGCTGGAGTCCTTCGACGGACGTTTCTACGTGCTGCGCGTCTCGGTGCGCAATGGCGAGCAGGAACTGGGCCGGGGAACGGTGACGCGGGCGGTGGTGAGCCTGACCAGGATCCGGGAGAAGACGGGGAAGAAGTAGCGCGGGTGGAGCGCCCGCACCCACACAGTCATTCACACAGTCATTCGCCGACAGAAGCTCCGAGTTGCGAGCCCCGAGTCGCGAGCGGGTCGGCGGCGCACCCACACAGTCATCCATGGCCCTTGCGGGCGGGTCGCCCGCATCCACACAGTCAGGCGATGCGGTCCACGGGGAGGGGCTATAATGCGCGGCACTCATGCCCCTCGCCGCCGGAACCAAGTTTGGCCCCTATGAGATCCTCTCGCCGGTAGGCGCGGGCGGGATGGGCGAGGTCTATCGCGCGCGCGACACGCGGTTGGAGCGCACCGTCGCCATCAAGGTGCTGCCCCAGCATCTCTCCGACAATCCGGCGCTCAAGCAGCGGCTGGAGCGCGAAGCGAAATCGGTCTCCAACCTGTCGCACCCCAACATCTGCACCCTCTACGACGTGGGCGAGCAGGAGGGCTCCGCCTTCCTGGTGCTGGAGTTCCTGGAGGGCGAGACGCTGGAAAAGCGTTTAGAGCGCGGCCCGCTGCCCGCCGAGCAGGTGCTGCGGCTGGTCATCGAGATCACCGATGCGCTGGAGAAGGCGCACAAGCAGGGCATCATCCACCGCGACCTGAAGCCCTCGAACGTCATGCTGACCAAGTCGGGCGCCAAGCTGATGGATTTCGGCCTGGCCAAGCTGACGGAGCAGCCGGCGCCCATGGCGGCGGCGCTCAGCGAGCTGACGGCGGAGAACCGCAAGCTGACCGCCGAAGGCACCATCATGGGAACGTTTCAATACATGGCGCCGGAGCAGCTCGAAGGCCGCGAGGCGGATGCGCGCACAGATATCTTCGCGCTGGGCATGGTGGTGTACGAGGCGGCGACGGGGCGTCCGGCGTTCACCGGCAAGAGCAAGGCCAGCCTGATCGCCTCCATCCTGTCGTCGGAGCCGCCGGCCATCACCAGCTTGCAGCCTTTGACCCCGCCGGCGATGGAGCGAGTGGTGAAGACCTGCCTGGCCAAGGACCCGGACGAGCGCTTCCAGACGGCGCATGACCTGAACCTGCAACTGCACTGGATCCTGGAGGGCGGCTCGCAGGCGGGCGTGGCGGCGCCGGTAGCAGCGCAGCGCTTGCTGCGCAAGCGGATGCTGATGGCGGCGGCGGGAGTCGGCTGGGCAGCGGCCCTGGGTGCGGCAATCACGGCGGTGGTGCTGAGCGGGCACCTGCGGCAGAAGGAGCGGCCCCTGGCGGCTGAAATGGGCGCTCCGGCCGGGATGGATTTCGTTGGGTCGGTTCTCGGGGCCCCTGCCATCTCTCCCGACGAAGCCAAGTTGGCGTTTGTGGCCGGCGATGCCAAAGGCGCGCGGCTGTGGGTCCGCGCGCTAGCCTCGGGAAGGACCGACGCGCTGGAAGGCACCGAAGGTGCGATGTTCCCCTTCTGGTCCCCCGACAGCCGTTCGGTCGCTTTCTTCTCCGGCGGCAAGCTCAAGAAGATCGAAGCGACGGGCGGCCCGGTGCAGATCCTGTGCGACGCGCCAGAGGGCCGCGGCGGTAGCTGGAGTCCGAACGGCGCCATCATCTTCACGCCCAACATCTATGAGTCTCTCTACCGCGTCCCGGAGGGCGGGGGAACGCCGGAGAAGGTCACCAATGCCAAGCCCGGATTTACACACCGCAATCCCTACTTCCTGCCCGACGGCGAGCACTTTCTGTTCATCGGGCGCGAACCCCAGAACACGTCGGCCGGCAGTCTCTACGCCGGTTCGCTGAAGGGCGGCGAGCCCCAGCAGGTGCTGGAGCGCGCCTCTAACGCGCAGTATTCGGGCGGCTACCTGCTCTACCTGAAGGACGGCAACCTGGTGGCGCAGGAGTTCGACCTGCGCGGGCTGAAGGTAAAAGGCAGCCCCATCGCGGTGGCCGAGAAGGTGGATTACTCGAACCCGCGCGACATGGCGTACTTTGCCGCCTCTGCCAACGGCATGTTGCTGTACCGCAAGAGCGTTTTTACCTCGACGCAGGCGACGTGGATGGATCGCAGCGGCCGCGAGCTGGAGAAAGTGGGCGAGCCGGGGTTGTACTTCGATACGCAACTGTCTGCGGATGGCGGCAAGCTGGCGCTGGCCCGGGTGGACAAGGATTCGCAGAACGCCGACGTCTGGGTGGTGGACCTGAAGCGTAACACCATGTCGCGGGCGACGTTCGCCGAGGCGGCGAACCTCAGCTACGCTCTCTCCCCGGATGGAAACATGGTTGCGGTCGACACCAACAGCAGCGGCTCACATGGCCAGCTCTGGACGCAGCCGGTCAGCGGGTCGGGAACTCAGCAGAACCTGGTGGACTCCCCCTCCTGGCTGACTGTGACCGACTGGTCCCGTGATGGGCGCTACTTGTTCGGAGAGGTGCAGGAGAACAAGACCCGGCAAGACATCTTCTTCGTTGACCTGAAAGGGGAGCGCAAGCTCACCAAGTTCCTGCAGAGTCCCGCCTCCGAGCAAGGTGCCAAGCTCTCGCCCAACGGCAAGTGGCTGGCCTACCAGTCGGATGAATCCGGGCGCGCGGAAGTTTATGTCGCCGCCTTCCCGGGCCCAGGAAGCAAGTGGCAGATCTCCAACGGGGGCGGCGGGACCCCGCAGTGGAGCCACGACGGCAAGGAGCTCTACTTCATCAGCGGCACCAAGTTCATGACGGTGCCCATCCCGGATCCCGCGACCTTCCAGTTCGGCACGCCCCAGGCGCTGCCGCTGCCCGAAGACCTCCAAGCCTACGCGCCCGGGCCCACCTCCGACCGCTTCCTGGTGCTGAAGCCTGCCGGCAAGCCCGAGGCTTCGCCCCTGCGCATGGTCTTGAACTGGACGGAGGCGCTGAAGAAGTGAGCCTGGCCCCCGGAAGCAAGCTCGGTCCCTACGAGATCCTGGCGGCCGTGGGCGCGGGCGGCATGGGCGAGGTCTATCGCGCGCGGGACGCGCGCCTGGGGCGCGAAGTCGCCATCAAAATCCTGCCCGAGGGGTTCGCGCAGCATCCCGACCGGCTGCGGCGCTTCGAGCAGGAGGCGCGGGTGGTGGCCACGCTCAACCATCCCAACATTCTGGCCATCCACGACATCGGCGCCGAGGAAGGCGCGCCCTACCTGGTCACCGAGTTGCTGGACGGCGAGCCGTTGCGGGAGAAGATGAAGGCGGGCGTGCTGCCCGTGCGGCGCGCGCTGGAGTACGCGCTGGGCGTCGCGCAAGGGCTGGCGGCGGCGCACGAGAAGGGCATCGTCCATCGCGACCTCAAGCCGGAAAATGTTTTTGTGACGCGCGACGGCCGGGTGAAGATCCTGGATTTCGGCCTGGCCAAGCTGTCGCGGACGGAATCCGGCGCCGAGGGAGCCCTGCTCGACAGTCCCACCATGGACCTGGGCACCACGCCAGGCGTGGTCCTGGGGACGGTGGGGTACATGTCGCCGGAGCAGGTGCGAGGACAGGCGGCCGACCACCGCTCGGACATCTTCGCGCTGGGCGCCATGCTCTACGAGATGCTGGCGGGGGCGCGCGCCTTCCACCGCGAGACTTCGGCGGAGACCATGACCGCCATCCTGCGCGACGAGCCGGCGGAGTTCGGCGAGGGCCACCGCATCCCGCCGGGACTGGAGCGCATCGTGCGCCGCTGCCTGGAGAAGGCGCCGGAGCAGCGATTCCAGTCGGCGCGCGACCTGGCCTTCGCGATGGAGGCGGTCTCCGGCGTTTCCACTTCGACCACGGCGGCTCCCGCATTGGCGGGAACCGGCCTGGGGCGCAAATGGCGGCTGCCTGTGGGGGTGGCGCTGGCGCTGGCCGCTGGAATCGCCATCTACTTTGCCGGGCGGCGCGCGGGAAGCGGCGGGACCTCGACAGTCGCCTACCAGCAGATGAGCTATCGCCCGCAAATCATCTTCCGCGCCGCCTTCGCGCCCGACGGGAAGACCATCGTCTTCAGCGCCGCCAACGAAGGCACCGCGCCCGCGCTCTACACCATCCAGCCGGAGTATCCCGAGGCCAAGCCGACGGGCCTGACCGGCGTGCAACTGCTCTCGGTTTCGCGACGAGGCGAGTTGGCGGTGCTGACCCACGCCCACTTCCTCGCCCATCGCTTGTTCCGCGGCACGCTGGCTCGCATGCCGCTGGGCAGCAACGCTCCGCGCGAGATCCTGGAAGACGTGGAGGAAGCGGACTGGGCGCCGGATGGCTCCGACCTGGCCATCATCCGCGAGGTGAACGGCAAGAGCCGGCTGGAGTACCCGGTAGGAAAGGTGCTCTACGAGACCGCCGCCTACGTGAGCGACCTGCGCTTTTCGCCCCAGGGCGACCGCATCGCCTTCATGGACCATCCCATCAAGTATGACGACCGTGGCGTGGTGGCCGTGGTGGACCTCTCCGGGAAAAAGACGGACCTGGCGGGCGGCTTCTGGGGCATGGAAGGCCTGGCTTGGTCGAAGGATGGCGGCGAGATCTTCTTTTCCGCCAGCGCCAGCGGCGCCAACTACCTGCCGCGCGGCGTCACTTTAACCGGCAAACAGCGGCTGGTTCTGCCGGCCGCGGGAAGCCTGGTGATCTACGACGTGGCCCCGGATGGCCGCTGGCTGGTGGCGCGCGAGGACAGCGCCAACGTGGTGGTGGCGAAAGACCCTGCCTCGGGGCAGGAGCGCGACCTTTCCTGGCTGGATAACTCTTCGGGCCCCGGTATTTCGGAGGACGGCAGGACCATTGTCTTCACCGAGTACAGCTCCGCCACGGGCTCCACTTACGCCGTCTGCCTGCGCAAGACGGACGGGTCGCCGGCGGTGGTACTGGGGGAGGGCACAAGCGTTGGCTTGTCTCCGGACGGCAGGTGGGCCGTGGCGAACGTATTCAGCACGCCGCCGAAGCTGATGCTCTATCCCACGGGCGCCGGGGAGCCGCGCAGGATGGAGCGCGGCAGCCTGGAGAACTACGCGGGCGCCGACTGGTTTCCCGACAACAAGCGGCTACTGGTGTGCGGAAACGAACCCGGGCGCGCGACCCGCTGCTATCTCCAGGAGCTGGCCGGAGGAGCGCCTCAGCCGGTGACCCCGGAGGACACTACCAAGGGGTGGGTTTCACCGGACGGTAAACTCATTCTGGGGCGGAAGGGTGCAGGAGAGTTCTTCCTCTACCCGGTGGGAAACGGCGAGCCGCGTCCGGTGCCGCATCTGGGACGTGAAGATGTGGTAATCCGTTGGGGCGCGGACGGCCGCTCCCTCTTGGTGTTTCGTGAGAACGAGCTGCCGGTGCGGGTGGAGAAGGTGGAGCTGGAGAGCGGGCGGCGTATGCTGGTGCGCGAACTGGCTCCGGCCGACCGCTCCGGCGTCACCGGCATCAATAACGTTTCCATGTCCAGGGACGGGAAGTGGCACGCCTATAGCTACGGTCGAGACGTCTTTCAACTGTTCACGGTGGAAGGAGTGAGGTAATTTGCCGCTTCAGACGGGAACCAAGCTGGGGCCGTATGAGATCCAGGGCGCCGTGGGCGCTGGGGGGATGGGCGAAGTCTATCGCGCGCGCGACACGCGGCTGGAGCGCACCGTCGCCATCAAGGTGCTGCCCCAGCATCTCTCCGACAATCCTGCGCTCAAGCAGCGGCTGGAACGCGAAGCGAAATCGGTCTCCAACCTGTCGCATCCCAACATCTGCACCCTCTACGACGTGGGCGAGCAGGAGGGCGCCGCCTTCCTGGTGCTGGAGTTCCTGGAGGGCGAGACGCTGGAGAAGCGGCTGGCGCGCGGCCCGCTGCCGGCGGAGCAGCTATTGCGGCTGGCCATCGAGATCACCGACGCGCTGGAAAAGGCGCACAAGCAGGGCATCATCCATCGCGACTTGAAGCCCGCGAACATCATGCTGACCAAGACCGGGTCGAAGCTGATGGACTTCGGCCTGGCCAAGCTGGCGGACCAGCCCGCGCCGGTGGCGGCCGCGCTCAGCGAGCTGACGGCGGAGAACCGCAAGCTGACCGCCGAAGGCACCATCATGGGAACGTTCCAGTACATGCCGCCGGAGCAGTTGGAAGGCCGCGAAGCCGACGCGCGCACCGACCTGTTCGCTCTGGGCATGGTGATCTACGAGATGGCGACGGGGAAGCCGGCGTTCACCGGAAGGACCAGGGCCAGCCTGATCGCCTCCATCCTGACCTCAGAACCGCCGTCGATTTCCACTCTGCAGCCCATGACGCCGCCGGCGCTGGAGCGGGTGGTGAAGACCTGCCTGGCCAAGGATCCGGACGAGCGCTTCCAGACGGCGCATGACCTGAACCTGCAACTGCGCTGGATCCTGGAGGGAGGCTCGCAGGCGGGCGTGGCGGCGCCGGTGGTGGCGCACCGCAGGCATCGCGAGTGGACGGCGTGGGGTGCGGCGGCAGCGCTGTTGCTGATATCGGGGGCCGCGGGCTTCGGCTACTGGAAGCTGGCGACGGCGCCGGCGCCGGTGTATCGCGCCTCTATCGTGGCGCCGGAGAAGACGCACTTCAATCTGCTGGCCGGCGGCGGGCCGGTAGTCATCTCACCCGACGGCCGCCAGATCGTTTTTGGGGCGACCACCCCCGAAGGGCTGAATCAGCTCTGGGTTCAGAACCTGGACTCGATGGTGGCGCGCCCGCTGGCAGGGACCGAGAGTTCCTCTTATCCCTTCTGGTCTCCCGACGGCCGCTTCATCGGTTTTTTCGCGGGCAACAAGCTGAAGAAGATCGAGGCCTCCGGCGGACCGCCGCAGTCGCTGTGCGACGTGTCGGAAGGGCGCGGCGGGAGCTGGAGTCAAGAGGGTGTGATCCTCTATGGCCTGCGCGACGGGCCGCTCTTTAAGGTATCCGCTGCCGGCGGCGCCGCAACGCAGCTCACCAAGTTCGATGCTTCCCGTAGGGAGGGTACGCACCGCTGGCCGTGGTTCCTGCCCGACGGACGCCGCTTCCTCTACATGGCTGGACCCACGGGCAACGACAACCAGGCCAACACAATCTTCCTCGGGTCGCTCGACTCGGAAGAGAAGAAGCTGGTGGTGAACGCCAGCTCCAGCCCGCAGTACGCCTCGGGGTATCTGCTGTTCCGGCGGGAGGCGTCGCTGATGGCGCAGCCCTTCGACCCCAAGCGCGGCCAGACCAGCGGCGATGCCTTCCCCATCGCCGACCAGGTGAGGTTCGACGCCGGCGTGAGCCGGGGCATTTTCTCCGCTTCCGAGAACGGCATCCTGGTGTACCAGACGGGAACGGCGCAGTCCGGCTCGCAGATGTTGTGGCTCGACCGCACGGGCAAGAATATCGGCCTGGTGGGGAGCGTGGGCCTGAACTACACCCTGCGAGTGGCGCCTGATGCGCAAAGGCTCGCCGTGAGCGCCTTTGATACGGGGAGCAGCAATCTCGACGTCTGGGTCTATGAGGTGGCGCGCGGGATCAAGACGCGTTTCACCTTCGATGCCGCCCGCGACCTGTTCCCGGTGTGGTCCCCGGACGGGACGCAGGTCGCGTTCTCCGCCGAGCGCGATGCAAAGCGGCGCCTCTTTGTGAAGCGCGCCGACGGCTCCGCGCCCGAGGAATTGCTGCTCGATTCGCAGGCGCAAGACAGCCCGACCGACTGGTCGCCCGACGGAAAGTACCTGGCCTTCTGGCACCGCGAGTCGCTGACCAAAACCGGGTATGACATCTGGATCCTGCCCATGACGGGGGAGCGCAAGCCCTACCCGTTTCTGCAGGGTGAATTCAATGAGTCCGAAGCCATGTTCTCCCCCGACGGCCGCTGGATGGCGTACGTCTCCGATGAATCGGGAAGGACCGAGGTCTATGTGGCGCCCTTTCCGGGGCCCGGCGGCAAGTGGCAGGCTTCCACCGCCGGGGGAAGGACGCCGCACTGGCGCAAGGACGGGCGGGAACTCTACTACCTGGCTCCCGACGACAAGATGATGGTGGTGGACGCCGGGGAAAAAGGCGCCGGCCTGCAACTGGGGATCGCACACGCCCTCTTCCAGGCGCATGTCCCGCCCCTCAATTCGATGTATGACGTCTCCCGCGATGGCCGCTTCCTGATGAACAGCATCGGCGAGGACAAGACTGCCACCCCGCTCACCCTGGTGGTGAACTGGACGGCGGAGCTGAAGAAGAAGTGACGCCGCCTGCCGGGCGTTCGAGCCCGACGGCGGGCCTGGCTGTGACCGCCGCCACACAAAGCAAAAGGCCGGCGCGGGGCCGGCCTCTGGAGTTAAGAGTTGAATGGAATAGATCCTTCGCCCGCCTGCGGCGGGCTCAGGATGACGCCCCGGGGCTCAGACGCCCCGGAAAGCGGCGTCACTTCTTGGGGGCGATTGCGTCTTTCGCGGCCTTGGCCACGCGGAACTTCACCACCGTCTTGGCCTTGATCTGGATGGGCTCGCCGGTCTGCGGGTTGCGTCCCATGCGCGCCTTGCGGTTGGCCTTCACCAGACGGCCGATGCCGGGAATCACGAACACGCCGACCTTCTTGGTCTCCTTGATCGCGGTGTCCGCCAGGTTCTCCATAAACGTGCCCGCGACCTTGTTGGTGGTGCCACACTTCTCCGCCAAGTGCCGGGTCAGTTGAGTCTTGGTCATTCCTGCCATGCTGCCTCCTTTGTGATTTGGGCGATGATTGCTGCTCGAAATGAATGTTAACCCAGGCTCCCCGGAAAAAGATAGCGTTTTAGCCGCTTTTTATGCGGGTTTTTCCACAATCGCGTTTTGCACAAGTTGTGATGCAGTTTGCGGGAGGCGCGCCAGTGCTGGCGGAAAGTGACTCCTCCCCGGGGGGGGCAGGCAAGGGCATAGGGGTCCTTCGACTGCGCTAGCCCGCCGCTGGCGGGCTGCGTTCCGCTCAGGATGACAGGCGGCGCACCTGGGCGTCGCCGGCGGGGAGGGCATCCAGCAGCTCGCGCACACTGCGGCCCAGGCCGGGATGGCGGGTGTCGGGTGCGATCTCCGCCAGCGGAGCGAGCACGAAGCGGCGCTGGTGCAGGGCGGGATGCGGGATCTTCAGGCCGGGCAGCGCGACCACGGCGCGGCCGAAGAGCAGGATGTCTATGTCCAGTGTTCGCGGGCCTTTGGGGCGGCGACGCTTGCGGCCGAGCGCGTGCTCGATCTCCAAGATGCGCTTCAAGAGCTGCCGGGGAAGCAGCTCCGTCTCCAGCGCCAGAGCGCAGTTCAGGAACCACTCCTGTCTGGTAAGCTCTACGGGCTCGGTCTCGTAGAAAGAGGAGAGGGCAGTAACCCGGCCCAGCTCCCCCAGGCGGGCGATGGCGGCCTCCAGGTAGGCGCGGCGATCGCCCTGATTCGAGCCCAGCCCGAGATAGACGGTTTTCTTCAACGCCGGAATGGTAGCGCAGAAACGGCCGGGGGCGAATCCGCGGGGCGGGAACGGCATCTGAGGGAGAGAGCCCGACGTTTGCCCTCGAGTTGGGTCCCGGCTGTATCGTGGCCGGCGAGACGCCGGCGCTACAAGGAGGAGGAGCGATGCGACGTTTTCGTATGCTAATGGTGGTGGCGGTGGCCGTGCTTTCGGCGGCCGCCATGGCGCAGGCGGTGCAGTATGAGATCGACCCGGTGCACTCCAGCGCGCAGTTCTCGGTGCGGCATTTGATGGTCTCGAACGTGCGCGGCGAGTTCGCCAAGGTCACCGGCACGGTGGTCTATGACCCCAAGGACCTTAAGGCGTCTTCGGTCGAGGCCACCATCGACGCCACCAGCATCAACACCCACGAGCCCAAGCGCGACGACCAGCTGAAGGGCCCCGATTTCTTCGACGTGACCAAGTATCCCACCCTCACCTTCAAGTCCACCAAGGTGGAGGAGGCGAGCAAAGGCAAGCTGCGCGTGACCGGCGACCTGACCATCCACGGCGTGACCAAGGAAGTGGTGCTCGATGTGGAAGGGCCGAGTCCGGAGGCCAAGATGGGACCCAGCATCAGGTCGGGCGCTTCGGCGAGCACCACGATCAACCGCAAGGACTTCGGCTTGGTGTGGAACCGGGTGCTGGAGGGCGGCGGGTTGGTGGTGGGCGATGAGGTCAAGATCACGCTGGAGATCGAGATGGGGAGGAAGGCGGCGGCGGCGAAGCCGGCGGGAGGCGCGGCGGCGAAGCCTGCGACCGGGGGAGCAGCCAAGAGCGCCCGCTGAGCGGCAGGGAGCGAAATCCCCAGTCTTGATGCGCCTCTTAGGGCACGGCAGGAGCCGTGTCCTCTTCTTCTTCGGGCTGGGTGGAGCAGGCCTCCCCAGCTTCCTCCGCCGAGGTTTCCTCCCACAAGCTGTGGTCGCGCAGGATGCGGGAGACCAGGGCGGTGTGCAGGGCGTGTCCGGCGCGGTCGGCGACCACGCGTCCCAGCAGGCGCCGGCCCAAGAGCGCCAGGTCGCCGATTAGGTCCAGTACTTTGTGGCGGACGAACTCGTCGGGGTAGCGCAGGGGGCCGTTCTCGATGCCGTCGCGCGTCAGAACGATGCAGCTCTGGCTGGAGGCGCCGCGGATCAGTCCCATGTTGCGCATGGCCTGCTCCTCGTGACGGAAGCCGAAGGTGCGCGCCGCCGCGATCTGACGGCAGTAGCTCTCAGCGGAAAGCTCCACTTCGAAGGTTTCCTTGCCGATCAGCGGGTGCGGGAAGTTGATGCTGTAGGCGACCGAATAATTCTCCGCGGGATAGACGGCGATGAACTTGTCGCCCTCGCGTACTTCCACTTCCTTGCGCAGACGCAGGTAGGAGCGCAGGCGCCGCTGGCGCTTGAGGCCGGCCTTGCGAATCATCTCCACATAGGGCTGCGCGCTGCCGTCCAGGATGGGAAGCTCCAGGTTGTCGAGCTCGACGATGGCGTTGTCCACGCCCATCCCGATGAAGGCGGAAAGCAGGTGCTCGGTGGTGGAGATGAGCACGCCCTTTTTCATCAGGCTGGTGGCGTAGCTCACGCGCGCTACGTTGCGGCTGACCGCTTCCACTTCGAAGCCGTCCAGGTCCACCCTGCGGAAGACCACGCCCGTGCCCGCCAGCGCCGGCAGGATGCGCAGCTGCACCGGTGCGCCGGAGTGCAGGCCGACGCCGCTCGTTTCCACCGCGGAACGGATTGTCTGCTCGTGAGTCACAGGAGGTATGTGGCTGTAGATGAGAAGATTACAGCCGGAGGTGGAAACCCTGTCTGTGGCAAATTTGCCACAGTACGGGGTAGGAATAGGACATCCTTGGGGCAGCGAGGGTCAGGAAAGCGGGTAGGGGTCCCTCGACTCGCGCTCCTTCAGTCCTCGGCGTTGCCTTTGGTCCGGTCGCGCTCGCTCGGGATGACAACGCTTTTATTTCTTGGTGCGGTCGTAGTGCAGGGGCGGCGGGGTGAAGAGGGCGTCGGAGGCGCCGAGATTGTACTGCACCTTCTTGAGGAAAAGTTGCCCTGTCGTCTCGCCGTTGTGGTAGCGGACGATGTTGAAGGGCGTCATGATGCCCTGCACCAGGCGGTAGTGATCGAAGAGCTCGCCCTCCTCGTCGCGCTCGCGGCTCACCGGGTCGCGCACCAGGTAGGTCTTCTTGACGGGCAGGTGGCCGTAAGTGTCGATGTAGAGAGTGACCGAGTCGTTCTTCGAATTGATGATGCTCACTTTTTCCACGGGCTTCTGATCCACCAGGGCCGCACCCTCGTAGAAGAGGGAAGTGCCCGGCCCTTGGAGCCAGCCACGCAGCACGACTTCCAGCGAGTGGTCGCGACGCTGAATGTGCTGGGCCAGGTCCTCGGGGTCCACCAGGCGGGTGCCGCGGAAGGTGGTGTCGTAACCCTGGTCGCCGGTGAAGATCACCACCCAGTCGTGCTGCGCGAAGTACTCGGTGCGCTCCTTGTCCGGCCAGCGCCAGTAGTGGAAGAAGGTCCCGCCCACGCCCGCGGGGCGCCCTTGGTAGAAGCGGTGCGTGCGGCCCTCCCGGTACATGTCCTGATAGCTGAGGTAGGCCGGGCCGCCGAGGGCGTCGATCATCTGGTCGAGCAGGAGGCGCGCCTTCTTGGCGTTGGCGTCCTGGGGCGACGGATTCACCACAGAGGGCGCGGAGGGTTTGGGATTCTGCGCCAGAAGCAGGGCGCTGAGCAGGACGAACGGAAGGGCGAATCTCATGGCCAAAATCATTCTATTAGAAGCCGGATGTGTAGGCGCGGGCGACTCGCCCGCGCGGACGGGCGGGGTCGCCCGTCCCTACACACTCACCCCGCCAGCACGGCGCCGCCGTTGACGTTGAAGATCTCGCCGGTGATGAAGCCGGCGTGCTCGGTGCACAGGAAGAGGATGGGGGCGGCGATCTCCGCAGGCGTGGCCACGCGGCCGAGGGGGATGGTGGCGAAGACCTTTTCGCGGATGGCGGGGTCGTTGAGCGCGGGCGCGGCCATGTCCGTGGCCACCCAGCCGGGGGCGACGCAGTTCACGTTGATGCGGTCGGGGGCCAGCTCGGTGGAAAGTCCCTTCACCATGCTGATGACCGCGCCCTTGCTGGCGGCGTAGTCGCAATGAAAGGCCTCGCCGCGCTGCCCCGCGGTCGAGCTCACCAGCACGATCTTGCCGCCCGTGCCCTGCTTCTTCATCTGCGCCACGGCATGCTTCACCAGGGCGAATACGCTGTCCAGATTGATGCCCATGGTGCGGCGCCACTGTTCGTCGGGCATCTGGTCGATGGGCATGTCGTCCGAAGGCCAGATGCCGTGGTTGGCCACCAGCGCGTCCAGCCGCCCGAAGCGGGAGACCGCGGCGGCGATGAGTTCCTGCGCGCCTTCCGTGCCGTCGAGGTCGGCCTGGACGGCGGCACAATTCTTCTCGCCGCCACAGGCCGCGACCACCTTCTCGGCCTCGGCTCTGGCCTTCTGGTAGTTGAACAGGACCTTGCCGCCGGCAGCGCAGAACATCTTTACCGTGGCCGCGCCAATGCCGCGGGAGCCGCCCGAGACCACGGCGACCTTGCCATCAATTGAGAGAGAAACGGACATGTTCTTGCCTACCGCGGATTCACGCGGATGGAACGCGGATTATAAACGGACTACTGCCGCTTGTGCTCGGCGGCGGCACTAATCAGCGCTCGGAAGAGCGCCCGCGAGGCTGCGTCGTCTTCATAGCTGCGTTCGGGGTGCCACTGCACGGCAATCGCCCACTGGTCGGGCTGTGTGCTCTCCAGGGCCTCGATGACGCCGTCGTCGGGGCAGCGGGCGGCCACGCACAGGCCGTCGCCGGCCACCTCCACGGCCTGGTGATGGCTGGAGTTGACGGCCAGCGTCTTTTCCGCGCCCCTTCCGAGACCAACGATTCCGGCAAGACGCGAGCCGCTTTCGATGGCGACATTGTGAGCGTGCTTCTCCGTGCTCCCGGCGGCATGCGGAATGCGGGAGCCGGTCTCGTCCTCGATGTCCTGGACCAGCGTGCCGGTGCGCCAGACGTTGAGCGACTGCAGGCCGTAGCAGATGCCCAGGATGGGCTTGCGCATGTTGTAGGCATCCTGGAGCAGAAGCTCGTCGGCGGCGTCGCGCCGCGGGTCGGCGGCTTTCGTCTTGGCGTGTTTTGCCGCGCCGTACTTCTGGGGATCGAGGTCGGCCTTGCTCCCCGGCAGGAGCACGCCCTGGCAGCGGTTGAGAAGCTTGGCTGTCTCTTCCGGCGTCGCGTCCAGGGGGATGACCACCGGCTCGCCGCCGGCGGCCTCCACCGCCTGCGTGTAGTCGAGCAGCACGCGTTGCGCGTACTCCAGATTGGAGTGCGGGACGGGAATGGCGATGCGGGGGCGCACGAAATTCAGTTCTCGGTTCCCAGTTCTCGGTTCTCAGTTTACGCCAGGACTTGAGGCACTTGGCACCGCCTGCTCGGCCGGAGCGGCGTCTGCCGCGGGCCGGGGAATTTCGGCGCGGGAGTAGTACAGATCCTCGACCGCCTTCTCGACCACGGCGGCGAGCTTCTCTGCCTCGCGGGTGGAGTAGCCGGCGCTCGAGATGGGCGCGCCCACCAGCATCAGGAGCGGCCGCGAGCGGATGTGGTAGGTGTTCATGGGCAGCAGCTCGTAGAGTCCCACCAGGGCGATGGGCACCACCTCCGCCTGGGCTTTGATGGCGGCGTAGAAGACGCCCGGCAGGAAGGGCTTCACCTGGCCGGTCGAGGAGCGTCCGCCCTCGGGGAAGACCAGGAGCGGCGTGCCCGCCTTGAGCGTCTCGGCGCAGCGGTTCAGGCTGCGCATGGAGGCCAGCGCGTTGTCGCGCTCGATGGCCAATTGTTGCGAGCGCCGCAGATGCCAGCCCACGATGGGATAGCTGAACAGCTCGATCTTGGCCATCACCCGGAATTGCACCGGCAGGTGCGCGTAAATCACCGGGATGTCCAGGGCGGAGAGGTGGTTGCTGGCGTACATGTAGGGCTTCGCGGTATCGAGGCGATCCAGGCCTTCCACCGTCACCGGCGAGAAGATGGTGGCGAGGATGAGCCGCGACCACAGGCGCACGAAGTTGTGCTGGATGCGCCCGTCCTTGTCGAAGAAGGAGCAGAGCAGCGAGAGGGGGCCGAGCGCGACGGTGTAGAGGTAGATGAGCGGGTCGAAGACGAAGATGGAGCGCACCCAGCTCAGCGCGTCCCGCAATTTGGACCTGGGCTTCACGATGACAAGAGTTGCAGGGCCTCGCCGATCAGGTAAATCGAGCCGCAGATGACGACTATACCGCGTTCGGTGGCCAACGAGCGGGCGCGAGCCAGGGCAGCAGCCACCTCCGGCTCGCACAAGATCTCGGCGCCGGTACGGGCGGCGGCGGCGCGGATCTCCTCCGGCGAAGCGGAGCGCGGGTTGGCGGGCTGGGTGGCGATGACGTGCTCGGCCAGGGGGAACAGTATCTCGGCCATCTCGGCGATGGCTTTGTCGCGCATCACGCCGAAGACCAGCGTGAACGGCCGCCCTTCATAACGCCCGGAGAGCGCGGCGCGCAGCGCCCAGGCGCCCGCGGGGTTGTGCGCGGCGTCCAGCAGGAACTCGGGCGCGTCCTGGGTCGCGGGGATGATTTGCAGGCGACCGGGCCAGCGTGTCTCGCGGATGCCGCGCTCTACGTCGCGCGCGGTGACCTTGAAGCCTTGTGCGTTCAGTTCGACGGCGGCGGCGATGGCCAGCGCCGTGTTGCGCAGTTGATGGCGGCCGGGCAGGGGAGAGGCGACAGCGATTTGCTCGCTCATCACTTCGAGGGGATAGCGGTTTCCATCCCTTCCCTCAGGGGCTAAAACCCCTTCTACCTCTGGAGCCTCTTCGGCACGACTGAAATCGTGCCCCTTCGAAGGATGAACAGAGGGTAGGGATTCCTCGCTGCGCTCGGAATGTTTTTGGGAAAGCGGCGCACCGGGCGAGACCGGGGGGACGTACTCGACGGCGCTGACGGCGCGGGCACCACGCTCGAGGATGGTGTTGCCCAGGACTTCGTTGGCTTCGGGGTGCTGGGGCAGGGTGACCACCACTCCCCCCGGGCGGATGATGCCTGCCTTCTCGCGCGCGATCTCGGGGAGGGTCGCGCCCAGGAACTTCTGGTGGTCGAGGGCGATGTCGGTGACGACGGAAACGCGCGGCTCGACCACGTTGGTGGCGTCCAGGCGGCCGCCCATGCCCACCTCGAGCACCGCCAGCTCGATGCCGGCGGCGGCGAAGTGCTGGAAGGCCATGGCGGTGAGCATCTCGAAGAAGCTGGGATGCCAGGGCAGCTCGCCCGCGGCCACCAGCTTCCGCGCCGCCTGCTCCACGCGCTCATGGACGCGGGCGAAGTCGCCGTCCGTGATCTCTTCTCCGCCCACGCGGATGCGCTCGTTCACGCGGAACAAATGAGGCGAGGTGTAGAGCCCGGTGCGGTGGCCGGCGGCGCGCAGGATGCTCTCGAGCATGGCCGCGGTCGAGCCTTTGCCGTTGGTCCCGGCAATGAGCACCGAGGCGAAGCGCCGCTCGGGATTACCCAGCGCGGACAAAAGCGCGCGCATGTGCGCCAGGTCGAACTTGTGCGAGGGCGTCTGCGGCAGTTCGTGGCCGAGGGCCATCAGTTGCGCGATTGCTTGCTGGTAGGACAACCCCAACCCTTTCGCCGCGGATCAACGCGGATAGACGCGGATTGTAAATCCTAACCGCAGAGGACGCAGAGGTCGTGGGGAGCTTGTCATCCTGAGCGCCCGGTCTTGGGGCGCGAAGGACCTTGCGGTTGGTTGTCCCCGCACACCCACCTCGGACGAGGGGGGCAAGTCAAAGGCAACCGCAAGGTCCTTCGCCTCGCTGCGCGGGCTCAGGATGACAGCATGATCGGGTCTGGCTGAGAAGTCACGGCTGAATGCGGATGGCGGGACGCTGACAGTTAGTTTTTCGCGCCGTTGGTGGGCATCATGAAGTCGAGCGCCCGGGCGATGTAGGCCTTCATCTCCTTGCGGTGGACGATGGCGTCGAGCATGCCGTGCTCCAGCAGGAACTCGGAGCGCTGGAAGCCTTCGGGGAGCTTCTGGCGGATGGTCTGCTCGATGACGCGCGGCCCGGCGAAGCCGATGAGCGCGCCGGGCTCGGCGATGTTCAAATCCCCCAGCATGGCGTAGCTGGCCGTGACGCCGCCGGTGGTGGGATCGGTGAGCACGGAGATGTAGGGTACCTTGACCTCGTCCAGGCGGGCGAGCGCGGCGGTGATCTTCACCATCTGCATCAGGCTGACCACACCCTCCATCATGCGCGCGCCGCCCGAGGCGGAGACGATGATGAGCGGCTTGCGCTGGGCGATGGAGCGTTCGATGGCCCGGGTGATGACCTCGCCCACCACCGCACCCATGCTGCCGCCGATGAAGCTGTACTCCATGGCGCTCAGCATCACCGGGCGGCCCGCCAGCTTGCCTTCGGCGTTGATGATGGCGTCTTTCAACCCGGTCTCGGCCTGGGTCTTTTTCAAACGCTCGGAGTAGGCGCGCACGTCCACGAACTTGAGCGGATCGGTGGAGCTGAGGTTCAGGTCCTCGAGCTGGAAGCTGCCCTCGTCGAGCAGCAGCTCGATGCGGGCGCGGGCGTCGATGCGGAAGTGGCGCTGGCACTTGGGGCAGACGTTGAAGTTGGCGTCCAGGTCCTTCTTCCAGATGACCTGGCGGCAGCCCTCGCACTTCACCCACAGGCCCTCGGTGCGGACGCGCTTCTCCCCCGTGGCTTCCAAATCTCCGGATTGGCGCCGGAACCAGGCCATGGCCGCCCCTAGTATTCGATGCCGCGCTGGGCCATCACGCCCTTCTCATAGGCGTGCTTCACCTGCTTCATCTCGGTGACGGTATCGGCCAACTCGATGATTGTCGGATGGGCGTTGCGCCCCGTCAAGATGACGTGCACCGGCTCCGGCTTCTGCTGGAGCGCGACGACGACTTTGGCCGGGTCGAGCATGCCGTAGCTGATGGCGTAGTTGATCTCGTCGAGGATCACCAGGTCCCACTGCCCGGAGCGGATGGCGGCTTCGGCCTCCGCCCAGGCCTGGCCCACCAACTTGACGTCTTCGGGGTCGGTCTCCGCGCCGCCCACTTTGACGAAGCCGCGGCCCATTTGCTTCATCACGAAGTTGGCGCCGAAGGCCTGCACCGCGTCCAGCTCGCCATAGTGCCACGAGCCCTTGAGGAACTGCAGCATCAGCACCTTCAGGCCGTTGCCCACGGCGCGCAGAGCCGTGCCCATGGCCGCCGTGGTCTTGCCCTTGCCGGCGCCGGTGTGCACGATGATCAGCCCTTTTCTCGTCTCGCCCAAGTTCTCAGTTCTCGGTTCCCAGTTCTCAGTGACCCGTTCACGATCTCTTCTGAGAACCGAGAACTGGGAACCGAGAACTGGTCAGTGTCCCTTGTGGTAGGGATGTCCCTTGAGGATTGTAAATGCCCGGTAGAGCTGTTCCAGCAAAACCACGCGGGCGAGTTCGTGGGAGAGGGTCATCTTGCCGAAGGAGAGGATGAGGTCGGCGGCGTGGCGGCCCTGGTCGGTGAAGCCGTCGGCCGGGCCGATGGCGAAGAGCAGCAGTTGCGAGCCGCGGTCCTGCTGGTCACGCAGCAGCTCGGCGAACTGCTCAGAGGTGAACTGGCGGCCGCGCTGGTCGAGCAGGACCAGCGTGGGCCGGGTGCGGCCGGAGGCGCGCTCGGCGGATTTCAGCAGGGCCTCCTCGCTGGCCAACTCCTGCGACCCGGTGGGCACGTAGCGGCCGAGGCGCTTGAGGTACTCCTCGGTCAGCGCGCGGATGGAGGCTTCCTTGGTCTTGCCGATCCAGGCGATGCGCAATTTCACCGGACTAACTTAGCAGGTCGGGGTATCATCCGCCCAATCCCCTTCGGCAGCGTTGAATGAGTAGGGGTCCTTCGACTGCGCGCTCACTGCGCTCGCGCTCCGCTCAGGATGACAGCGCTCAATCCAGCCCGTAGCGCTTCCTCTTCTCCAACAAGTTCTTGCGGCTGATGCCGAGGATGGCCGCGGCCTTGGACTTCTTGCCGCGAGTGTAGTCCAGGATCTCGGCGATGTAGGCGCGCTCCAACTCCTCCAAAGTCATCTTGTGGCGGTCGCGACCGTGGGCGGCCTGGCGGACCTGCGCCGGGAGGGCGTCGAGTGTGAGCTGCGGCGCTGTGGACGCGACCAGGGCGCGCTCCAAAATGTTGCGCAGCTCACGCACGTTGCCGGGAAACGCATAACGCTCGAGCGCGGCCAGGGCGTCGGCTGCGAGGGAGCGCGCGGGGCCGCGATGGCCCTCGACGAGTTGGGAGAGCAGGCGGCGGGCCAGCGGACGGATGTCCGCCGGGCGCTCACGCAGCGGGGGGACGGAGAGCGGCAGCACGTTCAGCCGGTAGTAGAGGTCCTCGCGAAAGGCGCCGCGGGCCACGGCCTCGGCGAGGTCGGCGTTGGTGAGGGCGACGATGCGCGCCGCGACCTCGACGGTGCGTGTCCCGCCCAGGCGGTGGAAGCTCTTCTCTTCAATCGCGCGCAGCAGTTTGGCCTGGACCGCGAGCGGCAGCGCCGCCACCTCGTCGAGCACGATGGTGCCCGCGCCCGCCAGCTCCAGCCGCCCGCGCTTCGTCTGGGTGGCCCCGGTGAAAGCGCCCTTCTCGTATCCGAAAAGTTCGCTCTCCACCAGCTCGTGCGGCAGGCTGGCGCAGTCGATCTTCACCAACGGCTCCTGGGCGTGCGGGCCCAGGTAGTGGAGGAGAGAGGCCAGCAGATCCTTGCCCACTCCGCTTTCGCCCGAGATGAGGACGGTGGAAGTCCCGGCGGCGATCTTGCGCGTCTGCTCCAGCAGGTGGAGGGACTTGGGATCGGCGGCGATCCAGGCGGAGAGGGCGGCAGCGCTTCCGCTTTCCGACGATCGCGCCTGCCGGCGCGAAGGACGGCCGGGGGCGGCCGTCCCTACGTGGTCCTTGTTATGCATGGCTGATTCTAGCGCCGGCGGGCGGGCCTGCGGCGCGAGGCCGCGGCCCGGGCCGGGCGCTTCGCCTTCGGCTTGGGCTTCGGTTGCAAGGACGCCAGCTCCAACCGCTCGGCCGACTTCCACAGCCGCTCCAGATCGTAGTAACGGCGGGGGCGCTCGCCGGAGATGTTCACCACCAAAACCCCGTAGACGGGCAGCACCCACCCCCCCCGCCGGGGGGCCTCGCCGTGCGCGGGGGGCCCTCCACTC
>Ga0080064_1002028_pt1 | contig 36886 bp, 32 predicted proteins | sample Subgrocontami54m_FD_69260 | JGI IMG/M metagenome (GOLD analysis project Ga0080064, IMG submission 69260) | Subsurface groundwater microbial communities from S. Glens Falls, New York, USA - GMW46 contaminated, 5.4 m (SPADES assembly) (version 2) ...
GTCGAAGACGGGCGTAAACGCCCTGGTGTCCCGGCCATCCACGACTTTGATCGAGATCAGTAAGTAAGACGTGGATGGCCGCGACAAGCGCGGGCATGACAGTTTGCATTACTGCAAGCTCAGCGGTACGAAGCGGGTCTCGCCGTCGGCGCCCGCCACCACCAAAAGCGCTACACGGCGGCCGTCCTTCTTGAGCTTGTCGATCCTGGCCTGGAAGTCGTCGGCGCTCGCCACCGCTTCCTGCGCCACCTCGACGATCACGTCGCCGGCGGCGAGCCGCCGGTCGGCCGCCGCCGAGGTTTGCTCGACGCCGACGATGACGATGCCCTTCACGGTGTCCTTGATCTTGAATTTCTTGCGCAGATCGTCGGTGAGATTGGACAGTTCGAGGCCGAGCGTCTTCTTGACCACGGTTTTCTGCTCGGGCTGCGGCTCGGCCGGCTTGGTCAGCGATGCTTGCTTCTCGCCGTCTTCGAGACGGCCAAGAGTGACCATCTTGGTCATCTCCGCGCCTTTGCGGATGATCACCACCGGCACTTCCTTGCCGACCGGCGCGTCGGCCACCACGCGCGGCAAGTCGCGCATCTCGCGGATATCCTTGCCGTCGAACTTGATGATCACGTCGCCCGGCTCGATGCCGGCGGGCTTGGCGGGGCCGCGTTCGTCGATGCCCGCCACCAGCGCGCCGCGCGCCGGCTTGATGTTGAGGCTCTCGGCGATCTCCTCGGTCACCTGCTGAATGCGCACGCCGAGCCAGCCGCGCCGGGTCTCGCCGAACTGCTGCAGTTGATCGATCACCGCCACCGCGGTCTTCGACGGCACCGCAAAGCCGATGCCGATCGAGCCGCCGGAGGGCGAGATGATCGCGGTGTTGACGCCGATCACTTCGCCGTCGAGGTTGAACAGCGGGCCGCCGGAATTGCCGCGATTGATCGAGGCGTCGGTCTGGATGTAGTTGTCGTAGGGGCCGGAATTGATGTCGCGGTTGCGCGCCGAGACGATGCCGGCGGTCACCGTGCCGCCCAGGCTGAACGGATTGCCGATGGCGACCACCCATTCGCCCAGTCGCAGCTTGTCGGAATCGCCGAACTTCACCGCCTTCAGCGGCTTGTCGCTTTTCACCCGCAGCAGCGCCAGATCGGTCTTCTGATCGCGGCCGATGATCTCGGCCTTGAGGCGGGTGCCGTCATTGAGGATGACGGTGATCTCGTCAGCTTCGGCGATCACGTGGTTGTTGGTGACCACGATCCCGGAGGCGTCGATGATGAAGCCTGAGCCGAGCGAATTGACGCGGCGCGGGGTGCGCTCGCGATTCTGCTCGCCGCCGCCGCCGCCGCCGCGGTCGCGGCGGTTGAAGAAGTCCTTGAACAGGTCTTCGAGCTGCGGATCGTTCGGCATTTGCGGCAGAGGGGTATTGCGCGTTTCCGCCGCCCGCTGCGTGGTCGAGATGTTGACCACCGCGTCGATCACTTTCTCGGAAATGTCGGCGATCGCATCCGGCCCGCGCGCGGCCGAAGAAAGCGTGAGCGCCGGCAATACCAGCGCCGCCGCCGCCACCGCGGCCAGAACCGGGCGGCGGGCCTGCCGGGAAATTTGGGCGAGAGGACCGAGCATGGATGTCTGAGCTCCAGGATGTTCCGGCGGGAGAGTGCTCCCGCCCGACCGCGTACGCAAGGTAGTGTCCGGCCGCGAACTAGTGCCGCCGATTTGAAGTTCCTGCACCACTTGCCGCAATCTCGTTCAGGAACTTCAAATCGATAAGCGGCACTAGAATCATAGACTTGCTAGTGCCCCTTTGCTTCCGAAGTTCGTGTCAGAGGTTGCTGCGATGTATCACGAACTTCGGAAGCGGGGCACTAGGCGTGTGGATTGGGGCGGAATCGGGACCGCCGGACGCCGCCGCGCCGGCAGCGCAAGCCCTCAACCGCGCATCAGCCAGATCAGCAGGACGCCGAGCACGGCCGACACCACGCCAGCGATGCGCAGCGATTGTTCGGGGGTTTCCAGGGCATGGGCAGCCAACCGCCTCGCCGCCGTCGGAAAGGCCGCGAACAGCAGCCCCTCGATGGCAAGCACAAGACCGATGGCCACGACGAATTCGGACATCTTTTTCGACCGCGATCAGCCTTTGGGGCCGGATGCTATTGCGGGGTGCCCTCACGCGGCTTGCCGGTGGACGTGCTGAAGAAGCGGAAGAACTCGGAATCCGGCTTCAGCATGAACCGCGTGTCCTCGTGCTTCAGCCCGGCCTCGTAAGCCTGCATCGAGCGATAGAAAATGAAGAACTCCGGATCGCGTCCGAACGCGTTGGCGAAGATGCGGTTGCGCTCGGCATCGCCCTCGCCGCGGATCTGCTCGGCCTTGGCGGTCGCCTCCGCGATCAGCACGGTGACGTCGCGGTCGGCGCGGGCGCGGATTTCCTGCGAGCGCTGGCTGCCTTGGGCGCGGAACTCGGCGGCTTCACGCTGCCGCTCGGTCTGCATCCGCTGATACACCGCCTGGCTGTTCTGCTCCGGCAGATCGGCGCGGCGGATCCGCACGTCCACCACCTCGATGCCGAAATTGGCGGCCTCGCGGTCGACCTGCTCGCGGATGCGCGACATCAGCTGTGCGCGCTCGTCACGCACCAATGCCTGGAACGAGGATTCGCCCAGCACGCGGCGCAGCGATCCGTTCAGCAGGGTCGACAGCCGCGAATTGGCGGCGTCGATATTTCCGACCGATTGGTAGAACTTCAGCGGATCGGTGATCTTGTAGCGGGCGAAGGCATCGACCACCAGCCGCTTCTGGTCGGAGGCGATCAGTTCCTGGGACGGATTCTCCAGGTCGAGAATGCGCTTGTCGATATGGATCACGCTGTCGATCAGCGGGATTTTGTAGTGCAGGCCCGGTTGCGTGACCACGCGCACCGGCTCGCCCAGCCGCACCAGGAGCGCCTGGCGGGTCTGATGCACCGTAAACATCGCGCTGTAGGCCACGATCAATCCGATGATGATGAGAACGGCCAGCGAGCCGCCGACGATATTGAGCCTCATCGGGCGCCTCCTGCCGGGCCGGTCGGGCGCGCCTGGGTTGAGGGTTGCGGCTGCCGTTTCAGCTCATTGAGCGGCAGATAGGGAACCACGCCGCCCTGGATACCGGGATCCATGATGATCTTGTCGGTGCCCGCGAACAGCCGTTCCATGGTTTCGAGATAGATGCGCTGGCGGGTGACGTCGGGCGCCTTCTTGTATTCGTCATGGACTTGCAGGAAGCGAGCGGTCTGGCCCTTGGCCTCGGCGACGGTCTGCTCGCGATAGGCTTCGGCCGATTGCGTGACCTGCGCCACCCGTCCACGCGCTTCCGGCAGCACGCGGTTGGCATAGGTCTGCGCCTCGTTCTGGGCGCGCTCGAGATCGGCGCGCGCCGCCTGCACGTCGCGGAAGGCGTCGATGACCTGGGCGGGCGGATCGACCTTCTGCATCTGCACCTGGGTGATCAGGATGCCGGCGCCGTAGTCGTCCAGCGTCTTCTGCATCAGAGCATGGACGGCGTCTTCGGTCGCCTGCCGCGCGCCGGTCAGGATCGGCTGGATGTTGGAGCGGCCGATCACTTCGCGCATGGCGCTTTCCGCCACCGCCTTCACCGTACCTTCGGGCTGCTGGATGTTGAACAGATAGAAGCCGGCACCGTCGGGCTTGATCATCCAGAACACCGAAAAATCCACATCGACGATGTTTTCGTCGCCGGTGAGCATCAGGCTCTCCTCCGGCACGTCGCGCATGGTGGCGCCACGGCGGGCGTCTTCGACCGTCCGCATGCCGACGTCGATGCGGTTGACGCGGGTGATCTTCGGGGTGAGCACGGACTCGACCGGATAGGGCAGATGGTAATTGAGGCCCGGCCTGGCGTCGCGCACATAGGCGCCGAACCGCAGCACCACGCCGAGCTCGTCGGGCTGCACCCGGAAGAAGCCGGAGAAACCCCAGATCACGATTGCCGCGAGTGCGATCAGGCCGACGCCTTTGCCGCCGAGATTGCCCGGCAGGAAACTGCGCAGCTTGTCCTGGCTGCGGCGCAACAGATCCTCGAGGTTGGGCGGCGTGGAGCCGGACGATTGCGGTCCCTGGCCCCAGGGGCCTTTGCCGCCCGATCCGCCTCCCCCCCAGGGCCCTCCGCCCTGATTGCTCCACGGCATCAGAAATCTCCTCATTTCCGCCCTGAGGCGGCAGCGATGTCGGATTGGGGTGGGTTATAGAAGAGGTACCGGCGCGTTACAACGCAACTTCCGCTTCATGCGGCGCCAAAGCGCAGAGACGGCGCAGAGCCGCAAATCACCATTAACCGCCACCCTCGCCCGCCGGCGGCGCGCGCCGCTTATAGAGCACGCGGCTGAAACCGGCGGCATCCTCCGGCCCCGGCTGGTGCTCGGAGCGTTCGATCTCATCCCATATTTTGGCATCGATATCGGGAAACCCCGCGTCACCCTCCGGGCGCAGATGCACGCGCGTGATCACCAGCCGGTCGGCGCGGCCGATGGTCTGCCGGTAAATTTCCGCGCCGCCGATCACCGCGATGGCGTCGGCGCCGCGCCGCAGCGCATCGCCGCGTGCCGCGGTCATCGCGGCGTCCAGGCTCGACGCCACCAGCGCGCCCGGCGCGGCGAAATCCTGGTCGCGGCTGATCACGATATTGGTGCGGCCGGCGAGCGGCTTGCCGATCGAGACAAAGGTCTTGCGCCCCATCAACACCGGTTTGCCGATGGTGACGGCGCGGAAATATTGCAGGTCGGATTTCAGCCGCCAGGGAAGTCCGCCGCCCTGCCCGATCACGCCGTTCTCGGCGACCGCGGCGACCAGCACGATCGGAACGCGCGCGGCATGGTCGCGCGGCGGCGCGCTCCTGCCCTCCGGCTGTCCGCTCACACCGCCACCTGCGCCTTGATGTGCGGATGCGGGTCGTAGCCTTCGAGCGAAAAATCCTCATAGCGGAACGCGAACAGGTCGGCGACCGCCGGATTGAGCGTCATGCGCGGCAGCGCGCGCGGCAGGCGCGAGAGCTGCAGCCGCGCCTGTTCCAGATGATTGAGATAGAGATGCGCGTCACCGAAGGTGTGCACGAACTCGCCGGGCGTATGCCCGGTGACCTGCGCCACCATCAGCGTCAGCAGCGCATAGGAGGCGATGTTGAACGGCACGCCGAGAAAGACGTCGGCCGAGCGCTGGTAGAGCTGGCAGGACAACCGCCCCTTCGCGACATAAAACTGGAACAGGCAATGGCAGGGTGGCAGCGCCATCTTGTCCACGTCGGCCGGGTTCCAGGCGCTGACGATCAGCCGGCGCGAATCCGGATTGCGGCGGATCGCGGTCACCACATTGGCGATCTGATCGATGGCTTGCCCATCCGCCGCCGGCCAAGAGCGCCACTGCCGGCCATAGACCGGACCGAGCTCCCCGCGCTCATCGGCCCATTCGTCCCAGATGCGGACGCCGTGTTCGTTGAGATATTTGATGTTGGTGTCGCCGGCCAGAAACCACAGCAATTCGTGGACGATCGACTTCAGATGCAGTTTCTTGGTGGTCAGCATCGGAAAGCCCTGGGCGAGATCGAACCGCATCTGATGGCCGAACACCGACAAGGTGCCGGTGCCGGTGCGGTCGTGTTTTTCCGCACCGTCGGCGAGGATGCGCTCCATCAGATCGTGATATTGGCGCATGGCGGCGGGTTCCGCGTCGCTTGGCCGGGGCGACTCGGGGGATTCTAGAGCATGATCCCGAAAAGTGGGAACCGGTTTTCGGACAAGATCGTGCTTCAATAAAAACTAAACGCGGTCGCCGTGCGCTACTTGGCGAGCACCGCCGGCCAATTCTCGTCGGCCTTGGAGATATTGACGGGAATATCTTTTTCCCAGGTCTTCTGCACGCCGGCGTCGTAGTTCAGGTAGAGCTTGCCCTCGACCACCTTCCAGTACCGGGGATCGCCTTTGGCGGTGTAGCCCTGCGACACCGCCCATGCGCAATAGCCGCCATATTGCGGCGCATAGGCGTCCGGCTTTTGCATGAACAGGTCGCGGTTCTGCGCGCTGGCAAAGCGCCAGGTGACGCCCTTCCAGGAATGGGTGATGTCGCGCTTACCCTGCACCGGCTTGCCCTCGGTGAAATAGGCGACCGGGTCATAGCCGCCGACCGCTGTGGACGACAGGATGCCCGTATAGATGTCGGGCGAGCGGGCCTGGGCGGGCGCGGTGAAGGTGAGAGAGGCGAAGGCGAGCGCGCAGACCACCAGCACGGCGCGCCCGATAGTGACATGGGACGATAACATGGCGGAAGCCTCCCGAACGGTGCGGAACGCGTCCGTTCTGGCGCGCGGCGCGCGCGCCGTCCAATCAAGCCCGTTCAAGATCGGGTCATGACGGCGTGATGGCGCGCGTCAGTTGGAGGGCCCGGCCGCCTTGATGATCGGCGTCCAGCGGGCGATCTCGCTCTTCACCAGAGCGGCGAGCGGCTGCGGGCCACGCCCGGACTTATCGGGAATCACGCTGCCGAGGTCGAGCAGCCGCTTGCGGGTGTTCTCGTCGTCCAGCGCCTTGCTGAGCGCATCGCTGAGCTTGTCGAGCACCGGTTTGGGCGTGCCCTTGGGTGCGAACAGTGCGTTCCAGGCCGAGGCCTCGAATCCCGGCAGGCCGGCTTCCTTCGCGGTCGGCACATTGGGCAGCGCCGGATTGCGCGCGGCGGTACCGATGGCATAGCCCTTGATGGTGCCCGCATTGATCTGCGGCACCACATTGACGATCTGGTCACACATGTAATCGACCTGGCCGGCCACCAGCGCATTCATCGCCGGGCCGGTGCCCTGGAATGGAATGGTGGTCGGCTTCACGCCCATGAGCGAGTTGAGCAGCAGGCAGGTGGTGAACGACACCGAGCCGACCCCGGCATGCGCCATGTTCAGCTTTGTTTCGTTCGCCTTCACATAGGCGACGAAGTCCTTGAGGTTGGTCGGCGGAAAATCCTTCTTGCCGAGGATGAGCACCGGCGTGCCGGCGGCCATGCCGATCGGCTCGAAATCGACGTCGGGCTTGTAGGCGAGATTGGGAAACAGCGCGACCGCCGCGGCATGGGTGCCCATGTGGCCCATGATCAAGGTATAGCCGTCGGGCGCCGCGCGCATCGCCTGGGTCGAGGCGGTGGTGCCGCCGGCGCCCAGGATGTTCTGGATGATGATCAGCTGGCCGAGCGTCTGCTGCATATGGGCGCCGACGATGCGCGCGATTACGTCGGTGGGACCGCCGGCGGCGAACGGCACGATCACCGTGATGTTGCGGTTGGGATAATCGGATTGCGCGGCCACCGGCCCGGCAAGGCCGATGGCGACGATGCAGGCGAGCGCGCGGAACAGCGATTTGAGCATGGCCGGGGCTCCTGTGAACCTCAAGCCTATCAACCCCCCGGGGTTCCCGTCATTCCCTGGCTTTAAGTGCGCGGGGTCCATATTGCCGCATGTGCAGCGCAACAAATCACGACTCGACAAACACCTCTTCGCGCCGCTTGCGCAGCATGGGCAGCGCCGCGAGCACCAGCAGGAGCGCAGCGACGGCGAGCAGCGAGGCGGAGATCGGCCGCGTGACGAACACGGTGGCGTCGCCGCGCGCGATCAGCATGGCGCGGCGCAGATTCTCCTCCATCAGCGGCCCGAGCACAAAACCGAGCAGCATCGGCGCCGGCTCGAAGTCGTGCTTGATCAGCCAGTATCCGATGACGCCGAACAAAGCCGCCAGCATAACGTCGAACGGCGCATTCTGGATCGAATAGATGCCGATACAGCAGAACACGAGGATGCACGGATAGAGCAGCCGGTAGGGCACCCGCAGCAGCGTGACCCACACGCCGACCAGCGGCAGGTTGATGACCACTAGCATCAGATTGCCGACCCACATCGAGGCGATCATGCCCCAGAACAGGTCCGGCTGCTTGGTCATGACCTGCGGGCCCGGCACGATGCCGTGGATGGTCATGGCGCCGACCATCAGCGCCATCACGGCATTGGGCGGGATGCCGAGCGTCAGCAGCGGAATGAACGCGGTCTGCGCCGCCGCATTGTTGGCGCTCTCCGGTCCGGCGACGCCTTCGATGGCGCCGTGGCCGAACCGCTCGGGATATCTGGAGACCCGCTTCTCCACCGTATAGGCGGCGAAGGAGGCGATCACCGCGCCGGCGCCCGGCAGGATGCCGATGATCGAGCCGATGGCGGTGCCGCGCGCGATCGCCGGCGCCGAGACTTTGAAGTCCGCCATGGTCGGCATCAGGCCGGTGATCTTGGTGTTGAGGATTTCCCGGCTTTCCACCGTCTGTTCAAGATTGCGCGCGATTTCGGCAAAGCCGAACACGCCCATCGCCACCACGACAAAGCCGATGCCGTCGGCGAGTTCCGGCACGTTGAAGGTCATGCGGCCGGCGCCGGTTTCCAAATCCGATCCCATCATCGACATCAACAGGCCGGCCAGGATCATGCCGATCGCCTTGATCACCGAGCCCTTGGCCAGAACGACCGCGAAGATCAGGCCGAGCACCATCAGCGAGAAATATTCGGCCGGGCCGAACATCAGCGCGATGCTGGTCAGCGGCACGCCGAGCGCGGCCACCAGCACGGTCGAGACACATCCGGCGATGAACGAGCCGATGGCGGCAATGGCGAGCGCGGGACCGGCGCGGCCCTGGCGCGCCATCTGGTGGCCGTCGAGCGTGGTCACCACGGAGGTGGCCTCGCCCGGAATATTCACCAGGATCGAGGTGGTGGAGCCGCCGTATTGTGCGCCGTAATAGATGCCCGCCAGCATGATCAGCGCGCCGACCGGCGGCAGGCCGAACGTGATCGGCAACAGCATCGCCAGCGTGGCGACCGAGCCCACGCCGGGCAGCACGCCCACCAGCGTGCCGACCAGCACGCCGATGGCGCAGAAGATCAGGTTGAGCGGGACGTTGGGGATGACGGTCGGGCCGAAGAACGGCAGGTTGACGTTCCAATCGACCAATTGGAACACCACGCCGAAGCCGAGCGCGAGATTGGCAAGAAGATCACCCATGACGGAACGCTTACCTCAGAACCGGCAGTATTGTTGCAGTGCTTGTGGGCATAGCTGGAACGGCAGGTTGAGCAGATAGACGAACAGAAACACGCAGAAGGCAGTGAGCGCGATAGCCGTAATGGTGGTTTCCACCCAGCGCGTTTCCTTCGAGGCAGTGGCCGAGATCATGAAGGTCAGAAAGCTTGAGACCACCAATCCGGCAGGCCGGATCAGCAGGGCGAACACGATAATCGAAGCGGTCACCATCGCCGGGCCGCGTATCGCATAGCCGCCGATCGCCGGGCCTTTCGCCAGCAGGCCCATGATCGAGATGACAATGCCCAGGATCACCAGCAGGCCGGCGAACAGCCGCGGCGCGGTGCCGGGACCGAAAGCGAAGCCGCGCTGTCCCGGCAGGTCGCTCGATGCCCAAACCGCGAACACCGCGAGCGCAATCAACAGGAGGCCGCCCCAGGCATCCTGCGGGCTCGCGACTTCGAACCTCTGTCCGTACTGCGCCTGCCGCACGACCAGCGCGCCCACCACGGCGACGGCGATCGCCCCATACAGCACGTTGGCCCACCAGGGGCCGATCCTAAGAAAATTCCCGATCGACCAGACATCGATCAGCTGCCACACGCCAATCAGAATGCCGAAAAGGATGATCCAGGGCTGGGATGCTGGAACCCAGGTCGCGAGCGCTGCAATCGCGGCGACGACGATCGCCGCAGAGAGGGCGCTGCCGACCCCGCTGCCGAACCCAGGAAAATCGAGCACCTCGAGTCCGATCAACAGCCGCACGCCGATCAGAACGATGAGCAGGATGGGCCAGGCGGATTTCGGGTTCTGCAGCGCAACCGAGGTGCTGTTGACCAGCGACAGGAACGCGCTGTCGGGCCCGGATGATCGTCCGCGACGCGCCGCGCTACGGCTCCCCACGGGCGGTACGACCCGGGTTCGACTGTCGTCGGACATTATACTCCCCTCACCCCTGAGGCCATTCCGATAGCATATCCAAAGCGGGACTAGGAAGCACTCCGCAAAATCGCCGCTCCCTATATCAATCGCGCCAGCCCGAGCAGCGCGGCAACCGCGAAAATCCACAACGGATTGAGGCGCAACCTGTAGGTGAGAGCGGCGCTCGCGACCGTCACGCCGACCGCCGCCCAACTCTGCGCCGCGGCACGGCCAACGATCAACGCGCTGGCGGCGACCAGGCCGATGGCGATCGGCAGCATGCCGGCCTGGATCGCCACCCGCCAGCGCGCCTCTTTGAAACGTTCCCAGACATCGCCGATGTAGAAGGCGAACACGCAGGTCGGCCCGCACATCGCCAAGGTCGCAACCGCGGCGCCGGCCACGCCGGCAACATGATACCCGATCAGCGTCACGATGATCACGTTCGGGCCGGGCGTGAGCTGCGCCAGGGCGAACAGGTCGGAGAATTGCCGGTCGGTCATCCAGCGCTCGACCTCGACCGCGAAGCGGTGCATTTCCGGCACCGCCGACACCGCGCCGCCGATCGCGAACAGCGACATCAGGGCGAAATAACCCATGAGCGCGAGCAGCGTGCCGGTGTCGTCCCTCATCGCCGCCACCGCCAGGCGATCGCGATGCTGAGCGGCACCAGCACCGCCAGCACCCAATAGAGCGGCCAGCGCATGACGCCGACCGAAGCGAAGGTGAGCAGCGCCACCAGCGGCGCCGAAACCGGACGCTCGCGGAACAGCGGTTCCGCCATCTTGGCGCAGGTGCTGATGATGAGACCGGCGGCGGCGGCCGAGACCGCGGACAGCATGCGCTGCAGCGCCTCGACGTCGCCGAACCGCGCATAGAGCGCGGCGATGGCGATCACCAGCAGAAACGGCGTGCCGACCAGGCCGAGCAGCGCCACCACCGCGCCGGGCGCGCCGCGGATGCGCCGCCCGAACACCACCGAGAGATTGACGATATTGGCGCCGGGCAGGAACTGGCAGAGCGCATAGGCCTCGTTGAATTCCGCCGCCGTCATCCATTTGCGCTCTTCCACCAGCATGCGGCGCGACCAGGCCAGCACACCGCCGAAACCGGACAGCGAGATGGTGGAGAACGAAATGAACAGGTCGAGAAGGCTGGGCGGAGGGGGTGGACTGGCTGGCGTTTCGGCGGGCGGAGGGATCGGCGCGGACATGGCCCGAGTTAAGCCGAGGGCAGGCCGCCGGCCAATTGTTTTGTCGGAATGGCGCTTATGCTGGGTTTTTCCACCCTTGAAACGGGCCGGGCCGGTCTTTTTTCGTCAACCATCAAGGTCTATATTGGTGGGTGCCGGGGCAACCCGGCTATGGCGATAAATGGCCGTCGTAATAAACCTATCGGACCCGGGGGCAGTACCCGGCGCCTCCACCAATACCAGGGGTCAGGCGACAGGCATCAGGTATCAGCGACCTCTTGATCCCTGATTTCTGACAACTGATCCCTGATACGGGGGCGAAATAGGATCGACGAGGGCGTAAAGGGCGTGCTTTTGCTCGGCATGGTTCCGCCGTTATCGGGCCGTTCCATAGTTGCAAACGACAACTATGCTCCGGTTGCTCAGGCTGCGTAACGCAGTCTGAAAGACCGATCTTAAAGCCCTGACGGGTTAAGCTCCGTCAGGCGGGGTTCGGAGGCACCTGGCAACAGAAGCCTCCACTTCTCTTTCCTGAACGCAATGTATGCAAAAATCTCGTCGAGATCGGCGAGAGCGCCGCGTTCATACCGGAGCTTCATGCGCTGCGGTAGCGGCTGAACAAGGCCTCAACCTCTTCGTCGCTCGCCAAATCTCGTCGGGCGGCGCGTTCCTCGATGATCTTCCATTCGTCATCGGTGATATCGTCGTCCGTCCGCCATTGTTCGACCTGCTGCACGAAGCGTGCGACTTTCTCCTGATCTTCCTCCGGCCAGGTCAAAACCCGATCCAGGATTTCTTTCACCTGTTCTTTTGTCATAGAGGCATCATACTAATCTTCGTAATGATCGACGCTCTCTCTACGTCATGGCCGGGCCTGTCCCGGCCATCCACGTCTTTGATTCGACTCGCTATTTAAGACGTGGATGCCCGCGACAAGCGCGGGCATGACGAGTCAAAAATTACGATCGCTGGTAATTATACCAAATAGTCTCAATAGGAACACGGTCGACAATGTCGGACGGGGCCGGGCCGCGTAATCGCCGGGATTGGATCGAGCGGGCAGATGGCGGATTACGCGGAGTTTACCCTTGGGCTGACGACAACACTGGTCGATACATCCGATATCCGCGACTCTAAGTGGAAACAGATGGAGGAACTGATCATGAGACTTGCATTCGTACTTATAATCGGCGCCGCTGTTTTATTTTTCCCTGACAATTCCGTACAAGCGCAGAGTTCCGTCGCCTGCATCCAGAAATGCAGCAATTTGTACCCACAACGAGGCCGGGAGCACGCCTCATCCCGAGCAGCGTGTCGTGCGCAATGCGAAGCACAGCCACAAAAATCGCAGCAGCGAAAGAAACCAAAGTAAGCCTACGTTCTCCCGCACGCTGGTCCGGCGGCGAGGCCTGTGGGGCGGTCGCGTTTCAATGAGGACGCGTCACGCAAGGTGACGCTGGCTCGTCAGCGCGATGCTGACTGGCAGCGCGGCCCCGGGCTGTTGAAGAAATAACAGCCAGACGACATGCACGCGGCCTTGCGTTGATTGCAGATCGGGGCGCACGTCCCCGGTCCATTCGGGCAGGTCGCGAGGCACCTGCTGTGCCACATGTTGCAATGCTGTGCACGGCTCTGCGCCGAGACCGTGGTCGGGAACAAGCTGACGAACGCAAGCAGCGCCAGCCCTGCCATCAAGGAACGCATCATGGGCATCTCCGTGCCGGCTTCAATGAGGACGCGTCACGCAAGGTGACGCGTGGCGGTGTAGGTCACCTCCACGTCGCACCACACCTGTCCGAAAGCGCGCGGTCACGCGTCCAGAATGAGCAGTTGCCAGTTCCGGGATTCCGTCCCCACTGTGCGCCTGCCTTGCGCAAACATTCCCCGACCGTCGTCCTGGCTTTCTTTGGCCGCGGTCCGCAGGTTTGCGCCACGGCGCTGTCGGACACTGCCGTGAGGCCGACAACGCCCACCGGAACGGATACGATGACTAATCCCGCAGTGGGCAGCGCCAATGCCGCCACGAGCAGGAACCGTTGAAGGTACATCATTGAGGTTTCGTTCCTCGTCTCGCTCAGAAGGCTGATTCCCTCTGAGAACGCGAGTTTCAATGAGGACGCGTCACGCAAGGTGACGCGTGAAGGTAAGTTGATTCCGCAGTCAATCTTAGGACGTTTCAACCGACATTCCCCAGATGAACTCTGGAACGGCGTGGACGATAGCGGACGGCAGGGTTCCCGGGAAGCCATAGGCGGGCTGCGCAGTGCTCCCGGCGTTTCCGTCATCCCCTTCCCGTCCTACCGCAGGACGGACGCCGCCCCGAGAAGCAGTCTAAGTGCGCACCACGTCGCGAAAATGTGGGCCCAGGCCCCTTGCCCTACCGACAGCAGCCTCCACTTACTTTCCTGAACCAAACGGCTGCCACTGGCGTTCGACGCCCAGCGCGCTAGCATCGGCGCTACCGAGTCTGGCAGGGCACGCACGGATCGCACATGGCTACCGACCACATCCGCTACGACATCCTGGCGCAGGACGCCCTGCGCGGCGTCGTGCGCACCGTGCTGGCGGACGCCGCCAAGAACGGTCTGCCCGGCGAGCACCATTTCTACATCACCCTGGATACCCAGGCCGAAGGCGTGCGGCTGTCGCAGCGCATGCGCGCCCAATATCCCGAAGAGATCACCATCGTGATGCAACACGAATTCTGGGATCTCGTGGTCGGCGATAAAGGTTTTGAGGTCGGCCTGTCGTTCGGCGGCGTGCGCGAACGCCTCGCCGTGCCGTTCGACGCCATCAAACGCTTTGTCGATCCCTCCGCGCAGTTCGCGCTGCAATTCGAGGAAGTGATGGTGGCGGCGGAGGGCGGCGCCGCCGACGACGACGCGGCGCAATCCGGCAAGCCGGATGAGACCCGCCCGCCGGCCGAACATAAGGCGCCGCGGCCGTTGACCGCGGTTCCCGCTCCGCTCAATCCTGCGCCACCCGAGGCTGCCTCCGGCGACGAGCCCGACAAGCCCGCGGGCGGCGCCGAGGTGGTGCGGCTGGATCGCTTCCGCAAGAAATAGAGCGCTGCCTGCATGGCAAAGACGCGCGTCGAGACGGATTCGTTTGGCCCGATCGAGGTGCCGGCCGACCGCTATTGGGGCGCCCAGACCGAACGCTCGCGCCGCAATTTCCGCATCGGCGAGGAGCGCATGCCGCGGCCGCTGATCCGCGCGCTCGCCTTGATCAAGCGCGCCGCCGCCGAGGTCAATCACCAGCTCGGACTGCTCGACGCCCGCCGCACCCGCGCCATCGTGCGCGCCGCCCAGGAGGTGGTGGACGGCAAGCTCGACGATCACTTCCCGCTGGTGGTCTGGCAGACCGGCTCCGGCACCCAGAGCAACATGAACGTCAACGAGGCGATTGCCAACCGGGCCAATGAACTGCTCGGCGGCAAGCGCGGCGCCAATGCGCCGGTGCATCCCAACGATCATGTCAATATGAGCCAGTCGTCGAACGACTGCTTTCCGACCGCGATGCATATCGCGGCGGCCGAGGAGATCACCCAGCGGCTGATCCCGGCGCTCACGCATCTGCAACAGGCATTGCAAAAGAAAAGCAAACAGTTTGCGCGCATCATCAAGATCGGGCGCACCCACACGCAAGATGCCACGCCGCTGACGCTCGGCCAGGAATTTTCCGGCTATACCGCGCAGGTCAAGAACGGCATCGCCCGCACCCGGCTCGGGTTGAAGGAGCTTTATCCGCTGGCGCAGGGCGGCACCGCGGTGGGCACCGGGCTCAACAGCAAGCCGCAATTCGCGAGAATGGTCGCCAAGCGGATCGCAGCCCTCAGCAAGCTGCCGTTCGTCAGCGCGCCCAATAAATTCGAGGCGCTGGCTTCGCACGACGCCATCGTGTTCGCCCATGGCGCGCTCGCCTCGGTGGCGACCGGCCTGTTCAAGATCGCCAACGACATCCGCCTGCTCGCCTCCGGTCCGCGCTCCGGCCTCGGCGAACTGATCCTGCCGGAGAACGAGCCCGGCTCATCGATCATGCCGGGCAAGGTCAACCCGACCCAATCCGAAGCGCTGACCATGGTGTGCTGTCAGGTGTTCGGCAACAATGCTTCGATCGTGGTGGCCGGCAGCCAGGGCCATTTCGAGCTCAATGTGTTCAAGCCGGTGATCGCGTACGATCTGTTGCAGTCGATCCGGCTGCTAGCCGACGCCGCGCGTTCCTTCGCCGACCATTGCGTCACCGGCATCCGCGCCGACGAGGCGCGCATCCGCGAATTGATGGAACGCTCATTGATGCTGGTCACCGCCTTGGCGCCCCGGATCGGCTACCAGCACGCGGCGGAAATCGCCAAGGCGGCGCACCAGAACGGCACCACCCTGCGCGAAGAGGCGCTGCGCCGCGGCGTTGTGTCGCCCGCCGAATTCGACCGGCTGATGCGGCCGGAAAAGATGGTTCGTCCCGGCTGAATTGTCGTTTTTTTTGCAACCAAATAACGTATTCGCGGTTTTTATTCTACATAATCGGACACGTAGGCGACAAAAGAGGTATGCCGATAGGCCGCAAATGCTGGCGGCTCAGAGATGACGTAACGTTCAACGTCGGATGACTGACCAATAGTGGAGCAATTCAGTGCCGATGTTTAAAGTATACTTACGCCGGTCTCCCAATACCCCTCGCGTGATACTTTGGTATGATCGGAAATAGATTGGCTGTGGTAAATTTATACTTGAATATCAACAAAGCATGTTTGGATAACACTTTGATATAGGTTGCATTCGGGTAAGAATATCGTACTTAGTGCAGTGACGCCTCCACGAAAGTATGTGTCCCGGTTTAGGCGTAATTCAACCGGAAGCTTGGTCGCATTAAAATACCCGGTTACCATCGAGGCCCGTGGCCATGGGTGAGGTCCGCAATCTTCATCAGGCGCGCAAACGAGCGGCACGGCAGCGTAAGGAGCAACGCGCCGCAGCCAACCGGCTCCTGCATGGCGTCAACAAAGCCGAGCGCAATCTCGGCGTTGTGCGCAAGGCGAAGACCAGCCGCGATCTCGATCGGCACCGGATGACAACAGGAGAGAGCGATGAAGTCGCCGGTCGTTAAACGCTCCATCGTCATTGCCGGTCATAAGACCAGCGTCAGTCTGGAAGATGCGTTTTGGACGGGGGTGAAGGACATCGCGGTCGGCCGCGACATGACCCTGTCCGATCTGGTCGCCTCGATCGATACCGACCGGCGGCACGGCAACCTGTCGTCGGCCATTCGTCTTTTTGTCCTCGAGTACTATCGCAGCCAGGTGCCCGACGAGAAGCGTGATGCGGCGCCCTCAGGCGTCGCGCGTAGCGCACCCGTCAGCCAGTCCGCCTGACCGGGCGTAGCGAACTCGACACGCCGCCATTTACCTCCCCCTGAAAGGGGAGCACAGGCGGCCTTCAGCCGCCGTTCTAGCACCAAGAACGCCGATGCGACGCATCGGCTATGTTGCGATAGCAAACCAGGTGGGGGTCGTGTCTGCTTGCAAAAAGATGACCCCACCCTAGCCCTCCCCCTTGCAGGGGGAGGGAGTGCGGTCCGGGGTCACCTGCAATCTCATCAACAGAATTGCGTTAGCGGCTTTCCGGCCACGGCGACGTGCCATCGGCGCGCGGCGGCGCGGGCGCGATATTGATCGGCGGCGGCAGCGCGGGTGCTACGCGCGAGGGCTCGCTCGCTTTCGGATTCTGGCCGCGGGCGGCGGCGCTCGGTTGTGCCGGCGTCGCGGTCGAACGTCGCGGCGCCGTTGCCGGCGCAGCAGCCTTGGGCGCCGCCGGCATTTGTGGCAGGGGCGCAGCGGCCGGCGCGGGGGGCGCGGGGGGCTGTTCGCGGCCGGATTCCAAAGCATCGAGCCGCCTCGCCTGCTGCTCGACCGCGCGCAACGCCAGCCAGTTCGCAAACGCAGTCACCTCGAGCGTGCGCCTGGGCGCATCGAATGGGCCCTTGAGCGCGATGGCGATCTGCGGACGGCTGGTCACCACGCTGTCGGTGGCCGCCGGTCCCGACAGCGTCAGCCGTGCGTCGATGGCGTTGTCGGTGAGATCCATGCCGGCACTCAAGACCAGCTCGGCGCCCTGCGCCCGGATCATCACATTGCCGAGCCGCACCTGCCCGGCCCGGATGCTGATCTCGCCGGCCGCCAGCGGAATCGGCAGACCGCCGGTCGCCAGCGCGGTTTCCATGCGGTCGCGCACCCGCACGGCATCGATCGGCAGGCCCTGATCGGCGGCGCGGATGGTGGCTTCGAACGCCGCCGGATCGAGCCGCGCGATATGCCCGTCCTGCAGGGTGAAAGTGCCGCTGCCGCCAAGCGATCCGATCAACGCGCCGAGGCTGCGTCCGCTGCCGTCGAGCGTGAAATCGAAGGTCAGCCGTCCGTTGAGCGGCGGCGAGACGTTGAGCTGCGGGGAGCCCTGGGCCGGCAGCAATTCGGCGGCATCGGCGCCGGCCAGGCGCAACCGGCTGCGCGCCGCCAGCCCGTCCTTGCCGCGCTCGAAGGTCAAGTCGCCGGCCACGCGGCCGCCGGCAAAGCTGCCGTCGATCTCGGTCAGCGACACTTCCGATTGATCGAAATGCAGCACCGCGCGCACGTCGCTGGCGAACAGTTTTGGCGTGAGCGCGACCCGCGTGGCGCGGATGGCGATGCGTCCGTCGAGTCCGCCGGTCACGCCCGGGTCGAACGGTTCGCTCGGCCATAAAGCCGTGCTGCCCGGTGCTTGCGCGGGCACGCCGATCGCGGCCGCGAGCGCGGCTGGCAGATTGACGCCGCCCAGCGCGATATTGCCCTCGATCGTGGCCGGTTGCGCCAGCCCGATGGCGAGCTGCCCGCTGATCGCGCTCCCCGCCAGCGTGCCGGTAAGGTCGGTGAGCCGCGCGGTGCCGTCCGCCAATGCGAGCCTGGCGGCGAGCGTGGCCGGCAGCGTCTGCGCGCGGCCCGCACCGGCGCGACGCGCCAGGCGGAGATTGGCGTTTGCCACTTTGAGCGCCAGTTCGGCGGTCGGTCCCTGCCCGCCGAGCAGCCGCATGGTTCCGTTGGCCGCGACGTCGAGCCCATTGGCGGCGAGCTGGCCTTCCACCGTCATCTCGCCGGCAAGCGGTCCGTTGGCGGCAATAGTGAGCCGCCCCGGCTTGTTGTCGGTCGCCAGCAATCCGCCCAGGCCGAGCAGTTCGACCAGAGCCGAACCGTCGCCACCTTCGATCCGCCCGGTGAGAGCGACCTTCTCCGTCAGCAGCCCGGCAAAACCGATGGAGGGCGCGCCGTCGCGCGCCTCGCCGCCACCCTCACCTTGCAGGCTGATGCGGAAGCCGCCGGCGCTGCCGTCGATCTTGAACTTGGCGGTGGCGGGCGCGTCCGCCGCGCCGGCCTCGGAATCCACCGACAGCGAGGCGCGCAGCCGCGCCGGCATGAAGCGGCCCGCGCGCCGCAACTGGTCGGCCGCCTGCGGTGCGAATTTCTCCGCCAGCGCCGTGACGCCGTCGAGCCCGCGGGCATCGAGCGCCAAAGTGAGCGCGCCGCGCGGCGATTTGTTGCGCGTATCGATGCGGCCGCTGACGGTGAGCGCGGCGCCGCCGAAATCCCCGATCGCCAGCCGCTCGATATTGAGTCCGCGCGCATCGAATTGCATCTTCACCTCGGCGCGTCTGGCCTCGACGCCGGCGATGAACGCGCGTCCGACGCTGATCGACAGCGCGCCTTCGCGCGGCCATTCGAAGGCGGTGTCGCCGAACATGCCGCGCGCCAGCACCTGGGCGCGGTCGAGATCGAGCTCCGGCGCGTTGAGCACCGCCTCGATGCGCGCCGGGCGATCCTCGCTGCCCCAGGAATAGGCCAGGCTTCCGGTCAGGGTCATGCGGTCGAGCCGCGCGGTGAGTTGTTCGAGCGCGATGGCGTCGCCGCCGAGCTTGACGTTGCCCTCGGCGCGCAGCGGCCCGGGCAGCGCCGGCACCTCGCTGCGATCGGCCAGCCAGGCGAGCAGCGCGCGCGGGTCGCGCGCCTCGATGCGGGTCGGGCCGGCAAAGGCCACGCCCTTGGCGGTGCGGGTGAGCGAGCCGCTCAACTGCACCCGGGTGCTGCCGGGCGCGCGCAATTCCAGGCTCTCGATGTCCCAGCCGTCGGCCTCGCTGCGCACGTCGCCGCTCGCGCGCTGCAGCGTGGAGCCGGCCAGGGTCAGGGACTCGACACTGATCCCGAGCTTGACCGGGATCGGAAAATTCTGCGCGCCGACCAGATAGTCGGCGAGGCTCTTGATCGCGACCAGCGGGCGGCGGCGCAGCGGCTCCGGCAGGGCCAGCAGCCGGTCCACATCCACATGGGTCGACGACAGCACCCCGTCGAGCTCCGGCTTGCGGCCGAAGGTGAGCTTGGCATCACCGCGCAGCTTGATGGCGCGCTCGTCCGGCCCGTATTGCAGCTCGACCTGTTCGAGCACGGCTGCGGCGCCGTCGCCCTTGATGCGGCTGGTGATCCGCCATGGCTCGACGATCAGCGCCTGCGCGCCGTCCGGCGCGCGGCCGACCGGACGGGCGAATTGCAGGCTGCCCTCGTAGCGCGGCGTGCCGTTGTCGATCGAGACGGAGACGTCGACCTCGGCGGTGAGCGGGCGATCGATCGGATCGACCGAGAACCGCAGCTTGACCGCGCCGTCGTCACCGGCGCGGCTGGCGGCCAGGCGATAGGGAAAATGCTGGCCGCCGGCGACAAAGGAGCCTTCGCCCTTCACCGGTCCGGCGAGCGAGCGCAGATCGCCCTTGAAGTCGAATTGCTCGAGCGTAAGCCGCGATCCGCTTAAGGCATCGGTCAGCACCGCGCGGCTGTCGCGGATCTCCAGCCGCTCCACCGAGATGCTGTCCGGATCGACGCCGACCGACGGCGCCGGCCAGTCGAGCCGGCCGGATGCGTCGAGGCCGAGCGTGAACTCGGCCCCCGCCAGCTGTACCTCGGCGGCGCGCCATTCGCCGCGCATGAGCGGGCCGAGCGCGAATTCGATGCCCAGCGATTGCGCCTTCACCGCGCCGGACTGGCCGGGCCGGCTCACTTCGATCTGCTGCAGCGTCAGCGTCGGCGTCGGGAGAAGCCGCGCTTCGATCGGGCCGGAAATCTTCACCTGCAAGCCGGTGAGCCTAGAGGCGGTGGCCTGGAACTCGCCGCGATAGCGGCCCCAATCGATAAACAACGGCGCCACCAGCGCCGTCACCAGCGCCAGGATGATCGCGAAGGCAAAGCCGAGCAGCGTATTCTGCACGCCGTCTCCACACCCGGGGCCCCGAATTCCCTCGCATCGGGTGTTGCGCGCGGAGCCCTAGGACAACCCGAGCTCCGACAGATCAGCACGAATCTGGCCTAGTGTGGCGGTTCAGAAGTTCCCCCTTTCCCCGCGGCTGGGTCGGGAGGGAACTTCTGAACCAAAGCCACACTAGCACCGCTATAATTTCTAGTGTCCCTTTGAATCCGAAGTTCGCAGGAGCCCTTGCAGCACCGGGCGTGCGAACTTCGGATTCGGGACACTAGGGACCATGTGACCAGCCATGCGGCCGGCGGGCGGTTACCGCTGCCTGGCCTTGCTCCACCCCTCGCCCGGAGCGGCATCCCGGTGTGGCGGGCGTTGGCGGCAAATCTATGTCAGGCGCGTGGAGCTTGGGGTACTGTGCTTAAATCAACTCCCCCGCCGCGATAGGAAACCCCATGAAAGCCCTTGTGTGCGGACTGGCCTTGATAACCGTACAAAGCGTCGCGGCGCAGGCCGCCGAGGTCAAAGTCTTCAGCGGCGGCGGCTTTCGGTCGGTGGTGACCGAGCTTGCCCCGATGTTCGAACGCGCCACCGGTCACAAAGTGATCGCCATCTTCGACTCCAACGACGGGTTTGAACGGCGGATCAAGCAAGGCGAGAGTTTCGACGTTCTTCTCATCGGCACGCCGACATTCGTCGTGCTCGGAGACAAGATCGCCCCGGCGCCGCGCGTGGTCGTCGGACGCGCCGGGCTGGGCGTGGCGGTGCGGTCGGGCGCCGCCAGGCCGGACATCAGTTCCGCCGACGCGCTCAAGCGTGCGCTGCTCGCCGCGAATTCGGTTTCCTTTGTCGGCGACGGTCTCAGCGGCGTTTTATTTCGCACCCTGATCGAGCGCCTCGGAATTGCCGAGCCGATGAAGCCCAAGCTGAAGCCGACGGAGACTGCCAATGTGGTCAAGGCGGTGGCCAACGGCGAAGCGGACTTGGCGGTGCATGTGATGCCTGGAATTCTGGCCGAGCGTGGCGTCGACGTGATCGGCCCGGTCCCGGCGGAAGTTCAGTCTTATATCGACTTGACCGCCGGCCTCAGCGCCGCCGCCCCGGAGCCGGATGCCGGCAAGGCGCTCATCACCTTCCTGCGGTCTGACGCCGCCGTTTCGGTGATCAGAGCCAAGGGCTGGTAGGCCGCTCTTAAGAGCCGCAATCATCCACCATGATGATGGTGATGATCATCATGGTGGGGGATGGTGCTGGTGCAGTGACGAAGATTGCACGACAACGATGCTGCCGTCGGCTTAGCCGACGGCAGCATTCCCAATTCCGCGACCCGCCAAGCGACAAGCATGTTTTTCAAGAATAAGGCTGCGCTCTGATAATTCGCGCTAATAATCAGGTTGTAGCCTGATATATAATGGTGTAAATAAGGTTGCAGACTGATATTGCCCTCAAAAAATCAGGTTGCAATATGAAAAATGATACTCGACAGCGGGCCCGTCAACGGCTGGATGAGCGCCTTCTCGCGCTAAAGCCGGAAGACCGGTTCAAGGCGCCGCCGAAGGGCTGGGTCAGGGCGATCCGCGACGCGCTCGGCATGGCCGGAGTCCAGTTTGCCAAACGGCTCGACATCCGTCCGCAAAGCGTGGAGGCGCTCGAAAAATCCGAAGCTAACGGATCAATCCAGATCAAGACGCTGCGCCGCGCCGCGGAAGCGCTTGACTGCACTCTCGTCTACGCTCTGGTTCCGAAGACTTCGCTTGACGGTGCAGTGCGCGCGCGCGCGCGCAAGATCGCCATGCGCGATCTGGACCGCGTCGCCCATACCATGAAGCTGGAAGCCCAGGGAACCGGGGATGCCAATCTGGAGGCGCGGATCGAGGCCTATATCCGCGACGCGCTGAAAGAGCGCGATCTGTGGAATGAGTCGTGACGGATCTGTTTCAGGAGCCGGACGATGCGACGCCCCTTGACCCGGGGCAGCGTGATGCCCTGCTGCAAACCTGGATCACCAACCGCGAGGACCTCAACGAGGCCGAACAGGAGAACATCGTCAAGGGCGCGGCCTGGGCGCGCCGGCAGCGGGGTGTCAAAGCGGTCGACCTGCTGAACGACGAGTACGTCAAAAATCTGCACAAGCAGATGTTCGGGGAGGTCTGGAAATGGGCCGGCGCGTATCGCCAGCACGAAATTCAAAAACTCGGTATCGAGGCGCATCGAGTTCCTGCCGATATGCCGGTCATGCTCGACGACGCGCGCTATTGGGTGGAGAACAACACCTATCCGCCCGATGAGATCGCCGTGCGTCTGCACCATCGGCTGACCCACATTCACCCGTTCACGAACGGCAACGGACGGCATGCGCGCATGATGGCCGATCTGTTGATTGAACGTCTTGGCGGCAAGCCTTTTAGTTGGGGCGGCGGGATCCTCGCCGACGTCGGCACGCTACGCACGACATATGTAAACGCGCTGCATGCGGCCGATGACCATGATATTGCGCCGCTGCTGGCGTTTGTGCGGTCGTGAGGCGGACGAAGGCAACAGAAAGGGACGCACTGGGAAACGGATGTCTCTGAACCGGCCGGAGATGAGTCTTGTATTGTTTGTCGACGACACGGGCCACGAACGCTTGTCGACGGACAGCCCGTCTACGGCCTCGGCGGCTGTGCGGTCATGGTTTCTGCGGCGAGAGTGACGATCTTGCCCGGATTCATGATGCCGTGCGGATCGAGCGCGCGCTTGAGCGCAGCCATGGCGGCGAGCGCGGGCGCGCCGTGCTCGGCCAGGAGATATGACATCTTGCCCTGGCCGACGCCGTGCTCGCCGGTGCAGGTGCCGTCCATCGCCTGCGCGCGGGCGATCAGCCGCTCATGCAGCGCGCGCGCGCGGGTTACCTCACCGACATCCGCCATGTCCACCAGCATGGTGAGATGGAAATTTCCGTCGCCGACATGGCCGACGATCGGCGCCACGAGCCCGCTGTCGGCGAGATCGCGCTGGGTCTCGACCACGCATTGCGCCAGCCGCGAGATCGGCACGCAAACGTCAGTCGCGAAGCCCTGCACGCCCGGCCGCAACGCGCGCGCGGCCCAATAGGCATCGTGGCGCGCCTGCCACAGCCGCGTGCGGTCCTCCGCCTGCGTCGCCCAGTCGAACGGCCCGCCGCCGAATTCGCCCGCGATCTCGCCGAATTTTTCCGACTGTTCGGCAACGCCCGTTGCGCTGCCGTGGAATTCGACGAACAGCATCGGCGTCTCCGACAGCGCCAGCTTGGAATAGGCGTTGCAGGCATTGACTTGCAGCGCGTCGAGCAATTCGATGCGCGCCACCGGAATGCCGGACTGGATGGTGAGGATGGCGGCGTTGCAGGCGGCCTCGACCGAGGGAAATGGACAGATGCCGGCAGCGATCGCTTCCGGAATCCCGGCGAGCTTCAGCGTGAGCTCGGTGATGATGCCGAGCGTGCCTTCCGAACCGACCAGCAGCCGCGTGAGGTCGTAGCCGGCGGAGGATTTCTTGGCGCGGCTGCCGGTCGACATCACCTCGCCATTCGCAGTCACCACTTTCAGCGCCAGCACATTATCCTTCATGGTGCCGTAGCGCACCGCATTGGTGCCGGAGCAGCGTGTCGCCGCCATGCCGCCGAGGGTGGCGTCGGCGCCCGGATCGATCGGAAAGAACAGGCCCCGGTCGCGCAATTGCTGGTTCAACTGCTTGCGGGTGATGCCGGGCTCCACCACGCAATCGAAATCCGAACCATGTACCGCCAGCACGCGGTTCATCTCGCGCAGATCGACCGCGACGCCGCCGCGCGGCGCATTGACATGGCCTTCCAGCGAGGTGCCGGCGCCGAACGGGATGACGGGAATTGTGTGCGCGGCGCACAGGCGCACGATCTCCTGCACCTCGGCACTGTCGCGCGGGAACACCACCGCGTCGGGCGGCTGGTTGGGCAGCCAGGTCAGCGTATTGGCGTGCTGCTCGCGCACCGAGGGCGAAGCCGAGAAGGCATTGCCAAAACGGGCCGCCAGCGCCTGCAACACCGCCGCGCGATCGGGCTCCTTGGCGGTGTGCGGCATTATGGGCGGCCGATCCTGCATGGCTTGATGATGCCCCCATTGCGGCGTGCATTTCCAGGGCCCACATGGTTCGAGACGCGCAGCTTCGCTGCGCTCCTCACCATGAGGGATTAAATATCCTCATCCTGAGGAGTTGCGCGTAGCGCGGCGTCTCGAAGGATGTGGCCCCCCTTTGCAGGCATTCCAGCGGCCTCATGGTTCGAGACGCGCAGCTTCGCTGCGCTCCTCACCATGAGGGAATTAGATACTCCTCATCCTGAGGAGGCCGCGATAGCGGCCGTCTCGAAGGATGATGCCCCCATTGCGGCGTGCATTTCCAGGGCCCACATGGTTCGAGACGCGCAGCTTCGCTGCGCTCCCCACCATGAGGGATTAAATATCCTCATCCTGAGGAGCCGCGCGTAGCGCGGCGTCTCGAAGGATGAGGCCCCCATTGCAGGCATTCCAGTGGCCCTCATGGTTCGAGACGCGCAGCTTCGCTGCGCTCCTCACCATGAGGGAATTAGATACTCCTCATCCTGAGGAGGCCGCGATAGCGGCCGTCTCGAAGGATGAGGCCCGAATGGCTTTCGTCTGCGCGACGCGTTCTGAAGTTGCGCAAAATCTCCAGCAATCAAGGCTTGTTTCTTCGTCCGCGACCAGCCCTTGATCTGGCGCTCAGCCGCAATGGCGTCAATGATAAGATCAAAGAATTCGGAGAAAACCAGGACGACCGGCCGGCGGGTGGCTGTGTAGCCGTCAAATGCACCGGCTTGATGTTCGGCAATTCGTTTCTCGAGATCGGCGCGCGTCGTTCCGGTGTAAAAGGATCCGTCCGCGCACTGCAAAACATACAACCACGCGCCCATCGGCCCCGTCCTTCGAGACGCCCGCCTGCGCCAAGGCTAGGCGGGCCTCAGGACGAGGATTATTTCACAGCAGAGCGCGCGGCTAAATACGAGTTAGCTCCAGTCCTCATCCTGAGGAGGCCGCGATAGCGGCCGTCTCGAAGGATGAGGGCCCCATCGCGGCATGCATGCCACGGGCCCACATGGTTCGAGACGCGTCGCTTACGCGACGCTCCTCACCATGAGGGATTAAATATCCTCATCCTGAGGAGCCGCGCGCAGCGCGGCGTCTCGAAGGATGAGGCCCGAGTCCCCTTGCTCCCGCTGAAATAATATTGGTGATACAATGCGCTTGATAGAACTTTCGCTTGCGCAGGCGGGCCCTGGTAGCGAGCTTGGCGCAGCCTGAATGCCGGATACCGGATGCTCGACCGCACTGAACTGAAGCCGGTGTTTTTTGCGCCCTTCGTCTCCTCGGTGATGCGGGTGGAGGACGCCTGGATCGACTATAACGGCCATCTCAACATGGCCTATTACAACCTGCTGTTCGACCGCGCGGTGGACGAGGCGCTGACGCTGCTTGGCTGCGGCGCCGACTACGTCAAGGCGCGCAAGCACTCCTGTTTTACCGCCGAGGTGCATGTGCGCTATCTGCGCGAATTGCACGCCGGTGACCCTGTGCGCGTCACCTTCCAGCTGCTCGGCTATGACGCCAAGCGCATGCACTTCTTTGAGCAGCTCTATCACGCAACCGAAGGCTGGATGTCGGCGACCTCCGAGAACATGGCGCTGCACGTTGATATGACTGCGAAAAAGACCGCGGCCTTTCCGCCGGAAGTAGCCGAATGCCTGGCGCAGATGCAGGCGGCGCATGCGCGACTGCCGGTGCCGGAAGCGGCGGGCCGGAAAATCGCCATGCCGGCAAAGGTATGAGCCCCTAAACTTCTGCCCTCCCGAGTGCCATCTTGAGACGGAGGATTCGCCGGACTTTAGCTCCGGCGCGCATAGGTTTTCATGGCCGAGCCCAAAAATTCTCCAAGACCGCGCGAGCTAGCTGCGCCGATCCCCGCCTCCGGCGGCATCGCCGCGCGGGCGCGCGCGGCGGCGGCGCCCTATCTCGCCGATCTCAATCCTGAGCAGCGGCAGGCGGTCGAGACGCTCGATGGCGCGGTGCTGGTGCTGGCCGGCGCCGGCACCGGCAAGACCCGCGTGCTGACCACGCGCATCGCCCACATCCTCGCCACCGGGCGGGCGTGGCCGTCGGAAATCCTCGCCGTCACCTTCACCAACAAGGCGGCGCGCGAAATGAAGACCCGCGTCGGCGCCATGGTCGGCGGCGTGGTCGAAGGCATGCCGTGGCTCGGCACCTTCCACTCCATCGGGGTGAAGGTTTTGCGCCGCCATGCCGAGCTGGTGGGGCTCAAGCCCGACTTCACCATTCTCGACGTCGACGACCAGATCCGGCTGATGAAGCAATTGCTGGCGGCCGAGGACATCGACGAGAAGCGCTGGCCCGCGCGGGTGCTGGCAGGCCTGATCGACGGCTGGAAGAACCGCGGCCTCACCCCCGACCAGGTGCCGTCCGGCGAGGGCGCCAGCTTTGCCAACGGCAAGGGCAAGAAGCTCTACAAATCCTACCAGGAGCGGCTGAAAGTTTTGAACGCCGCGGACTTTGGCGACTTGTTGATCGAGAACATCCGGCTGTTTCGCGAGAACCCGGAAGTGCTGCGGCAATACCAGCTGCGGTTCAAATATATCCTGGTCGATGAGTATCAGGACACCAACGTGGCGCAGTATCTGTGGCTGCGGCTCCTGGCGCAGCGGGCGTCTCCTCCGAGCGGGTCGGGCCTCATCCTTCGAGACGCGGACCTTCGGTCCGCTCCTCAGGATGAGGATCAAAGTGTGGCACCTACCAACCTCAATCCTCACCCTGAGGAGGCGCGCAGCGCCGTCTCGAAGGGCGAGGCCACTGAGGCGCAGCGTACTCCAACCCAAGGACAACAGCATGTCGCCCGAACCGATCAAGGAACCGCCGCCCGGCAAGGGACCGGCGCAGGAGCCGCCGACCAATCCGGGCAAGACCCCGCAGGAGAGCCCGCCGCAGAAGGGACCGGAGAATCCCCAGCCGATCGATCCGTCGCCGGTGCAGGAGCCGCCGACCAATCCGGGCCAGAGCCCGGTGGAGAGTCCGCCGACCCAGCCCGACACCATCGGGTGACGGCGGATATCTCAACCGTCATTCCGGGACGCCGCGAAGCGGCGGGCCCGGAATCCATAACCCCTACCGGGACTATGGATTCCGGGCTCGGCCCTGCGGGCCGCCCCGGAATGACAGCGGAGGTACCACAAAAAAACATCTGCTGCGTCGGCGATGACGACCAGTCGATCTATGGCTGGCGCGGGGCGGAGGTGGATAACATCCTGCGCTTCGACCACGACTTCCCCGGCGCCAGCATCATCCGCCTGGAACGCAATTATCGCAGCACCGGCCACATCCTCGCCGCCGCCTCGCACCTGATCGCCCACAACGAGGGCCGGCTCGGCAAGACGCTGCGCACCGAGGACGTGCCGGGCGAGAAGGTCACCGTCACCGGCGCCTGGGATTCCGAGGAGGAAGCGCGCGGCATCGGCGAGGAGATCGAGCAGCTGCAGCGCGCGCAACATTCGCTCGATGAGATCGCCATCCTGGTGCGCGCCTCGTTCCAGATGCGCGAATTCGAGGACCGTTTCGTCACCCTCGGCCTGCCCTACCGGGTGATCGGCGGCCCGCGCTTCTATGAGCGCATGGAGATCCGCGACGCACTCGCCTATCTGCGCGCGGTGCATTCCGCAGCCGACGACCTCGCCTTCGAGCGCATCGTCAATGTGCCGAAGCGCGGGCTGGGCGACGCCACCATCCAGGTGCTGCACGACCACGCCCGCAAGCGGCGGATCCCGCTGTTCGAGGCGGCGCGCGCGGTGATCGAGACTGACGAATTGAAGTCGCGGCCGCGCGGCACGCTGCGCACTTTGATCGAGAATTTCGACCGCTGGCGCGCGGCCAAGGACGTGATGCCGCACAACGCGCTGGCCGAGATGGTGCTGGACGAGAGCGGCTATACCGAGATGTGGCAGAAGGACCGCTCCGCCGACGCCGCCGGAAGGCTGGAGAACCTGAAGGAGCTGATCCGCTCCATGCAGGAATTCGAGAACCTGTCGGGCTTCCTCGAGCACATTTCGCTGGTGATGGACACCGACAAGAGCGAGAACGACGAGGCGGTGTCGGTGATGACGCTGCATTCCGCCAAGGGGCTGGAATTCGACACCGTGTTCCTGCCGGGCTGGGAGGAAGGCCTGTTTCCCCATCAGCGCGCCCTGGACGACCAGGGCCGAGCCGGGCTGGAGGAGGAGCGCCGCCTCGCCCATGTCGGGCTGACGCGCGCGCGCCGGCGCGCCAAGATCTATTTCGCCACCAACCGGCGCATGCACGGCACCTGGTCGAGCAACATCCCCTCGCGCTTTCTCGACGAGCTGCCGGAGGCGCATGTGGAGGTGACGGAGTCAAAGGGCGGCTTCGGCGGCGGCTATGGCGCGGGAGCCTACGGCTCCTCGCGCTTCGACGAGATGACGGCGTTCGGCTCCAATTACGGCACGCCCGGCTGGCAGCGCGCCCAGCAGCGCCGCGGCTTCGGCCGCAGCGGCGGCGCCTTCGAGGAAGACTCCTCCACCGATGCCGACGCGTCCCCTCCCCCCTTGAGGGGGAGGGCTAGGGAGGGGGGTAACTTCAATGCGAGCACCCCTCTATCAAGCGGGCGCTCCCGTCGCAATTCTTCTTCACCTCCCCCTGGAGGGGGGAGGTCGGCCGGCGCAGCCGGCCGGGTGGGGGTGAACCGCCCTCCCCTGACCATCGAAGGCGAACTGGTGGCGAAATCCACCGGCACGGTCTCGGACTTTTCGGTGGGCGACCGGGTGTTTCACCAGAAATTCGGCAACGGCAATGTGGTGACGGTGGACGGCAACAAGCTCACCATCGCCTTCGACAGAGCCGGCGAAAAGCGCGTGGTCGATAGTTATGTGGAGAGGGTGTGACGCTTGCGGGTTCCCTCTACCGCCCTCATCCTGAGGAGCCCGCGAAGCGGGCGTCTCGAAGGATGCGGGCGGGGCCACCCGATCTCGGGTTTACCCGAGATCGGTGTTAATAGGAATAGTGCGACCGGGCACGCGTGGGGAAGAGGTGAAGCAAGGAAGCGGCTTCGCTCGCGCTATAAAATGTCGTAAGATGCGCGCGGAAGGTGGTTCGATGGCGACGCGGCAGAACGGCGATGTAAAGTTGGCTCCCGACGCGCCGGCGCGCGCCGGCTATGAGCGCGACTTCTATTCCTGGCTGATGGAGCAGGCCCGCTTGCTGCGTGAAGGCCGCTGGGCCGCGCTCGACCGCGACAACCTGGCGGAGGAGATCGAATCCTTAGGCGCTGAGCAGTTCGACAAGCTGGTCGGGGCGTTGCGCGTCCTGATGCTGCACATGCTGAAATGGGATCACCAGCCGAAGAAGCGCACGCGCAGCTGGGCGCTGTCGATCAAGGCGCAACGCCACGACCTTGACGACGTGCTGTCCGACAATCCGGGGCTCAAGTCCCGGCTTCCGGAAGCGCTCGAACGCGCCTACCGCAAGGCCTGGCTGCAGGCGATCAAAGAGACCAAGGTTGCCGAGGCGCGCTTCCCCGCGGCCTGCCAGTATTCCTGGAACGACATCGTGTCGCGCGAATTTTCGGCGTAGTGCGGCGAAGCGACCGGGTGTTTCACCAGAAATTCGGCAACGGCAATGTCGTGGTGGTCGACGGCAACAAGCTCACCATCGCCTTTGACAAGGCCGGCTAGAAGCGCGTGGGATAGTTATGTGGAGAGGGTGTAAAACGGCTACAATCGATGTCTGACCGACTCAACGGGACCGTGGTGAGCGTCCTCGAGGGAGTCTGGTTTCAAAGTCAAAAGTAGCAAAGTTAAATGACACCCTGACACCACTTGCGCGCGAAACTCAGTTGTGTTTGGCTTTGGTCAATGGGGGGTATTCATAAGCTTGTTGGGACGCGATGACCCTGACCGAAGCGGCGGCCTGTCTCCGCCGCTCTTGGCAGTCGGAGCATATTCGACCAGCAAGCAAATGAGATACCCATTCGAGATCGCAGATGCGAAGAATTTGCGCGCCGTGGCGAAGGAGTGAACGTATGGCGGCCGAATTATTTTGCAGCCAGGAGTTCCAGGTATGTTGAGCCTTCCTGCATTCGCGAAGAACTTCACCCTAATGTGTCATGCAGGTTTTTCGGGAACCGCATTCGCAGCAGCTTGGACGTTGGTGCATTGGTCTCTGCTATCCGCGAATACTGCAGTCCTGCTGTTAGTGGTAATCACGTGCTTCTTCGTCATGGGCTGGTTCGGTATGACGATCTCTTCAGTATTATCCAGCCAACAGTTCAATTATAAGCCCACTCCGGCCGGTTTCGACTGGTTTCGTTTTGCCGGGTCACGAATGACCGTCCTGATGTTTTTTTTCAGCTTGAACTGCGCGCTGTTGATCTGGGCATCGGGAGCTCTCGCAAGCCCATTCATTCCATTTTACATTATGGTGTTCACGCTTGCTTTGAATTATTGTCAGTATCCTCGTCCCGCTATCGAGCTCACGACCACGTTTGTCGGCCTCTTCGTGGTCTTCATCCTCGCGGGTGAAGTGCCGGGCCTTCAAAAGGTCTTACCACTTACGATCGACCCCGCCATAAGCGGTCAGCTATCCAAGAAAATGTTCGACGGAGCCTTTGCGACTCTGGCGATGCTCGTCCCGTTCATCAGCATGTGGATCACAGCGCGCAAGACGGGGCCTACGATCGTCACATCACAACCCGCCGGACCAACGCCACCAACGCAGACGGCAAATCCGGCTCAGCCCGCGGTGGAGAACAAGGATTGACTGTGATAGCACTGAGACGGTCTATGTTAGAGTAGATCCATGTCCGAACTAACGTTAACGGTCAGCCGCGCACACCCGCGAGCCCCGAAGGCTCCCTCTGCCAGGCAGGTTCAGAAGCTGCTTGACAGCGCAAAGTCTTTAGAAGCGCTCCTCAAATCCGAAGGTCACTCGCTGAAAATTGCAGTGGGTGACTGGAGTACGATGTTAGGAGCTAAAAAATACTCAACTCACATCCCGGTCTTTAACTTCAGCGATTATCGTGCTTGCGCGCGTGCGTTGCAATCGCCTCGGTTGTACACATTCGCTGTACTGTTTTTCCGTAACAAACTCGTAATCAGTGGCTCCCTGGAGAGCGTAATCGATATTTTGTATTCCATTAACATTGGAAACGATGCGCCTCAATCTGTGCAGGAGAAGTATGCGTTCCTTATTTTTCGGACGATAAAGGCCGTATTTCCATGGTTCGCCCGTCGATTTGAATCTAACTTCCACTATTCTCTGGATGCTCGAGCGTATGAGTTATTCCTCGACAAATATCTGCAATATACGTGTGGTCGCTTTCTGCCCAAAACATCTTCGATAGACGAAGCTCAGATCGAAAAATTCCGCCTCATCCAGGACTGGGTGTCGGAAACCATAGGGGGTCTCCGAGGTAAAACTCATCTCGATGTAGGAAGCGGTTGGGGGGGTCTCGTTGCTTACTTTTCCCAACATTATGGCACCAAGTCGATCGGATTGACGAATTGTGCCCCGCAATCAGATTACGCAGCACAGAAATTCGGAATCTCGAACACCCTAGTGGACGATTTTTCTTCGTTGGAGAACATGCAGGAGGTGTTTGATTTCGTCACAGTAATAGGGATGTCTGAACATGTGGTTGGCCCGTTAAAAGACAAGTTACTGCAGGACGTACATGCGCGGTTGAGAGATGGTGGTGTGCTCTATTTTCAGACGATCGCCAAACCAGATGTTTGGGTGGGCGGTGACGCTTATAGAATAGCTCAGAAGCTCATTTTTCCTGGACATGACTTGGATACGCAAGAGCAGTGCGAAGCACGCTTCGCCCGTGCGGGGTTTCAAGTTGCGCACGCTGAGGACCATTCGTCCGATTATGCCCGGACAACTTATGAATGGGGAAGTCGCCTGCGAGCAAACTTTCCGCAATTCGAGAAGTTGATCGGCCTTCGCAATGCTAGTTTGTTTCTGCTTTATTTGTTTTACGCGAGCAAGTTGTTCAACACCGGACGGGGGAAACTGTTACGCTATGCGCTTGTTAAACGTGCAAATTCTAACTGAAGTGCAACGACGCTCCCCAACGTCGCAGAAGTTAAATTGCACTAAACCGCTGGCGCGGTAGTAGCGCGATCGTGATCAGTGCGGAGGCAGGGGAGACGGTAGACTCCAGAATGGAGAACCGTCGTGCAGGACCTCTAAATCCCGCAACCGACGCTGAAGCGCCATCTCCAGGAAGTCATGATAGGTGCGAAGGCAGACAAGACGGCCGAACAAAGGATCCGGCTCCTCTTGAACAAGCATGGTTTGCACAAGGTCAGCGTAACGCGATCTTTAAAAGCCTAGTTTTTTGCTGCTCGAATATCACACGCGAGAATATGGATATTTGTTTTTTATGTGCACGTGATGATACTGTCCCTTTGATGGCGCCTGCATAAATTGCTCGTGAACAATTTTCGGAACGTTGTAATATTGATAAATTCCACTTTTGAATTCGACCTCCAGAGTTTCTGCCGGCTCATCGTATCCGATCGACAGTATCGTAGAGGACACGACCGTTTCTCTTTCCATGGCCTCGATCTCCGTGTTCGACAGCCTTTTACGTTTGGGCCGCGATTTAGCCCACCGCGCGTTTTGTGATCGCCATGATGACGCCACTCGGCCAAAATCTTGAGAAATACGCTCTCTACGCCAATTTTTTGAAACCTCTGGATCCTCGCTGTTCGGACGGTTTTCTTCGCCAGGCAGCGTAATGCGGCAGCGGATCGGCAGCCGCGCGGCCTCTCCAATTATGATTGCTTCACCCGTGCGCAGTATCGGAAGACTATTCACCAGCCCTCCTAAATTGTCCGGCAATGCCGCGTTGACTTTACTGCGGTCCGAATCATTGGACAGACGCATTGCAATGAAAGTGCCGCATTGAGAAAGAATGGTTTCGTCTACTTCCGTTGGGCGTTGACTTATGACCATTGCGCCGATGCCGAATTTGCGACCCTCCTTTACAACGCGTTGCACCATTGTACGCGCCGGCCCATCGGCATCCTTTCCCAAATAGCGATGCGCTTCCTCCATGACGACCAACATAGGACGGCTATTTCCCGCTTCATCTTTTTCCCCCGCACCTTTTCCGCCTTCGCTTTTCTCACGGCCCCAAAACATCGCTTCGAAAATAACGCGCAAAATTGCACCGATTAGACGAACAATAACGGCACTGGGGATGCCGGAAACATCAAGGATGGTAACTGGCTTATCGTGACCCAACCAGGTGTCCAGTAGGGCCCCTAAATCTGCTTTCACCTCTCCTGCTAAATTAGGCTCCCATGGCCCGGGGTGAAGGAGAAAGTCATATTGTCGATCAAGCAATCTGGACCGCATTTGATCCAATTGCCTACGAACCCCTAACACCCCAACAGCATTTTGAAATGGGGGTGAGTTCCCAGAACTGTGAGGTTTGTACTTAGGGGGCCGAAGCGTTTGGGCATCTCCACTTTCGATAAGTGCCGGAACCCTGGTCGTCGTGTTTTCGAGCGTCTTTATTTCCGGATCGAGGAGATCAAACCATAGGCGTTTAAGACTAAAGGGTACCGGCGTTTCAGCAGTCATTGAGGTGAGGTCGACGCCGTCAATAGCCGCAGCTTCGATAAGCTTAGCGCGATAATCAAAAACACGATCGAGGATTTGACTTAGTGCTCGGTCATCTAGTCGTCCCATCAAGAATCCAAGCAGATCGACTGGATCAAGAGCCCAGTAAGGGATGAACAAAGGCAGTTCTGATGCATTTGGATTGATACGAAATACGGTCGAAATTGATCCTAAGGCACGTCCATATTCACCATGAATATCGATCAACAATATCCGTGCGCTCGGAAAGCCCGGGTCTGCTGCATCAACGTTTCCGAGCGCAATCGATCGAATCAGACTCGCAACTGTCGTCGACTTGCCAGTTCCGGTCGAACCGAGCACGGCACTGTGCCGAGTAACCAATTTATCTAGATCGATGCGAACGGGGATGCCCTCAGCGCTGGCTAGACGCCCGATTGTGACTTGGCCGCGATCAGAGGAGCCATAAATTCGGATGAGATCATCTTCAGTAACGAGATGAACTTCATCATTGACGCTAGGATATTGGCTTATGCCTCGCTCAAAGGCTTCACCTATAACTTCCCCGACTAATTGCACCGTCAACCAACGCTCACCGTGATTTTGCACTCCTGATAAAGCTTGGGGCGTAGCGGTTACGCCGACTTCTGAAACGATCCCGTAGAGATTGTGATATCCCTGGGGGATACGCACAAAGCTGCCGACTTGTCCAATGCGATAAGTTTTACCGCCAAGGATCACAATCCCCGAAGTGACACTCAGCGACTGCCGCACGCTGATGGCAGCACCCGACACTGCACCCACCACGCCCAGCAAAGTGGGCTTGGTGGTCATGGTGTTAACGCAGTTCCACTTAAGATGATGGGAAACGCTTGCTCGCTTCGAGACGATGCAAAGAAACGTGCAAGTTGATCAAAGCTTCCCAACACAAATTCTGGCGAAGCGCCGGACGTTGGCGTGCTCCAATATGTTGCTCTAATAGGACCCCAATCGCGAGTAGGAGGGTCACCCACCTGCCAACGAGCTGCAAGACCGTTAATCACAGCTTGGTCTCTCGCGTACAAACTCATATTCGCTCTGCGGCTGGCGATTTGACGGGCGTAACCTTCCTCGCTCAGTTGCTTAAACTGAAATCCGAAAACGCTGGCCGAGGGATTTGCAGAAAGGCACTCTTCTATTAATGCCGAAATATGTGCATCGGAGAATGAAAAACCTGTTGCAATGAGAAGTGTGTCTGGTGTCGTCAAAAATCTACGAAGACGCTCGAAAAGCGCTGAGTAGGGAGCCTTTTGTGTTTGATTATATTTTACATGCTCTGGATAAACCAAATGCGTGGCTGTCGCGCCTCCTCTACGGACTACTTCGCCGCGCGAATTGGCTTCCCAGCCTAGCGAACCGTGCAGTTTCCACAGCCTTACCCATCGGGACGGCAAATCATTTGACCAGACGGTAGAGGGATCGAAAAACGGTTCGCTAGCTCCAGTGAACCCATCGAAATATGAAATCCTGTTTCGCTCCAGCGCCTGTTCGAACAGCAGGTCATAGTTTGTTGTGAAAATTTCCACTGGGTGGTCGCGATCTGTACCACCGATCCAATTCACAAAATCAATGTATGCATTAGGTCCATTTGGCAGCTGGCGATTTACAATTTTTCCAATTTCGTCGCAGATAGCGTGCGCGAGGCCCGCATATCCTCTTCCATCAAGACCAGCTACGACGGTTGATCCGATCACTTCGGACAAACTTCGGACGCGCGACAGGATCATTTCGATATTTGAGCCCGGATAAATAGTGACAATTTGCGTGAGAACGCTCTCATACTTCGGAGCTAACGCGACCAAGACTTGTTCGGTAAGTTCGGCAACGGCAGGAATCAAAGCGCCAGTGCCACCGGAATTTGGTATACTTGCGGGCCCACCGGCTCCCACTAAGAGGCCGATACGTTTTCGCCCTTGTCCAATAATTTGACGCAGGCTGACCATGTACTGGTCAGGATTGTGGACACTCACACTCATTGAACCCCCACTAGATAATATCTTCAATCTACAATTCTGAGTAGTCAAAAAGGTGGTACAAGCTTCATCTCTAGTAGCCTGTTTATACTGAGTTTTTGGGCGGCAGCACTTGAAGGGCGGCGATTGCCACGGACTTTACGTGGGTAGATTAGATAAGCGACATGCCCCAACCCATCCACCTCTACATCGACGCCGATGCATGTCCGGTGAAGCAGGAGATTTATCGCGTGGCCGAGCGGTTCGCGCGCAAGGGCACGGCGCTGAAGGTGATCGTGGTGTCGAACACGCCGATCGCCGTGCCGCGCGATGAATTCGTGGAGCGCGTGGTGGTGGGCGCGGGCATGGACGAGGCCGACAACTACATCGCCGAGCGCGCCGGCAAAGGCGACGTGGTGATCACGGCGGACGTGCCGCTCGCCGCGCGGGCGGTGAAGGCGGGCGCGGAGGCGATCGCGCCCAACGGCACGCCGTTCACCGAGGACGCCATCGGCATGACGCTCGCCACCCGCAACCTGATGAGCGACCTGCGCAGCGCCGGCGCCATCACCGGCGGGCCGAAACCCTTCGCGGCCGGCGACCGCTCGCGCTTTCTTTCGGCGCTCGATACCGCGCTGATGCGGCTGACGCGGGCGGGGTTCGGGGCGCAGTCGTAGAGGCTAGTGAGTCGCGCGGTGATCCCCCCTTCCCTCCCCCCTGCGGGGGAGGGGGTGCCGGAGCCATTAGCGCGTTCACGCGCGTCT
>Ga0080064_1002029_pt1 | contig 36857 bp, 32 predicted proteins | sample Subgrocontami54m_FD_69260 | JGI IMG/M metagenome (GOLD analysis project Ga0080064, IMG submission 69260) | Subsurface groundwater microbial communities from S. Glens Falls, New York, USA - GMW46 contaminated, 5.4 m (SPADES assembly) (version 2) ...
CGTGAGCAGGGTCGCGAGCGTGGCCAGTTTCTTCATCAGCCGCATTGACTCGCTGGTGGACTCGCTGCTGAATGAGCAGATCAAGAAGGAAACGGACCCGGCGCGCAAGGCGAAACTGCAAGGACTGCTGGGTAAAATCGCCATTGCCAACGGCAAGTTGACCTACGAGTCTTACCAGAAAATATTCTCGACACCACGCTGGAAGGCGCTGGCAGCAAAAGGCGCGCAAACGCAGCGCGTGCTGTGGGCCAGCACCAGCACCAAGAATCCGGCGTACCGCGATGTGATGTACGCCGAGGAACTGATCGGGCCGGATACCGTAGACACGCTTCCGCCCGCGACCGTCGAAGCCTTCCGCGATCACGGCAAACCGCGCCTGAGTCTCACGGAGGATCTCCCTGGGGCGCGTAAGACAATGGGCGATCTGGCGGCAGTCGGCATTTCGATGAAGGAAGTTACCGGCAAGCTGACCAAAGACGGCGTAAAGCTGTTTGCCGACGCCTTCGACCAGTTGCTGCAAGCGGTGGAGAAGAACACCAAGCGCCCGGGCGCATCCAACGTCAACCAACAAAGCGCAAACCTTCCGTCTGATTTGGACGCTGCGGTAAAAAAAAACCTTAACGACTGGCGGGCCGGCGGCAAAGTAAGGCGGCTGTGGGAGCGCGACGCTTCGCTCTGGACCGGTGAGGATGAAGCGAACTGGCTGGGCTGGCTCGACATCACCGAGGAACAGCTCGCCCATATCGGCAAACTAGAAGAGCTGGCAGCGGAAGTAAAGAACGCCGGCTTCCGCGACATCCTGCTGCTGGGCATGGGCGGATCGAGTCTCTGCCCCGAGGTCTTGACGCTCACTTTCGGCCAGCAGCAAGGGTTCCCGCGTCTGCACGTGCTCGATTCCACCGATCCCGCTCAGATCAGGCACACCGAAGAAAAGATCGACCTCGCCAATACTCTCTTTATTGTTTCCAGCAAGTCGGGCAGCACGCTCGAGCCCAACATCTACAAACAGTATTTCTTTGAGCGCGTGAAGCAAGTGCTGGGCGCAGAAAAGGCGGGCAGCCGCTTCATCGCGATCACCGATCCCGGCTCAAAGATGCAGCAGGTCGCCGAGCGCGACCACTTCCGGCATATCTTCTACGGACTCTCCTCGATTGGCGGGCGGTACTCGGCGCTCTCGAACTTCGGCATGGTGCCGGCGGCGGCCATGGGACTCGATACCGAGAAGTTCCTGCATCGCACCGAGGAAATGGTGCAGGCGTGCCAGCCGAACGCTCCCGTGGCCGACAATCCGGGCGTGATGCTGGGGCTGATCCTCGGCACAGCAGCGCAGATGGGGCGCGACAAGATAACAATCATCACGTCTCCCGGAATTTCTGACCTGGGCGCGTGGCTCGAGCAGTTGATTGCCGAGTCCACCGGCAAGCTGGGCAATGGCATTATTCCGGTGGACCGCGAAGCGTTGGCGGCGCCGGAAGTCTATGGCAACGACCGCATCTTCGCCTACGTCCGGCTGGAAACCGCGCCGGACGCGGCACAGGACGCCAAAGTAGCTGCGCTAGAAAAAGCCGGACACACCGTAGTGCGCATCGCGATGGCCGACACTTACAACCTTGGCCAGGAATTCTTCCGCTGGGAGATTGCGACCGCGGTGGCAGGATCGATCCTCGGAATCAACGCCTTCAATCAGCCCGACGTGGAAGCCAGCAAGATCGAAACCAAGAAGCTGACTACCCAGTATGAAGCCAGCGGTTCGCTTCCTGCCGAGAAACCGGTGCTGGAAGAGGGTGGCTTCAAGCTCTTCACCGACGAGAAGAACGCTGCGGCCCTGGCGAAGGCGGCCGGCGCCGACCGTTCGCTCAAGAGCTATCTGCGCGCGCACCTGGCGCGCCTCGGCGCCGGCGATTACTTCGCGGTGCTGGCCTACGTAGAAATGAATGCGGAGCACGAGTCTCTCTTGCAGGGATTGCGAACGGCCGTCCGCGACCGCAAGCATGTCGCGACCTGTCTCGGATTCGGGCCGCGTTTTCTGCACTCCACAGGACAGGGGTACAAGGGCGGCCCGAACAGCGGCGTCGTCCTCCAGATTACCTGCGACGATGCGCAGGATCTGCCGGTTCCCGAACAGAAGTACACTTTCGGCGCCGTCAAAGCCGCGCAGGCTCGCGGCGACTTTGCAGTTCTAGCCGAGCGCCATCGCAGAGCGTTGCGCGTCCATCTCGGCCCGGACGTTAAGGCCGGCCTTAGTAATCTAGCCGAACTGGTGAAGCAGGTTCTTGTATGAGAAGCCACCACAAAGATTCGGGAGGGCACGGCTTAGCCATTGGGTGGAGCAGCGCTTCAGCGCTGCATTAAGGCTTTGTTTTGAAACTGGGCTTTAGCCCCTGAGCGTTCAAGGAGCGAGAATGCAACTAGGAATGGTAGGGCTGGGGCGCATGGGCGCCAACATGACGCGGCGCCTGCTGCGCGGCGGACACCAGTTGGTGGTTTCCGATCTGAGTCCCGAAGCTGTCAAGCAATTAGCGGGCGAAGGCGCAGTGGCGTCGTCTTCGCTGGAGGATCTGATCGGCAAGTTGAGCCCTCCGCGCGCCGCCTGGGTCATGGTGCCCGCGGGCGGTCCCACCGAAAATACAGTGCAGTCTCTTCTACAGCACATGCAGCCTGGCGACGTCATCATTGACGGCGGCAACTCGTATTTCAAGGACGACGTGCGCCGTTCCCGGATCTGCAAAGCAAAAGGCGTTCACTACGTGGATGTCGGCACCAGCGGCGGCGTCTGGGGACTGGAGCGCGGCTATTGCATGATGCTCGGCGGGCCGAAAGAAGCGGTCAGCCGCCTGGATCCGATCTTCAAAACGCTGGCGCCCGGCCGCGGAGATATTCCGCGCACTCCGGGCCGCGAGAAGATGGCCGGCACCGCCGAAGAGGGTTACATCCACTGCGGGCCTTCCGGTTCCGGGCACTTCGTCAAGATGGTCCACAACGGAATCGAGTACGGGATGATGCAGGCCTACGCCGAAGGCTTCGACATTTTCAAGAACGCGACCAGCAAAGAGCTTCCGGAAGATATTCGCTACGATTTGAACCTGGCCGACATCGCCGAGGTCTGGCGGCGCGGCAGCGTGGTCAGTTCCTGGCTGCTCGACCTGACGGCGATCGCGCTGGCCGAAAGTCCTTCGCTCTCCGAATACAGCGGATTCGTGCAGGATTCGGGCGAGGGGCGCTGGACAATCCAGGCCGCCATTGACGAAGCGGTTCCAGCCGAAGTGCTCTCGGCGGCATTGTACACGCGCTTCCGCTCGCGGCAGGAACACACCTTCGCCGAGAAAATGCTCTCTGCCATGCGGCAGAAGTTCGGCGGGCACGTCGAGCCCAAATCACAATCAAAAACCGCGTAGCAGACGCTTACAACTTCGATGACAGGACAGCCATGGCTCTGACAGAGGCTCTACCCACTCCCGCGAAACCGCGCGTCGGGCGCACGGCAGATCCCTGCGTGATGGTGATCTTCGGCGTCACCGGCGATCTCACCCGGCGAAAGCTCATCCCCGCCCTGTACAACCTGGCCAGCCAGCAATTGCTGTCGCGCGAATTCGCCGTGGTGGGTGTGGGGCGCGCTCCCATGACCAACGACGAAGCGCGCAAGAAGCTCTCCGAAGATTTCAAGCAGTTCGCGACCGGCGCCGTGGACCCGGATTTATGGGAATGGTTCGTGCGCCGCCTGCACTATGTTTCCGGAAATTTTGACGATCCCGCAACCTACGACCGCCTGAAAGAGACACTGTCGACAGTGGAGAAAGACCACTCCACCCACGGGAACGTCTTCTTCTATTTGGCCACTGCGCCGGATTTCTTCTGTGACATCGTGGAGCGCCTCGCCAAAGTGGACTTGATGAAGGAGGAGAACGGCCAGTGGCGGCGTGTGATTATTGAAAAGCCCTTCGGCCACGACCTGGAATCCGCACGGACGCTGAACCAGAAGCTTCTGAAAGTTGCCAGTGAGCGCCAGATCTACCGCATTGACCACTACCTGGGTAAGGAAACGGTCCAGAACATTTTGGCGTTCCGCTTCGCCAACGGAATTTTCGAACCCATCTGGAACCGCCGCTACATTGACAACGTGCAGATTTCCGTGGCCGAAACCGTGGGCGTCGAGAAACGCGGCGGCTACTACGACACCGCGGGAGCCCTGCGCGACATGGTGCCCAACCACATCATGCAGCTCATCACCCTGAGCGCGATGGAGCCTCCCATTTCGTTTGAGGCGAATGCGGTTCGCGATGAGCAGGCCAAGATCCTGCATGCGATCCAGCCCTTCACTTCCGAAGACGTGCTCAGTAAGACCGTCCGCGGGCAGTATGGAGAAGGCGTGGTGAACGGTCAGCGCCTGCCCGCCTACCGCGCCGAGCCCGGCGTTCCTCCCGATTCAAAAACCGAGACCTTCGTCGCCATGAAGCTGCTGATCGACAACTGGCGATGGGCGGGAGTTCCCTTCTTTTTGCGCACCGGCAAGCGGATGGCCAGCCGCAACACCCACGTGGTCATCGAGTTTCGGCGCGCTCCCTTCGTCTTGTTTCGCGAGACCCAGGTGGAAGACTTGATGCCCAACCAGCTCGTCATGCACATCCAACCGGAAGAGGGCATTTCCTTACGCTTCGCCGCCAAGACACCCGGACCGGCCATGCACCTGGGCGAAGTGGATATGGATTTCAAGTACGCCGACTATTTCGGGCAGACTGCCTCAACCGGCTACGAGCGCCTGCTGCACGACTGCATGATCGGCGACGCGACGCTCTTCCAGCGCGCCGACATGGTGGAGGCGGGATGGAGCATCGTCACTCCCATGCTCGACGTCTGGAAGGCGCTGCCCCCGCGCAATTTTCCCAACTACGCTTCCGGCGCCTGGGGTCCGAAAGAAGCCGACGAACTGTTGGAACGCGACGGGCGGAGCTGGAGAAACTTCGAGAAATGACCTTGGCGGGCGATTGTGTAATTTGGTAATCGGATAATTTTGTAATTTGTAATTGAGCTGCACCGCCCGGCGTCAGCGAAATGCAAAATCGCCAAATTACCAAATTACCCGATTGCCAAATTACAAAATCTCCTATGCCTCCCAGTCGAACTATCCGGGTGCTGCCCACGCCCGCCGATCTCTTTCGTGGCGCGGCGGAGGAGTTCGTTCGCCTGGGCCGCGCTGCCATCACTGAGCGGGAACGCTTTACAGTCGCGCTCTCCGGCGGCTCAACGCCCCGCAGTCTCTATTCCCTGCTTGCGAAGAACTACGCGGATTTTTCCTGGAGTCGCACTTTTCTGTTTTTTGGCGACGAGCGTCACGTTCCACCCACCGACTCCGACAGCAACTACCGGATGGTGAATGAAGCGTTGCTGACCAAGGTCCCCATTCCCACCGGCAATGTCTATCGCGTGCGAGCGGAAAATCCCGATGCTGCCGCGGCCGCGGCCGACTACGAAGAAAAACTCAGGAGCTTCTTCCGATTGCGCCCCGGCGAGTTCCCGCGCTTCGATCTGATCCTGCTCGGGATGGGTCCCGACGGCCACACCGCTTCCCTGTTCCCCGATTCCGAAGGTCTGAAGGAACAATCCCGGCTGGTGATCGCAAACTGGGTGCAGAAGTTCCAGACGCACCGCATCACCTTTACCTTCCCGGTGCTCAACCACGCAGCGGAAGTTATGTTCCTCGCGAGCGGACCGGACAAGGCCGACATGGTGCGCCAAGTTCTGGAAGGCAAGAGCACGCCGCCGTTTCCGGCGCAACAAGTGCAGCCGGACGGCAGACTCGCGTGGATGCTGGACGAAGCGGCAGCGGCCAAGCTGAGACGGTGAGCGCGGGGGCAATCCGCGTGTCCCTTCTTGTGGTTTGGCGGGCGGATTTGCGAAATGTTCCACGTGGAACATTTGTACTGGCGAACTTATACGGACATTACTATATGTATATAGTTCGTCAAATTAAACAACGGAAACGAGTTACCAAGCGGCGAAGGATTGCCAGCCTCCGGGCTTCAGCCAGTGAAGGGAAGCGCCCGCGCAATCTGCCGGCGGAGCTGGCGGGACTGTAAAAGCCGGTCAAGAAGCCGGTGACGTTGCGTCTGGACGCCGATGTGCTGGCCTGGTTCCAAAGGCAGGGGCGCGGCTACCAGACCCGGATCAATCGCGCGCTGCGCAGTTTGATGATGGAGGAGAGCAAGCAGTCCGGGGAGTGAAGTGGGCCCAGGTCTCGAAAACCGCGAGACCTAGGGCACCCGGCGCAGTCGGTGAAAGCAATGCGCTTTTAAGCTCCTTCCTTCGTGAATAGTTTCCGGGCCTCAACAGCGATGATCGTCGGAAGCTGCGTGCCAGTGAGGCCGCGCTCTCACCTCGTCTCCGACGTTTCCTTTTCTCCTACAATCTTCTGGAGCGAGTAAACGGTGAGGAACGGGATTAAATCAGGAGCAACGGCATCGGTGTTAATGAACGTGTGTCTTGCCGGGCTCTGAACCACAATGTCGAAGTTAAGGTTGAAAATGATGAGGAAGGCCGTCCCGCTGCAGTCCGGGTTCACGCTGTAGGTTCCAGTCCCCAACTCCCCACGGGAAAGTCCGCCGTTGGCAGTTGTGCTGGAGATGGTGAACGTCCCGGAGAGGATATTCCCTTGGCCGTCATAGACAATCAGGCCGGTCTGGGAAAAGGGGACAAAACCCGCCGGGCTGATATCCGGGGTTACCTCTTGGAAGCCCTGGCCGGAATAGGCATAAGTTCCCTTCAGGGACGCGTTCGAGCATTTGGCGGCGTGAAGATTAGGCGCCACCGCCAGAAAGAACAGGGTCAAAGCTGCGAAGATTCCCTTGCTGATCATGATAGTCCTCCTTAGTGGACTGGTTGTGGCGGCGCATCGTTGACGCTGGAAGAGCAAACTGGCACTATCAATGACGCGCCGACTTTTCTGTCGTCTGGCAAAACGTGTCGCCGTTCTGCCCTCGCCGTCAATCCTTGCTAAACAATCTGTTCGCATCGATGGTGATCACCACCGGGACATTGGTGCCATCCGGTAGCGTCAGTGATTGGAAAATCATGCGGGCATGATTTTTGTTGTTGTCGTAGACCAGAGCCAGGCCAGCGGTACGCTGCAGTTGTCCGTTTACGAGCACGTTGATGGTCGCGCTGGCCGTGCAGTCTCGATTCACTGTGACGTTCCCGGAAATGTCTTCCACCCCGGAGTTTCCAGCCACGCTTCGGTTCTGGCTGCCGGTGACGTTTCCCGCCTCATCCTGGCTAAAGCGGCCCACCGAGGCGGTCGGCAGTGGTCCGTTCTTGGTAAAGATAGTTCCGGTGTAGGTGTAAGCCCAGTTCCCCGCCTGACCGGCGTTGGAACAGTGGCTGGCCTCGGCCTGCAGGGGAGCCAGGGCCAGTACGAAGGTGGCGCCCAGCACCAGCAGGGCACGTACAAAGTTGGTTGTCATCACGATTCTCCTTCCTGGATTTTTCACGTTGTTGGGGAAGGGTGCGTGGCAACAACCATCCTCGGTTTGTCGCACGCGCCTCACCTTATAACGTGCCAAGAAGGCAAAAAAGAGCTCACACCAAAATCATCCAGGCGCAAGACTGCTCAGCCCGAAGCCGCTCCCCGCTTTACAGGTAAGCCCATTTCCCGTGCCAGCCAGGCCTTGGCCATGGCCCAATCGCGTTTCACGGTCGCAGTCGAAATGCCCATCAGGTCGGCCGTTTCCTCCACCGAGAGGCCGGCAAAAAAGCGCATTTCGACGATCCGTTCCTGTTGGGGGTCAAGAGTCGCCAGCCGGTTGAGCAGTTCGTCCAGAAAGACCAGATCGTCTGCTTTCGCCTGAGAAAAGATCGCCGTCTCGTCAAGCGAGATCTTGTGCGCCGAACCGCCACGCTTGGCGGCGCGGTGTTCTCGGGCATGCATCAACAGAACGCGCCGCATCAAGTGCGCAGCGACTCCGAAGAAGTGGTTGCGGTTTTTCCAGTCCACGTGTCGCTGATCCACCAGGCGCAGGTAGGCTTCGTGAACCAGGGCGGTTGCCTGCAGAGTGTGGTCGCTTCGCTCCTGGCGGAGATAGTACGCTGCCAGCCTGCGTAGTTCGTCGTACACCGCCGGGATCAGCTCTGCCAGAGCGTCCTGGTTGCCTCGAGAAAGCTCCTTCAGCAACAAGGTCACGTCCATGGAAGATTGGTTCATGAGCAACACCCTCGGAGGTCGAAAACAAGCGAGGCCAGCGCTTTCCGGAGTCGCCAGAAAGCCGGCGACACTATACACCCCATTAGTGAAGTCCGGAGACTGGATTGCAGCCGGTGCGCGGATTGCCGTCCTCGATCTAGAAACGTGCAAAACGGGGCAAGATGGGATCAACTGGAGGGGCGAAATCGCCGCTTTGCAAGCATCCCGGTCGGGTATATACTCTGCCCCTCATAGGCGGCGTCGGCTCCTTCCCTCGATATCGCTAGATGTTACCCACATTCTGCTCTTATGGATGACGGCGGAGCCAATAAGCCGCAGCCAGAGCCCGTTCGTGATGGAGCCCGAAACGCACTGACTCCCGAGCGCTGGCAGCAGATAAAACAAGCCTTCAGTCTAGCCCTGGAATGCGAGCCTGAAGCCCGCGGCGCACTGCTTCGTGAGGCATGCGGCGGTGATGAATCGCTGCGGGCCGAGGTGCAATCGCTGCTGGCAGCGGCCGAAGGCAATGGCGCTGCTACTTCCGAAGTATTCCAGGCGGTTTCATCGCCTTCGCCGGGACAACCGCCAAACGAAGCCGACGATCCCATGCTGGGGCGGCGGATTGGCGCCTACCGCATCGAGCGACGGATTGGGTTCGGCGGCATGGCTTCGGTGTATCGGGCTTCCCGCGCCGACGAAGAATTCCGTAAGCAGGTGGCGATCAAGCTCCTGCGGCCCGACCTCGACAATGCAGAGCTGCTGAGGCGATTTCGCAACGAGCGCCAGACGCTGGCGGTGCTTGACCATCCCAACATCGTGAAGTTGCTCGACGGTGGAAGTACGGATGAAGGGCTGCCGTACCTGGTGATGGATTACGTTGACGGTCGCCCCATCAATGAATACTGCGACGCGCACAAGCTGACGGTCGAGCAGCGCGTGCGTTTGTTCTTCGCGGTATGCGAAGCGGTGCGGTGCGCCCACCAGAGCCACGTCATCCACCGGGACCTCAAACCCAACAATATTCTTGTTACCGATGACGGCACGCCCAAGCTGCTGGACTTCGGCATCGCCAAGGTGCTGAGTGCCCAGGATCCATCGGAGGCAGTGGTCACTCGAACCGCCACTCGCCATCTGACGCCGGCCTATGCCAGTCCGGAACAAGTTCGCGGAGAGCCGGTGACCGCAGCTACCGACGTGTATTCACTCGGCGTCGTGCTCTACGAACTGCTGACCGGGCATCGTCCCTATCGTTTGAAGCAGCGTACCCCCGCCGAAATCGAGCGCGCCATCTGCGAGCAGGAACCGGAATCCCCCAGCACCGCGATCGATCGGATAGAAACCGAAAAGCTTCCCGACGGAACCACCGTGACGAAAACGGCTGAGGGCGTGAGCCGCACGCGCGAAGGGGATCCGGCGAGGCTGCGCCGAAACCTGCGGGGCGACCTGGACAATATTTTGTTGAAGGCGCTGCAGAAGGATCGGCAGCGACGCTATGCGTCGGTGGAGGATTTTGAGCAGGATATCCAACGCCACCTCGAACACCGGCCCATCAAGGCGCGGCCGAGCACGCTGGCATACCGCGCTTCGAAGTTCGCGCGGCGACGCAAAACGGAAGTGATCGCTAGTGCGACAGTCGTCCTTATTCTGTTCGCGGCGGTCGGATTCTCGGTCTATGAAGAACACCGGGCCGGCGAGAGAGCCCGTGCGGAACTGGTCAGTAAGAGATCGCGCGGACGCCGTTCCGTAGCTGTGCTCGGATTCAAGAATCTGTCCGCTCGTCCGGATACCGCATGGCTCTCCACCGCACTCGCGGAGATGCTGACCACGGAATTGGCCGCCGGTGGAAGACTGCGTGCAATTCCCGGGGAGAACGTCGCGCAAACAAAGATCAACCTGTCACTGCGGGAGGACGATTCACTCTCCCGAGAGACCCTCAACCGTGTGTACAAGAACTTGGGTACCGATTTCGTGGTAGTTGGCTCTTACCTGGATTTGAGCGATCCGGGCCACAACATTCGACTTGACCTGCGCGTCCAGGATGCCGCCCTGGGCGAAACTGTGGCATCACTTGCTGAAACCGGGAACGAGACCTCTCTGCCCGATTTGGTAACGCGTGCCGGCGCCGACTTGCGCAAGAAATTGGGCATTTCTGGTATCTCCCCGGCCGAATCGGCGAGTGTTCAAGCCTCCCTGCCGTCGAACCCGGACGCGATGCGCTTGTACGCTGAAGGTTTAGCGAAGCTACGTACCTTCGATGCCGGAGCGGCACGAGACTCGTTGGAAAAGGCTGTCGCTTCTGACCCCAATTATGCCCTTGCGCATTCGGCGCTTGCTGACGCGTGGGCGTACCTCGGCTATCGGGAGAAAGCCAAGGATGAGGCCAAGAAAGCATCCGATCTTGCCAGCCAGCTACCGCGCGAGAATAGCCTCTGGGTCGAGGGGCGCTCCTACGACATGGCGGAAGAAGCCGACAAAGCCATTGAAGTCTATCGCACACTCTTCAAGTTTTTTCCCGACAACCTCGACTACGGCTTAAGTTTGGCAGGATCTCAGACCGAAGCCGGAAAGTTGGATGACGCACTGAGCACAATTGCGGAATTGCGCAAGCTGCCCGCTCCGGTCGGGGAGGACCCGCGCATTGATCTTGCCGAAGGCGGTGTCGCCAATGCCCATCAGGACCACAAAGGTGAAGCAGAAGCAGCCAATCGGGCCGCACAAAAGGGGAAGGCCCAGGGCGCGCGTTTACTGCTGGCCGAGGCACTCGGTCAAGAAGCTCATGCTTACAACTGGTTGAATGAGCCCGAAAAGGCCAAAGAACTCTTCTCGGAAGCGCAGAGGCTGTTTGCGGCTGCCGGCAACCGCAATGGCGAGGCGCGGGTGTTGAGCAACGCCGGAATCTTGCTCGCCACTCAGGGCGATCTGGACAGCGCCAGGAAGAACTTCGAGAGGGCTCTGCAAATCCGCCGAGAACTGGGAAACAAATATGGGGAGGCAGGCAGTTTGTCGGCGATCGCAAATGTTTTGCTTTTCCAAAGAGACCTTCCCGGCTCGGTGGACTACAACCAGCGTGCTTTGACTCTGTATCGTGAGGTCGGTGGTCCCCGGGAAATCGCGCTGACGCTACACAACCTGGGTCTTGCAGAAAAAGATCAAGGACATTTGGCGCAGGCCAAAGGTTATTTTCAGCAGGCGCTTCCGCACGCAATACACTTCGGCGATAAATCTCTGCAAGCTGGCTGCCTCATTAACATGGCGAACGTCCTTGCAGCTGAAGGCAACGTTGCCGGAGCAATAAAGTCAGCGCAGGAGAGTCGCGCAGTTCTTCGCACGACCAGTTCCAAACAACGGATTCAAGGAGTCACCCTCGAACTCGGAGACTTGGAACTGCTGGCGGGAGGCTTAACCACAGCTCAGAAGCTCTACACGGAGGCACTCGGCATGTCGAAAGGACCCGGGCCGGATTTTGTTGCCAGCTACTCGCTGTTTGGTCTGGGAAACATACTGATGACAAAAGGTGACCTTGCCGGTGCACGAAAGCAGCATGATGCAGCTCTGGCCTTGCGACAGAATGAACATGGGTATGCCAGGGAACTCTTCGACAGCCGAGTCCGATTGGCGGAGCTCTCGCTAGAAGAAGGACGCGCCTCCGACGCCGAGAAAGAAGTACGCCAAGCACGGACTGGGTACGCCGCACAATCGGAGCCAGAGGCCCAGATCGAGAGTGATGTCATCCTGATTCGCTCATTGCTTGCCCAAAGTAAGCTCGCCGACGCGCAACAGGTGGTCTCTCAGGATCAGAAGCTGATGGCAAACAGCGAGGATCGCGTCAGCCGGATTGCTGCAGAGATCGCTGACGCGCAGGTTCAATCCGTCGCCGGAAAAACGATGGAAGCAGTCAAATCACTTGAGGCCAGCATGCTAGAGGCCAAACATGATGGCTTTGTCGCCCTTCAGTTCGAAGCCAGGCTCGCTCTGGGTGAAGTGTTGAACAAGTCCGGCAATTCAGCCGCTGCGCGAACCCAGTTCCTGTCGCTGGAAAAAGATGCCAACGCCAAGGGCTTCCTGTTGATCGCCCATAAAGCTCGCACGGCGAGAGCGAATCGTTGACGGCGGGAAACAAGCGTGATGTTCCAGGGTCTTGGTCCTCAACCTCTCTGGCACACCCAGCGGTGCTCACGCACCGCCCAGGATCACTATGCCCTTGACAGAGCCTTCGTATTATTGAGGGGCACCCGAGTACTTATGACGCGGGAGAAGTGGCCCACCCGCCAGAGGAAGTAGCCGGGTGCCCGCCCCACTCCGACTTACGCCGCGAACCCTCTCCAATCCCCGATCTCGCGCAACCCTTCGCCAACCGCGTGCTCGAAGAGTCTCACTTTGTGGCGGGAGTGTTCGAATTCGTGGATGTCGGCCCAGACCTCGGCTTGCCACGACAGGTCGTGGGTTGCGGCCTCGCCACAGGTGGCACAGCGGGTATGGAAGGTGACGCCCGCTTTGAGAGTAGACGGGGTGTCCGGGAGCTCGATAAAGACGCAGCGCACTTCTTCGATTTCTTCGTTCGGGCCCAGGATGTGTTCGTAGCGGAGCAGGTATCCGAAGCCGAGCTTGCGGGCTTCGGTTTCGGCTTCCGGGCGGGTGTGGAAGGGGCCGTATTCGGCGCGCAGCTGCTCAGTCGAGTCGCAGGCCATCCAGAAAGTTTCTTTGTATCCCATACCTACCTCAGTTTCTGTGGGACAACCGACAAAAGGGTCGAACGGGTCCGTAAGTAATCGAGCAATTTCATTACCGAGATGGCCGGCATCGGGGCCGCTCCAGAAGATTTCTGCGGGCTCGACTCCAGAAGGAGAACTCTCTGAAAGCAAGCTACTTAGAGAGTTCTCCTCGGGAGCGTCCGTGGCCTTCGGAAAAGCCCGCCCCGGCGAGCGGTGTGAAATAGGTTTCCGTAAGGGAAATCGGGACGATTGCGCCTCACTGCCAGCCTTCCTTCCCGCCGATGGGTAAGCTTTGCTGCTCAATCATCGGCTGGTGCTGACGCAGTGACAAGCGGCGCTGTTTTTGACAGAGCCTGGCAGCCGCGTCCCCGGAGTAACTGGAGTAACTGGGGGCGGGTAGCACTCCTAAGTCCCGCGCGCCGCGACGGCCGCTTTGCCCTTGCCATCCGGGATCGGGACTCCTTCCTCCGCGTGACGACCCTTCCAATCGCTTCGAGGCGGCAGCGGCGCCAGCCCGAGTTCCAGATGCCAGGTGGCCCCGCCGTGGCTGGCCACATAGAGCGCCAGTTCGAGCCGCGTCCATACGCCCAGTTTGTCGAAGGCGGTACGCAAGTAGTTCTTCACCACCTGTTCGCTGGTGCCGAGCACCCCGGCGATGTCCCGGTTGGTGAGACCCTGCCAGACCAGGGTTGCGACCTGAATCTCTTTGGTGGTTAGCCGATCACGCGGTTGCATGGCTGCACCTGCTCCTTAATGAACATGGCGGTGGCGAGTTTCACCCGCTTCCGGCCTTCCTTGATCCCGGCGCGCAGAAACAACGTGCGGAGGTGCTGCTTCACGGTGCGCGGGCTGATGTTCAGCTGGCTGGCGATCTCTTTGTTGCTGCAACCCTGGACCAGCAGTCGTAACACCTGCTGGTCACGGGGCGTAATCTTGATTTCGTTGAGATTAATCATGGGCGTTTCGTCTGCTCCTTCGGTTCAGTCATGGGGTCGCGACCCGCCGGAAGCAGGTGCACGCTGTTCGCCAAATATTCGCCGATCTCTAAGGCCTTGCAAAAGCTGCATTTACACTCTGTTCTTCAGATTTCATCCGGGCTTGTTGAGAGTGCCCTCATGAATCGTTTCCCATAGTGGAATCCGGAAACGGGAACCAAGGGGTACGTCCAGCCAGCATGTAGGTAACAGGTCAGGCCTCGGGCAGCAGATCTGGGAACCTGCCAGCCAGCGTTCTGCCGTAAGTTGGAGCTGCCGGCCGCCCCCTTTTCCTGTCTCATGGACCCACAGTTGCACTACAATGAAGGCAGCCCGGGCTGCCCTCCCTTCCGATTCCCATGTCCTCTAGCCGGCCCAAACTGAAGCTTGACGAGCAGTCCTTTCAGGACATGCTGGCCGCCGCCTTTACGATTCAGGAGCACAATGCCAAGCGGAAGCGCGCCTTGCCGCCGGAGCACGTTTGCGGACAGTGTGGCGCTCCCCTCAAAGAAGGCGAACGGCTCTGCGGGCGGTGTGCGGGAGAGGAACTGCGTCCGGGCGAGCAGATGCAGCGCAAGTGGGCGTCGTTGTGGCTGATGAGCCAGGAACAGGGCTTGTGGCCGGAGCGTTCGACCGAAGGACGGGAGGCGCCGATCGCAGCTGAAATTCCGGCGCCCCGTTTTGCCGATGCGCCGGAGATCCCGGATCCGGCAGAGGAAACCGCTGGCCCCGCCGATGCGGAAGTGGAGCGCGAGTGGCCGGGCGCTGCCCTGGCAGACCTGAGGCCAGCGGCTCGGACGCCCCGGTCGATCCCGGATGTCGAATCCCCTTTGCAGGAAACCAGCGACGAAGAGGCCACGGCGGCGCCCTGGAGTCTCCGGGACCTGCGTCTGAAGCTGCGCTTCCACCGCGCCGACCTTTATCTGGTGGTGGCCATCATCGTGTCCACATTTGCCATGTTGTGGGTGCTCTCCGCGACGCCCGCTCCCGGCGCCCAGCGAAAACCGCGCTTGCGTCCGTGGGAAAAGGCACTGGTGAGCCTGGGGCTGGCCGAGGCGCCGGACGCGCCGCCGCGCCGTGGCAGTCCGAACATTCAGGTGTGGGTGGATCCGCAGACTGCTTTGTACTACTGCGCCGGCGAAGAGCAATATGGCAAAACGCCCGGCGGCCGCGTCACCACCCAGCGCGAAGCGCAGATGGACCAGTTCGAGCCGGCAGGGCGCGCCGCCTGCGAGTAAGACTCGTCGGTCGGACTCCGTCTCGCGCAACACCACTTAACAAAAACGCAGGCAACCGGTTGGCGGTGCCTGCGTTCGTGGCTCACCTCAATTTTTGGTACTGACGACCTTACGCCTGGTAGGCCTGCTCGTGCTGCCGGGCCTCATACCAGAGCGCCAACTCGACCCGGTTCCACAGGCCGAGCTTGTCGTAAATTACGCGGAGATAATTCTTGATGACGTGTTCGGTAGTGCCGAGGGAATCCGCAATTTCCCGGTTCTTGCAGCCTTCGGCGACGAGTTGGATGATGGCCTGTTCTCTTGGGCTGGGTCCGCGAGGGTTGACTGTTTCTCCGACCATAGCTGTCTCCTGTAGAGCATAGTGGCTAGCTTCACGCGCTTGATGCCGCCTTCGATACCAAAACGCAGAAACAAACGGTTGAAGTGCGCTTTCACGGTGCGCTCGGCGATCTTCAGATCCCGCGCAATCTCTGAGTTATCGCAACCTTGGAGAAGGAGATCGACGATCTGCTGCTCCCGGCGCCCCACTCGGCTGATCTGTTCGTCCATGGACTGCACCTCGCGGGCTGCGCAAGGGATGCCGCCCGTGCGCTGGGCAGCACTCAGGATCCGATGCGCACCTGGAATTCGGGTCTTGAACTTACTTCAGCATCCGCGCGGCCAAATCTACGGAAAACCGTTAACTCCGTGTGAAAATCCGTAGCCCGCATATTTTGCGGTGAAAAACGCGATTGAATCGGGTCCCGCCGGAGGCGCGTTGAAGTTTTGCTCAGGCCCTAAGTGAAATACCTTAGGACAAATGTGCCAGAACCGGCGACCTGACGGGGAATGATTACACGAAGGTGCTACGGGCAGAGCCGTTCGAGAATCTCAGCACCCCACCCTATAATGGAGAAGTGGAATTCAAGCTAGCCAGCACTTATCGGCCCCAAGGCGACCAGGGCAGAGCCATCGAGAGCCTCACCCGGGGCGTTTTCGACCGCGAACAGCACCAGGTTCTGCTGGGAGTGACCGGGTCCGGCAAGACCTACACCATGGCCAAGGTGATCGAGGCGGCGAATCGTCCCGCCCTGGTGATGGCCCACAACAAGACCCTGGCGGCGCAGCTTTACCACGAGTTCAAAAGCTTCTTTCCGCACAACGCGGTCGAGTACTTTGTCTCCTACTACGACTACTACCAGCCCGAAGCCTACGTCCCGGCGGCCGACCTCTATATCGAGAAGGAAGCCACTATTAACGATGAACTCGACAAGTTGCGGCTCTCGGCGACGCGGTCGCTGTTCGAGCGCCGTGACTGCCTGATCGTCGCCTCGGTCAGTTGCATCTACGGTTTGGGATCGCCCGAAGCCTATTACGGCATGCTCCTGTTCCTTGAAAAAGGCCAGAAGATCAAACGCCAGGACATTACCAAGAAGCTGGTCGAGATTCTCTACGAGCGCACCGAGGGCGACTTCCGCCGCGGCACATTTCGCGTGCGCGGCGACGTCATCGAAATCCATCCCACCTACGACGACATGGCCTATCGCATCGAGATGTTCGGCGACGAAGTCGAATCGCTCTCGCAGATCGATCCCCTGTTCGGCACGGTCAAGCAGCGCTACATGCGGTTGCCGATTTATCCCAAGACGCACTACGTGATGAAAGAAGAGACGCGGGCCTCGGCTGTCACTTCGATCAAGCAAGAACTAGCGTGGTGGGAAGTGGAACTCGAGAAGCAGGGCCGCGCGGTGGAAGCGCAGCGTATCCACCAACGCGTGATGTACGACCTGGAAATGATCAAGGCGATGGGCTACTGCCACGGCATCGAAAACTACTCGCGGCATTTCACCGGACGCCTTCCCGGCGAGCCGCCGCCAACGCTGCTCGATTATTTCCCGCGCGACTTCCTGCTCTTCATTGATGAGTCGCACCAGACGGTGCCGCAACTGCACGGCATGTATCACGGCGACCGCTCCCGCAAGCAGACGCTGGTCGAATACGGCTTCCGCATGCCATCGGCGCTCGACAACCGTCCGCTGACGTTCGAGGAGTTCGAGCACCGCACCAACCAGGCCGTGTATGTCTCGGCCACGCCCGGTCCGTATGAGCTGACCAAGTCGGCGGGCGTGGTGGTGGAGCAGATCATCCGTCCGACGGGCCTGATTGATCCTCCGGTCGAGGTGCGCCCGGTCAAGGGTCAGATCGACGACCTGCTGCATGAAATCCGGCGCCGGGCCGAGATCGGCGAGCGCGTGCTGGTCACTACTCTCACCAAGCGCATGTCCGAAGACCTGGCCGAGTACTACAGCGAAGTGGGCGTGAAGTGCCGCTACATGCACTCCGAGATTGAGACGCTCGAGCGCGTGAAGATCCTGCGCGATCTGCGCCGCGGAGAATTCGACGTGCTGATCGGGATCAACCTGCTGCGCGAAGGACTCGACCTGCCCGAGGTTTCGCTGGTCGCGATTCTCGACGCCGACAAAGAAGGCTTCCTGCGCTCAGCCGGATCGCTCATCCAAACCAGCGGCCGCTGCGCGCGCAACCTGAATGGACGAGCGATCTGGTATGCCGACCGCATGACGGACTCCATGAAAAAAGCGCTCGACGAGACCAACCGCCGCCGCGCCATCCAGCAAGCCTACAACGAAGAGAACGGAATCACGCCCGAGTCGATCGTCCGCCCCTTGGACATGACACTAGTCGCGATCATAGGCGCCGACTACATCGATCTGACCGCCTCCGAAGCCGAAGGCATCCCGGAACTAAAATCGCAGGAAGAGTTGGACGCCTACATCGCCAAGTTAGAAAGCGACATGCGAGAAGCCGCCAAGCGGTTTGAATTCGAGAAGGCGGCGAAGCTCAGAGACACAATTAAGGAGTTGCGAACAAAAGAGTTCTTGTTCGCGTAGGACGCATGTGTAGCGCGGACACTCCTGTCCGCGAATGCTGGCACCTGCATCGCCCACGGAGGGACCAGAAGGGCCTGCCGCAACCTTTCTAAAACAAGCTTCAAATTCTTGTTCGCCAAAAGACACGAAGCCCGTGTTACACTAGATTCGTGTCGTCCCCTCGTCGCCTGCGCAACGTAACCGTGACCCTGGAAGAAGACGTAGCCCAGTGGGCTCGGATCGAGGCGGCACGCCAGGATACAAGCGTTTCGCGGCTGCTGGGAGCGCTGCTGAAAAAGCGCATGTCGGCCCAGAACGGTTCCGCAGTGGAAGCGGCGAAGCGACTGGCGAGTTTCGGCAAGCGCCACAGGTTGTCTTTGCGTGGGCTCAAAATCAAAGATCTAATCAATGAAGGACGCCGGTGAGCCGGTTTGTCCTCGACGCTTCCGTCGTCCTCATGTGGTGTTTTCCCGATGAGAATGCTGCCATGGCGCAGCATGTCGCCGGCATGTTCAAGCATGGCGACACCGCACTGGTACCCTCATTCTGGCCGCACGAGGTTCTGAACGCCTTGCTGGTTGGAGAAAAACGCAAGCGCATTTCTAAAGAGTTGGTGCGAAGTTTCCTCGATGACCTGGCAACGCTCCCCATCGTGCTGGAACAGTTTCCCGCCGGAGTTGTGTTTGGCAGGATTCAGCACCTCAGCCGCGAGCACGGCTTGACTGCGTACGATGCAGCTTACCTCGATCTGGCTCTGGATAGCAGATTGCCACTTGCTACCTTGGACGAGGATTTGGTCCGGGCGTGCAAGAAAGCGCGTGCCCGGTTGGTACAGGTGTGATATCCGCGGCTGACAAGCTCGTATCGCCCGGTGCAAGAGCTGACTACGCGGACCGGACCAGCGCCGCAGCCAAAGGCACCCCTGAAGGCGGATTTATTCTAAAGCGCTTTCGGCACGCCTGAAGGCATGCCCTGATACGAATCCCGCATCTTCCACGTTGACGAACCTGCTCCTCAAGAGTAGGTTGTCTTCGCGTTTCGATGACGATCGATAAGGAGAAGCTATGTTCTGCGCAAAGTGCGGTGCCACGCTTCAGGAGAGCAGCCAGTTTTGCGATCGCTGCGGCGCGCCGGCAACTGCCCAGCCCAATCCCGCTCCCGCGCAAGTGGCATTGCCAACCGAAAACGGAGAAACCAGCGGAAAGGCACTCGCGAGTCTGCTGACAGGAATCTTCGGCTTGGTGTTGTTTCCGATTGCGATTGTCGCCATCATCCTCGGCCACATGTCGCGCTCCGAGATCCGCAAGAGCAACGGTCGGCTGAAGGGGAACGGAATGGCCACCGCCGGCCTGGTCATGGGATACGGAGCCTTTGCAATCATTCCCTTCGTTCTCATCATCGCGGCCATTGCCATTCCGAATCTGCTGCGCGCACGGATAGCTGCGAACGAATCCTCAGCGGTCGCTGGCGTGAGGACCCTCAACACGGCTGAGATCTCCTACCAATCTGAATACCCAAAAGTCGGATTCACGTGCAGTCTCTCTGCTCTGGGTGGAAGTGGCTCCTCCGCGCCCTCCGCCGATCACGCACAGCTTATCGACGACCGCCTCGCCTCCGGCGAAAAGTATGGTTACCGATTTGAACTGCGGAACTGTGTCAACTCTGAAACTGACGGCCACAAGTATCAGGTGGTGGCCTATCCCCTGGCGCGCCATCAGACAGGCGTCAGAGCATTCTGTTCCGATGAGACCGCAGTGATCAGGTTGGACGCCAGCGGATCGGCGGATGATTGCCTGGTCTCCGGTCCGCCGATCGAATAGGTCACTGCGCAAAACTTCGCCGCGCCTTTTTCCAGACCAGTCTGGCAGGGAGGAACAGGATCGCGATCCAGAGCAGCAGACTGGGGCCATTCTCGAGTAGGAATAGAGCCACGCTGACGAGTCCATCCACCATGCTCTTGTATCCCTCAACAGCGGCGTTGCTAAGGCGAGTCGACGTCGATGGCGGCACCACCTGTAACTGGGCTTTGTAATCTTCGGTGATGGTCGCATTCAGGGTTGCATAGCTCACCTGGTTCGACATGTTCTTTCTTTCGGCTTCCATCTGTTCGATTTCGCCGCGCACCCGATCCACTTCCTGTTCGACTTCAAGCACATCCGACAGCTTGCCGGTGCGGTTGCGCAGCAGATCGGTCAGCCGCTGCTCGGTGTTGCGGGCGTTGGCGAGTCGCGCCTGAAGGTCCACGTATTGCGAAGTCACATCCTGGCCGCTCTGCGATTCGGATTCGACCCGGCCGAGGGCCTTCAGCTCGGACAAAGTGGCATCGAGTTGATCCGCGGGAACGCGCAAGGTCGCGTTGAGTGTACGGCCACTGCCCGTCGCGCCGCCGATCTTCAAGTCGCCGACATAGCCGCGGTGCCGCTTCAGTGCTACCTCTAGAGCCGTGCGCGCCTGGTCGAACTCCTTCGTGATCAGGCTCAGCTGGGCCGTGCGGATGATCATCGGGCCGTTGACGACTGCCTCTCGTGCAACCACTGATTTGTCTCGTTGCGAAGCACCGAAGTTTACCGGCGGCTTCCCTTCTGCCGACGTGGCTGGTGGTCTTACCTCTTGAGACGCGCGCACCGCCATTTGGTCCCTATTGGCACTTGAATTCGTTTCACTGATCGAAGGTTGAACCTGACTAAACACATTGTTCGCGTTGCCGCCTATAAACCTCACGGTGCCGACCACAACCAAGAGAACGACCGCCACAACTCCGATCCACTCGGCGTTCTGCCAGCGGACTCCCAGAATCTCTCGCCAAGTTAGCGCTTTGGTGCCACCGTTTCTTGTCGGTTCGGGTTTGCTTTCGCTGCGCGCAGCTGCGATTGCCTGTGGGATCTGCAACTCAGGCGTCACAACCTTCCAACTCCCAAGTGCCTCAGACACACCCCGCAGATCGCTGATAAGACTCTGGCATTCCGTACACTCGCCCAGATGCGCTGCGGTTGCTGTCGCGCGGTCCGCCGGGAGTTCCCCGTCGAGGTAGGCCATCAGCTCTTCGGGTTCGATCGGATGCGTGATCTTGTTCATATGGCCTCACCTTCTGCCCCCGCCAGTTTCACTCCCTCCGGTGCCTCGCTCTGCCCCGCGGCGTCATGGAGTTTTCGCGCCGGCTCCAGGTATCCCCGCAGCGCCATCCGGGATCGAAACAGCCGCGATCGGACTGTGTTCACTGGCAGCTTCAGCAACTCTGCAATCTCGGCATAACTGAGCTGCTCATACTCGCGCAGCATCAGGATTTCGCGTTCCGATTCGTCGAGCTTCTCCAGCGCCTGACGAACCCATAGCGCAGCGTCCGGGGCGCCGTGGGTTGCAGGCTCTGGAGCGGGCGTAACCGGAGGCGAATCGCGATGTTGTTTTCGCCGCTCCGCCGCCAGCAGGTTCATCCCGATGCTATAGAGGTAAGTCCGAAACAAGGCCCGCGGTTCGTAGCGATCAACTGCACGGATCACCGCCAGGAAAGTATCCTGCGTCAGATCCTCGGCGCGCTGGTCACCATTCAGCCGCCGCCGGAAGTATCCGTAGAGGGGTCCGCGATAGCGAGCAAACAGCTGTTCAAACGCCTCGCGCGATCCGCCCTGAAACTCCAGCATCAAGGCTTCATCACTGATGGTAGTCGGCGCCACGTTCCTCCAAACCTGCGGCCCCTGAAGTTTCTTTCATAACCTGTAATGTCACAAGCAGCAGAAAAGTTCCCACGGATAACCAATTTCTTCGCAGGACAACCCGTCCCCACACCGCGTGAAAACCTGGTCAGTGGGGAACTACTCCACCGTCGTCCAGTAGATAACGTACGTCACGACCCAAAAGGTCGCATGCAGGGCAGGCGCCAGCGAAGTGCGGCCGAGTTTGCGTAGCACGGCTCCAGTTCCCGCGAAACCCAGCCACACTACCAGCAATCGCCAGAGCCGCGCCGGGATCGTCACCAGCAAAAACGGCCACAACGCCGAATGCGCCGGTGCTTCGACCGCATAGACCTTGTAGGGGATGCCCCGCATTGGGCCTAGGCTCGCGCCCCAGATACCGTACTGATTGAAGTCGCGGTCGGCGCGCTCGAACATGGCCGGAGAAACTGCGGGTACGCGCGCCACGGCATTGCGAGCATCAACGCTGCGAACTGACCAGCTGAACATCACCGCCCCGGCCAGCACCGCACCAACAACAATCGCGGCTATGTGCAGCAAGGCGCGCCGCGGACGAAATAGCGCCACGAACGAGAGCGGCACATCGGGCAGAATGAAGAAGAGCGTGCCTTCTGCGAATCCCCACAGGAAGGCGAGCGCGGTCCCCGGCCAGCGCGTCATCCACTCGGCCCAGGGGGGCACAGAATCGCGACTTGTCTTGGAGAACTCCACCATGGGCGAACGCTAACCAGATCTACACTGTGATCGTTGTCATCACCACTTGCAGCCTGGCGCCAGGAGCAATGGCACTCAGAGCAGCTTCCGTAACGCTTTTCTGGCTGATCTGAGCGTTTTCCATCTCGACTAGAACAACTCTTGCAATCGCTGAGCTGTCTTCTCCGGCGACGATCCAGGCGGCGAGCGCTGTTTGTAGCGGAGACAGACTTGGGTTGAAAGCGGCGTTCTCGATGTACGCGCCTTTGTAGATGTGCCCGGATTGGGTCCCGATCGCAATTCCCGAATGAGCCTTGGTATAGGGAGCGTATGACTTGCGGGCGGCCTCCAGGGCTGCAAGGGTCAGCTCATCGGAAATCCCTTTCGGCCGCGCCAGATTGACCTCTCTCACGGGGAGAGCACCGTCTTTGAAACCGAGGTCCTTGGGGCCGAAGGCCAGGGGCAAGAGGGAAGCAAGCGTTACGGGAGAGTTTCCCGCGATCAGTACTTGAATGTCGCCGGTGGGCGACATTTCATTCATAAACTGCCGGCAATGACCACAAGGCGCGGCCGTCACCGCAATCGCGGAAACGCCTTGCTCGGAGTGCATGTACGCATTCGACAGAGCAAACTGTTCCCCATGAACCGAGAAGCCCAGAGAGTGGCCGGGTAGTTCGATATTGGCGCCAAGATACAGGTTCCCGCTAAGGCCGCGTGCCACAGCCCCCACAAAATAGTTTGAGATCGGGGGACGAGCATATGTCCGGGCCAGCGGAAGCAGCTCAACCATCAGGGCATCAACGGTCTTGCGCTCGCGATCGGCAAGCGAGACAACTTCAGACGCGGGGATGTGTCCGCTGAATCCGGGACCCTTCAGCAAGCGGAGCAGCTGGTCGCGCGATTTGTCGTTGAATTGCGGCAAGAGCTTGCCCAGCGTGTCGCTTTTGAGGTCCACCGCATAAACAGGCGCCCATTGCATAGCCAGCAATCCTAAACCGGCAGAACCAAGAGTTGCTAACGCGGACCTTCGATCGACAGCTTTGTTCGAGAACATGTCGGCCATGATACCCCCGGTCGCATAAGCATGCGGGTTGAAAGGTGCGTTACCGGAGTAGTTGAGACCGGCAGATGTTCGGGAGGGCACGACTTCAGTCGTGCCATAAGTTCGGCAAATCAATGCCGGCTTCAGCCGCCGAGGTTACACTGTAGGCAGCTGAATGGCTTGCCGCAGGCTCCAAGCGCTGCGTCACCCCAAAAACGCGCCCTCGGGGGCTGAAGCCCGACTACTTATTCGGCTGCTGCGGCACGGCTGAAAGCCGTGCCCTCCCGAGAACTTGCCGGATCTCGGAATTTTTTCGCAAGTTGTGAATCCGGTGTTTTGTCAGAGGCTTTTAGTATCCGCTGGCGGCCACGCGGGCCTGGCCGATCCCTTTGCCAGACTCGCGCGCGACTACGCTGAGTTCTTTCTCGATGGAGGAAAAGCGCTGAAAAACCTCGTGGAGGCGAAGAGCCATGTTGCGGATGGTGTCGGCCTGGGCCAGCACTGGGGCCGGGAGTCCGGGCTCGAGCAACAGTAACTCGGCATTACCCAGTACTGACGTAAGGGCGTTATTGACGGTGTGGTACATCTCGACCATGAAGCGTCCGAGGGTCGCTTCGGCGTCGGCCGCAGCGTGCAGCCGGTCAGACTCGGAGGCGCGCGACTCGGCCTGCGCGCGGCGAAGGATTTCGCGGCCCAGCAGAGCGGGCATCGCGGGCCATAACTGGGGGCCGTGCCGCAACTCGAGAATCGGGCCGTGGAGGCTGCAAGAATCGGCGGAGGCGTCGGAATGGACCACAATGGCAGGCTTCCCGGCAGCGGCCAAGGCTTGTCTCAGGTTCGCGCGCTTCTCGGGGTTGACCGCATCGGCGATCGCAAGGTCGTAAGTGTCGCGTTGGAGTTCGCGGCAGAGATCCTCTTCGAGCAGGACAAACTCCGGAGCCTCGCCGCCCTTGGGCCAGCTCTCGGTTAGTTCCCGGGAGAAGGCGGGGTCGCTCGAGAGAATCAGCACCGTGGGGCGATTGAGTTTCATGGTCGCACTTCGCACGGTACTAGCTGTGCTCTCCACCACCGGTACCTTTGGACGATGCGGAGGCGGCGCGCGCTGCGCCCTTGCGTGCTCCCGCACCCCGAAGGGCGTCATCCACCGCGGCCCGCAGATCGACCAGCATGCGCAACGGCTGCCCCGAGGAGTATTCGGCATGGAACATCACTTTCCAAGACTGGCAGATCATGCGCAGGCGCGTAGTGGGCTCGTCGGCGGAGAACTGGGCGCGGCGGCAATCGAGAGTCTTGACGCCGCGGCGTTCCAGCTCGCGCAACCCGTCGAGGATGGCGTTCAGATCGCCATGCATCAGACGGAAGAACACGCGGCGCATCATGAAGCTGAAGCGGGCAAAGGCCACCATCGCCGAAGGATCGAAGTAACGGTCACCGCACTGCATCTTGAGTTTGCGCCCCTGCTCCAGGACTCCGCTGTGGAGCAGTTCACTGAGGCGCCGGCACTTGGCGGCGGACTGCATCAGCGTGTCGAGCGAGTTCAACCAGATCGGTAGTTTCGGTTGCTGCGGACCGAGCGCCGGTTCCAGAACCTGCGCTACGTAGTCCAGGTCGACATCGGCATCTTCCAGGCCCGAGGGCGCGCACAGCGAAAAGTACTGGACGAGCAGGAAGTCAATCTTGTCGCGGTCGCTCGATGCCTTGACGGCCTTGTGAAGGTGATGAGTAAGCAGATCGCGAAGAACGGCTTCATTGGCCAGGGCGGTGGTTTGCAGGAATTGGCGCAGTTGATGCACCTGGATCTGAGCGTCGACCTGCTGGAGCCAGCTCTGCGCCTGCTCCACGGCCTCCGGCGACGGCGACTGCCCATCCTGGATCAGCGGGCTGGCCGGCACCTCGATCACGAATTCCTTAACCAGGGCGGAGTAGATGGGCTGTAGCGCACACAGCAGCGGCCACTGCTCCCCCAACGATGTATTGGCAGATGAGGTCATGATTTCACAATCCAATTGGGCACATTTTTGAGGAACCGAGCGGCAACCACCGTTCGGTTCGCGTGGTACTGAACAGCCACGACCGAAGCCTCAACCCGCAGGGAGCCGTCTTTGCTTTCCAGCAGAACGCGATCGGCGAACTCCAGGGGACGGTCGATGGCAAACAAAACTTCGCAGGGCGTTCCGAACTCAATCACCGTCTCGCCATAAGAGGATTTGTCCTTACCATCGGCGCGGCTGAGCTTGATGGGGATGCGGACCGGAGTCGCCTGCGGAAAAAACTTCGCCAAGCGGCCCACGAGTTCCGGTTGCAGAGCGCGCGCAGTAGCGGTGGCCTGGTTGGGCACGGAAAACCTCACACCCCGAGCATTGAAGCAGCCGAGTCTCCCCTCCTCCCGGTTAGGAAGAGCAGCGAGGAGACCCGCCCTGCTCTATCGGCAGGAAAGAGTGCACGGGCGAAGCCAAAAACGCGTAGGTCATGGACCGATGGGCAAGTGGCAGCAAAGCAAGTACTTGCGGGTGCGGATTCGAGGAGGTTGCCGACCAAGTTGCTAATCGGCGGAAAAGGCGTCTCAGGGTGAGACGGTTGTCTCAATCTGGGCTAGACGGTTTAGGGACGAGTGGCCCACTCACGCGCTCACCAACTACTTCTTCTTCGACGGATCGGGCAGAGTGTCCTCTATATCCTCCCCTACGCTGGAATATAGCTGCTTGGCGGGTGGCCCACTTCTCCAGCATCATAAATAATCTGGGTGCCCCATTTCTCGCGTTCTTTGCGAGAAGTGGGCAGCAAGGAAGTCGGAGGGGTTGCTTTACGCGGCCGGCGGCCGAATCTTCATCTTTAGGACCTGCCACTCGTTCACCTTTACTACGCTTGCCTCTCCGAAGGCATAGGCGCGGTAACTGCTCCAGTGCCATAGCTCCGGCGACTCCACCAGCCCACGCTCAACCGGGTTGCGGTGAATGTAGCGCAACTTCTCGACGCGTTTGCGGTCTGTCCATACGTTGAAGTCGTAGAAGCGCTTCTGCCAGATGTGTTGCGGAGTACGCTCGACGAGTTCCGGTTGAGCGGCATTGCGGCTCTGAATCAGGATGCGCCGCGCAAAGCCCAGTTTCAAAGCCTGCATGACGGTCGAGGGAGTGCGCTCTTGCGGCTCGCTGATCAGCAGATGAAAGTGCTCCGGCATCACCACGTAGCCGAGGACGACGAACTGATATCGCTGCCTCACTTGCTCCAGAACGGTAAGAAACAGATCGCGCCGCCGCGCACTCCCGAGGAGGGGCTGACGGTGGTAACAACTGCAGGTGATGAAATGCAGGTCGTCATTTCCGTAGTAGCGCTCCAGATTCCACGGCATGCTAATGAGATTAGCTGCGGTCGAGAGGTTCGCGCGGTGACGGCGCACACTGTGCAGTTGTGATGAATAAAAGAGAATCCGTTGCAGTGAAAAGGCCCCACTTCTCGCAAAGAACGCGAGAAATGGGGCACCCCGAGTACTTATGAAGCCGGCTTCTACTGCAAGGTAGCAGGACTCGACGACTCCTCCCGCCGGCCGATGTTGTAGCGCTTCAGCTTGCGGTAGAGTGTGGCCCGGCTGATGCCGAGCATCCTGCCGGCCAACGCTTTGTCTCCGTTCACCTGGACGAATACCCGCTGGATGGTGGCGCGCTCGATGTCTTCCAAATCGGTAGTGGGATCAGCCGAAGCCGACGATTCAACCCGGGCTGCTTTCTCCGGCGTGTCCGACCGGGCAATGGATGGAGGCAAATCGCTGAGATCGATGCGCCGCTGGTCGCCCAGAGCGACGGCTCTTTCCAAACAGTTTTCCAGTTCGCGGACGTTGCCGGGCCAGTCGTAGGCGAGCAGCGCTTTCATGGCGGCGCCGGTGACGGAAGCGTCGCGTCCGGGCGCCAACCGTTCCAGGAACCAGTTCGTCAGAATAGGGATGTCCGAACGCCGCTCGCGTAAGGGCGGCAAGTGAATCGTCACGACGTTCAGGCGGAAATAGAGATCCTTGCGGAAGGTTCCCTTCTTGTAATCGGTTTCCAGGTCGCGGTTGGTGGCGGCCATGATGCGGACGTCCACCTTCACTTTCTGATTGCTGCCCACGGGACGGACTTCCTTCTCTTGCAGGAAGCGCAGGATCTTGGCCTGCATTTCGAGCGGGAGTTCGCCGACCTCATCGAGGAAGATGGTGCCGGTGTCGGCCGATTGCAGCAATCCCTGCTTGGAACGCATCGCGCCCGTGAATGCGCCTTTTTCGTAACCAAACAATTCACTTTCGATCAGGGTGGGTACCAGCGCGCCGCAATCCACGGCGACAAAGGGACGATTGGCGAGCGTACCGCGATAATGCAGCGCGCGTGCCACCAGTTCCTTGCCGGTGCCGCTCTCGCCTGAAATCAGCACCGGCGTGCGCGTGTCTTTAAGGCGCGAGATCAGGCGCAGCACATGCTGAATGCCTACGGAATTCCCGATGATGCCGTGCACCGCAGTCTCGGTTTCCCACCGCTCGCGGAGATACTGGTTCTCTTCCTCCAGACGCACTTTGTCGGCCATGCGGCGCAGGAAAAGGCGCAACTCATCGAGCGGGGCAAAGGGTTTGGAGATGTAGTCGTAGGCGCCCAGCTTCATGGCCTGGACGGCGGTTTCGATGGAGCCGTGCCCGGTCATCAGGGCGACTTCGGTACGCGGGAGAAGGCGCTTCACCTGCTCGAGAAACTCGAGTCCCGACATGCGTGGCATGACCATGTCGGTCAGCACCATGTGGGCGGGCTGCTCCTCGAGCAGAGTCAGCGCAACCTCGCCGCTCTCGGCTTCCAGGCAAGTGAAACCCAGCGACTCGCCGACCGTCATGCAGAGCTTGCGGATGCTCTGCTCGTCGTCTACGACCAGCAGCCGGATTCGGAACTCGTCACTCATGACGCGCGACCCATGGTTTTCTCTACCACCGAAATAAACTGCTGCACCAGAAACGGCTTTTCCACGCAGGGCGCGCCGGTTTTTTGCAGGGTGGCAGCGGTTTCTTCGTTGGCAATATCGCCGGTAATAAAGACCACCCTGGAGGCTAGTTCGGGACGGTGGTCGGCGATCCAGGCATGGACCTGCGCCCCATCTACGCCACCAGGGGTGCGCATGTCGGAAACTACGCCCTGAAACTCGCCGTCAACAAGGAGGCGCAACGCGTCCGCGCCCGACTCGGCGGTAACCACGTGATAGCCATTGCGTTCGAGGGCGGCGCGAACATACGCCATCACCGCCGGTTCGTCTTCAATGAGAAGCACCGGCGCGGAAGCAGATTTGATTCCTGTCTGCGTCATTTTGGATGAACTCCCGCTGCGGCTCCGAAAGAGGCCGATTCGGACGCCGCGGGCAGGCGCACGATAAAGGTCGCTCCTTCAGAGTCCAGGTTGTTGTGACACACAATTTCGCCACCATGTTCGTGGACGATTCCATAACAGATGCTCAGGCCCAGGCCCGTTCCCTTCCCCACTTCCTTGGTGGTGAAGAAAGGATCAAAAATGCGGTCGGGATAGGTGATGCCGGGACCATTGTCGCGGAAAGAGACTTCCACCAACGATCCGTTGCGGGCGCTCATGATCTCGATGCGCGCCGGCCGCCCGGTTTCGCGGATCGCGTCATGGGCGTTGTTGAGAATGTTGAGGAACACCTGCTGCAACTGGTGCGAGTCGCCGACGACTTCCGGCAGCGACTCATCCAGACGCTCGAGAATCTCGACATCGTGCGAATGGAAGTCGTAGGCGCGCAACTGCAAGGTGCGGCGCAGGATGGCGTTCAACTGCACGAGCCGGCGTTGCGCGGGCATTTGGCGGGCAAAGCTGAGCAGGTTCTGCACGATCTGCTTGGTGCGCTGCGCTTCCTGCAAAATCACGCGCAGGTCGCGGCGCGCGCTGTCCGGCAAATCGGATCTTTCCACCAGCAGGTCGGCGAAGCCGAGGATGGCGGTCAGGGGATTGTTGACCTCGTGGGCCACGCCCGAAACCAGTTGTCCGACGGCCGCCATCTTTTCGGTGTGGATTAGCTTGGCTTGGAGCAGGGCGGAGTCGGTGACGTCGGTCATCACCACGACGATGCTGCTGACCCGGCCGTCGTCCCCGCTGATCGGGCTCAGATTTACGGAGAATTGGCCGCTTTGACCATCCCCCCGGAGCAGTTGCATCTCGAAGTTGTCCACCTGCTGCCCGCGGGCGACCGAAGCCAGGGCCTCGCGCAGTGCGGCCTGCCGGGCGGGTACGGTCAACTCTGAAAAAGAACGCCCCAGGAGCTGGCTCTGTTCGAAGCCGAGGCCGCCCCAGCGCCGATTGGCATAGCTGATTACGCCCACGGTATCGGTCACCAGGATCAGGCTCTGGGTGTGACTCAGGATCTTGCTGGAGAAGTCACGCTCGCGCTGCAACTCAATTTGGGAGTGGCGGAGACCGCTGACGTCCAGCAGCAGTCCGCGGTATTGCAGAATGGACCCGTGCGGATCGCGCAAGGCGAAACTATTGATGAGCACGTGGACGGGCGATCCATCTTTGCGGCGCAGCACCTCTTCGTGATTGCGCAGCCCTCCCTGGCGCTCGATAATGCCGGCCACTTCCTGCCGCCGCTCCGGCGTGAAGTAGATGGTGCTGGGAATGTCCACTTGCAGCAACTCGTCGCGATTGCTATAGCCCAGAATGCGCACCAGGGCATCGTTCACTTCGATAAAGCGTCCCTGCGGCGTGGAGAAGAAGATGCCTTCCTGGATGTTGTCGAACAGTTCGCGATAGCGCTGCTCGGCTTCGCGCCGGTCGGTGATGTCTTTCAGAACGTGCACGGTTTGCATCTGGGCGCTGGCGGCGGCGTGAATGCGCGAAGTCGAAATCAGGTAGGTGCGTTCGAGGATGTTGTGCGCGTATTCGTCCAGACCGTCCATCCGGCAGAAGGGACAGGCGTGGGGAGACGCGCCCGTGGAGAGCGCTTCGAGCGCGCGCATGTTGACCCCGATCAGCTGGGCCGGGGCAATGCCTACAAAGTCGGCCAGCGAGCGGTTGACGCGCAGGATGTTGTGCACCTCATCGTGAACGACGATGAAGTCGCTGATGGCGTCGAAGACTTCGACCCAGTGGCGGTTGGCCTGCTCCATGCGCGTGAACAGGCAGGCGTTTTCCAAAGCGATGCTGGCGTGGCTGGCGACGGCGCGCAGCAACTGCTGGTCTTCGGCCACGGGCGCCACGCCGCGATCGGCAAGGCACAGCACTCCGATGAGTTCTCCGGACGCGCCCGCCAATCGCACCAGGGTGCAGTCGGTCCATCCCAGGCTGGAGGCGAGCGCGGGCCCCAGCAACTCACCCGCGGGCCTGAAGACGACATCCGCTGCATGCTTCGAGAGCGCCGCATCGAGCGCCAGGTTGAAGCGGCGGAGCAGCGGTTTGTCCTCGACCTCGGAGGCGCCCTGTAGCAGGACAGTTTCCTGGGTTGCCCCCTGAAAGAGACTGAGCGCCACCGCGCGCCCGCCTAGAAGATCGACGGCACGGCGGGCAAAACTGCGCGTGAACTCGGGCAGATGCAGGACCGTGTTCAGTTCCAGCGCGAGCGCAACCAGGGCCTCGGCGCGGCGGCGATGCTGCTCCGACCGATGCAGATTTGCAGTCAACTCGAAGGCAATCGCAGCCTGGGCTGCGAGCGCCTGCGCCCGGCGAACATCCTCCTCCGAGATGTGACCCGTCTGCACGCGGTCGAGCATGCCGAACATCCCCAGCACCTCGCCGGTGGACCCCAGCAGCGGCACCGCTAAGAGCTGGCGAATCTTGAAGGTGTTGACGAACTCCACGTTGACGCCGGGGACGGCGGCGGCGTCCTCGGTGAGAAAAACCTGTTTCTGCTTGAGCGTGCGGATGGCCACGCCATCGGGGAGCAGGATCTCGACCGGGCGGGTGCGGCTGTCCTCGACTCCCCAGCGAATGCGGAAGACGTCGCCTTCCAGCAGTCCGATGAAGCAGCGCCGGAAGCCCAGAAAACTCGCGGCCCGCACCACGAAGGTCTGCATGAACTGATCGAGCTTCCCGGCCGAGCCGAGTTCGGTCGAGATCTCCAGAATCTGATGCAGTTCCTGCGCCTGCGCCCGCGCCATGCCGTAGAGTTCCGCATTCGCGATGGCGACTGCGCCAAAACCCGCGAGTGCGGAAACCAGCGTCTTCTCCTCCGGCGTAAAGGGGGAGGCTGGGCGCGGGTAGACCAGGATCGCTCCGTGCGAGCGCGACGTACGAAACGGCGCCGCGATGAGAACTCCAGCCGGCGCGTCCTCTCCCAGATGAGACGCCCCATCAATACTGACCGTAATCCGCTCCCCAGCAGCTACGGCCCGAGTCGCGATCTCGAGCGCGGAACGCAGGTTGTTCTCCTGATAACGGGCCCGAATGGAGCGCGCCAGCGCGGGTGTGTCCGCCGACACTGCCTGTAGCCGGAAAGAAGCCGCTTCGTGCATAAAGACCAGCACGACGGGAGATTGCAGCAAAACGCGCAGCCGGTCGGCGATGCCCTCCATCACCGCGGAAGTATCGGGCATGCCGTGGAGCGCCGTGGCCACCTCCGCCAGAATCATGGCGCGGCGGTGTTCTTCGCGCGAAACCAGGTTCAGGCGGAGCGCTTCCAACGCAGTCCCGAGCTGGGCGGCAAGAATCGTGGCCTTGGCCGCCGCATCTTCGTCGAAGCGGATGTCGGTCCCTTCGTGCAGAAATGCAACCGCGCCGATCACTTCGCCCGAAACCAGCAGGGGCGCGGCCATCACGGCCTGGGCGCGGTATTCGGCCAGCCGGGGATAACGGGTCATGTCCACGTCGTTGACGAAAACGGTGCGCCGATTTTGCACCGCTTCCAGGGCAACGGACGAATCACCCGGTTGCGAACGCAAACCTCGAAAGCGCTCGGCTTGGAAGCCGTCGGCTTCCGCTCCCACCAGTCCACCCTCGGGAGTACGGCTCCAAAAGTAGGCGCCGCTCGCCTGAAAAAACTCGCGCGCCAAACGGCAGAAAGACTGGATGACATGACTGGCATCGCTGCTCTGAAAGGCGGCACGGGACAGTTCCAGCAGGAGCTTCTGAAAAGTCTCGTCAGAGTGAGACGCAGCCCCCTGCGCTAGAGCCGAATTTCCAAGGTGACTCGTCAGTCAGCACCATCCGCCAGCTAAGCGATTGAAAACAATTGAATTACTTATTAGAACCTACGCTGGATTCTCAAATTGAGTCAAGGAAATACGATGAGAAGGTGTCAAAGTGTGAAACGGCGGCCAGGGCCAGTCGCACGTGCGTCTCATTCTGCAATTGCACCTTGGGGGATCGACCTCTGCCCAGGGACTTGCCTGGCAAGTCGCACCCCCGTTCCCTTGTGAGGGAATAAGCACCACTTCCTGAGCAACTTACAGCCATCACCAAAGTAATCGTTTCGAAGAACTTTTGGGCTCTCGCTGGAACACTCCGTGCAAAACTTAGGACTCGTTGTGAAGGACTAAGGGGAGGAACTGTGTCCTTACGAGCCCTAACTCATTGGTTAGCGGTGGGTCTGTTGCTGATCGTGGGATGCGCCGCTGGAAGTGCTCCGGTTGCCTGGGGACAGGAACAGGAGATTACGCGCAAGACGAAAAGCAGGATTACGCCGTCCTATCCGGAACTGGCGCGGCGCATGAACATCGCCGGGGTTGTGAAGGTCCAGATCACGGTGGACAAGAACGGGACCATCAAGAACACCAAACTCGTCGGGGGCCACCCGATTCTAGCCAACGCTGCCATGGACGCAGTCCGGAAATGGCGTTATGAGTCGGGCCCGGAAGAAACGACGGGAATTGTGGAATTCCATTTTGACCCGACGCAATGAAAAGCCAATCCCTGCCCGCTTACGCCGGCAGAGGAAGGTAAGCGTATGAACATCGGAAAAAAGCTTTACCTAAGTTTCGGCGGCATCCTGGGGACAGTCGTGCTTCTCGCAGTCGTGATCCTGTTGGCGGTGTGGCGACAACACGAGACCAAGGCCGCGGCCCAGCGGTCCATGGACATGACTCAGGCCACCTCGATGGTGCGGTTCGAGATGATGCAGAACCGCCTTCACCTGGAAAACTATCTTCTCAGCGGTGACACGCGCGACGTGGAGAAGATGAATGACGGCGTGCGCCGGCTGGCGGGGGCGCTGCAACGCGCCCAGGGACTGGTCAACAGCGAGCAGCAACGCACCAGCCTGGAAAGAGTGCAGCAGTTCGAGCAGATCTGGAGCAGCGAATTCGCCAATCCGCTGGTGGAAAAACGCCGCCAGGTGGACAGTGGCAACGCCACCGTGGCTGAACTGCAGATCTTCTACCTGCAGAAGGACCCGAATTCCTGGGTGTCGCGTTCCAGCGACGTGCTGGACCAGGTGGACCAACTGAATCTCAAGCTGCTCGAAGAGCGGCGCCGCTCTGACGATTTGGCCGCCACCTTCACCATCGCGATCACGCTCATCATTTCTTTGCTCGCGCTGGGCGTGGGCATGGTGATCGCTTATCGCACCTCCCAAGCCATTACCGAGCCCTTGAACCGGCTGATCCACGTGGCCCAGCAGATCGGCGACTCGGGCGACCTCGAGCACACCATCGACGTCCGGGGGCAAGACGAAATCGGACAATTGGCGCGGACTTTCGATTCGATGGTGAAGTACTTGAAAGAGATGGCTTCGGTGTCGGAAGCCATCGCGGGCGGAAACCTGACCGTGGAAGTGCAGCCCCGCTCGAGCAACGACACGCTCGGCAATGCCTTCACGCGCATGGTCGATGGCCTGCGCGGGCTGGTGCGCAACGTCCGCGACTCCGCTTCGCAGGTGGCCAGCGCTTCCACCCAGGTGGCCGGCGCTTCCGACGAGTCGGCCAAGAACAGTCTGCAGACCTCTTCCGCCATTGATGAGGTGACCAGCACCATGCACGAGATGAGTGTCAACGTGCAGAACATGGTGAAGAGCACGCAGACCCAGGCCTCGAGCGTCAGTGAGACCTCCGCTTCGATTGATCAGATGGTGACCTCCATCCAGCGCGTGGCCGACACGGCCAAGGTGCTGCTCGACATTTCCAACCGTTCCCGGGAAGAAGTACACAGCGGCATCGGAACCATGGAAAAGGCCACCGACGGCCTGAACCGGATCAACACCACCATTCACTCCTCGGGCGAGATCATCGACGCGCTCGGGTCGCGAGCGGACAACATCGGCAAGATCGTCGAGGTCATTGACGACCTGGCCGAACAAACCAATCTGCTCGCCTTGAACGCGGCCATCGAAGCGGCGCGCGCCGGTGAGCACGGGCTCGGCTTCGCCGTGGTCGCGGATGAAGTCCGCAAGCTGGCGGAAAAATCGGCCCAGTCCACCAAGGAAATTTCCGAACTGATCCAGAGCATCCAGAAAGAAGCTCGGCGCGCGGTCGATAACATGGAAAAGAGCACCTCGATCGTGAACGAGGGCCTGAACCTGGGACAGGAACTCAACGCCGCGCTGCGTAAGATCTCGAACGTGGTCACCGAGGTTTACAAGTTCGCGCAGGAAATCGGCGCGGCCACCAACGAGCAGTCGCATGGCTCGTCGCAGATCGCCCGTGCCACCACTCGTCTGAACGAGATCACGCACGAAATCAACTCGGCGGTTGAGGAGCAGGCATCCGGAGCGCAGGGCGTCGTCAAGGCCATGGAACGGATGCGTGAACTGGTGCAGAACTCGACCTCGGGCTCCACCGAACTGGCGGCTTCCGCGGAACAGATGTCGAAGATGTCGCGGAATCTGCTGGAATCCATGGACAACTTCTCGCTGCGGCCGGGCGAAGGCGCGCTAACTTCCCGGGGCGCCGCCCGCCAGGCGGCAGCCGGAGGACGCTAGGAAACGAGATGAGCCGGGAAACACAGGTCGTGGGCTTCCAAGTGGGGCGCGAGACGTACGGCTTGCCCATCGCCGCGCTGCACGAGATCGTGCGCGTGCCGGAAATCACGGCGGTGCCGGATGCGCCCGAATACATGGAGGGCGTCATCAACTTGCGCGGCAAGATCGTCTCCGTGCTGGACTTGCGCAAGCGTTTCGGAAAAACGGCCGGTCCCTTTCACCGCCGCAACCGGATTCTGGTAGTCGAGCACAAGGGCCGGCTGGCCGGCATGATCGTGGACGCGGCGTCGGAGGTCCTGAAGATTCCCGAGAGCGAGATTGAGCCCGCGCCCAGCATGATGCTGGAGAGCGGGCTGGACTGCGTCACCGGCCTGGGCAAGTACAAAGGCCGGCTCATCATTCTGCTCGATGTAGGAAAAGTATTGGAGTTCCGGCAGAGCGCGAATCCGGAAACAGCAACCGAGCCTTCGGCAACGAGCCCCGGTAAGGCGGCGCAGAGCGCTTCCGCCGGTAAAAAATAACAGCACCCTCTGACCACCCATGAATACAAGCGAAGCGCCCCTGCTCACCGACTCGGAACTGAAACTGTTGCAGGCGCTGGTCTACCAGGAGTGCGGCATGTACTTCGACGAGCGCCGCACGCATTTTCTCCAGGACCGGCTGCAGCGGCGGCTGAAGGAATGCCAGCTGGATTCGTTCTACGGCTACTACCGGCTGCTCATCAGCCAACATGGGAAAGACGAACTGGCGAAGCTCCTGGAGAACCTGACCGTCAACGAAACCAGTTTCTTCCGCAACAAGGCGCAGCTCGAGCTCTTCCAGCGGGACACGCTGGAAGACATTCTGCGGCGCAAGCACGAGCGCCGCGACTACAGCCTGCGCATCTGGAGCGCGGGGTGCTCCACCGGACAGGAACCGTATACCCTGGTCATGCTGATCGCCGACGCGCTCGCGTACTACCAGCTGCGCAACCCTGTACCCCATGAATCTCCGCTTCCGAAGCCCCTGATTCCGCCGCCCTGGCGCCTCGAAATCCTGGCCAGCGATATCAGCTATTCGGTGCTGCGCGCCGCGCAGGAAGGCTTCTACCACGAGCACCAGATGTCGGCCGTGGACTATGGCTGCCGGCTGCGCTACTTCGACAAGGTGGGGGACCGCTACGTTGCGAAGAAGGCGGTCAAGGAATTGATCCACTTCGACTTTCACAATCTCAAGACGGAATACCTGCCGCAGCGCAATGACGTGATTTTCTGCCGGAACGTCATGATGTACTTCGACGAGGCCGAACAGAAACGGCTGGTCGAGAAGTTCTATCGCTGCCTGAACCCGCGGGGCTATCTGTTTGTCGGCCATGCCGAGAGTCTTCTGGGCCTGACCGACAAATTCCAGATGGTGCATCACAACAGCGGCACGGCCTACCAGCGAGTCGAGGTGAAAGCGTGACCTCTCCTCCCGAAGACCGGATGAGCGAGCTGCGCGAGCTGTTCTTCGAGAGCGCCGCCGAACTGGTCCAGAACCTGAGCGAGCAGGCCATGCAGTTGGAGAGGTCGCCGGGCGACGCCGAGGCCGTGCGCAGCCTGCGACGAACTGTCCACACTCTCAAGGGAGAC
>Ga0080064_1002030_pt1 | contig 36844 bp, 25 predicted proteins | sample Subgrocontami54m_FD_69260 | JGI IMG/M metagenome (GOLD analysis project Ga0080064, IMG submission 69260) | Subsurface groundwater microbial communities from S. Glens Falls, New York, USA - GMW46 contaminated, 5.4 m (SPADES assembly) (version 2) ...
GTCGTCGCTGGCGAACGCGGTTGCGGCGGCAACCGGTGCAGCGAATCCTGTCGTGCTCGACGCGCACGTCGCGGGCCGCGACCTCGTGGGCCTCGTGTTTCGCCACCCGTGGGAGGATCGCGACAGTCGGCTCGTCGAAGCGGCGTACGTCGAAGCCGATGCGGGCACGGGCCTCGTTCACACCGCGCCGGGTCATGGCCGCGACGACTACGTCACGGGAATCAAGAACGGTCTCGAAGCGTACGCGCCGCTCGACGATGCGGGACGATTCACCGACGAACTCGGCGACGGATCCAAGTCCATCGGGATCGTGGGCAAGAGCGTGTGGGACGCCAATCCGCTGATCGTCGCGTTCATGCACGAGCGCGGAGTGCTCGCGAACGCGCCGGGGCAGAAGATCACGCACAAGTATCCCGGGTGCTGGCGCTGTCACCGGCCGCTGATCACGCGCGCGACCACCCAGTGGTTCATCGCGCTCGACGAGCCGATGAAGGGCGCGGGCAACGGGGCCGGGCGGAGCCTGCGTGCGGTGGCCCTCGCGGAGATCGATCGGCTCGCGGACGACGGCGCGAAAGCCGAGGCGAGTTCGACGAACGCGGGCAAGTCGACGGGCACGGAGGGCTCCCGCGATTCTCGCGGCTGGATCCCCTCGTGGGGACGCGAACGCATTCACGGCATGATCGCGGGCCGTCCGGACTGGTGCATCTCTCGGCAGCGCGTGTGGGGCGTTCCGATTCCAGCGTTGCACTGTGAGAAGTGCAACCACGCGACGCTGTCGTCGGCGCTGCTCGCGCACGTGGCGGGAGTGTTTTCACAACACGGCGCAGGCGCCTGGTCCAACGACGCGCTCGACGTGATCCCGCCGGGTTTCACATGCGAATCGTGCGGCGCCGCCGGACCGTTCGCGCGCGACAAGAGCATCGTCGACGTGTGGTTCGAGTCGGGTGCGTCGTTCTACGCGGTGTGCGAGGGCGCGCCCGATCACCACGTGCCGGTGGATCTGTACCTCGAGGGCAGCGACCAACACCGTGGCTGGTTTCACAGCGCGCTGCTCGTCGGTGTCGCGCTCACCGGACGCGCGCCGTTTCGCGCGGTCGTCACGCACGGATTCGTCGTCGACGAGCGCGGCGAGGCGATGTCCAAGAGTGTCGTGAACGCTCGTCGCGAACGCGGCGAAGATGTCTCGCATCTCGATCCGCTCAACATGATCAAGCAACAGGGCGCCGAACTGTTGCGGGCGTGGTCCGCGTACGAGGACTATCGCGGCGACGTGCGGCTCTCGAAAGAGCACTTCACGCAGGTCGCCGAGATGTACCGCAAGGTACGCAACGCGTTTCGATTCATGCTGTCGGTGATGCGAAAGCGTCCGCCGCCGCGCGTGCAGGACGTCGCGCTGCTGCCGATCGATCGCTGGGTGCTCGGACGCCTTCATGCCGTCGTCACCGCGAGCGAACACGCGTACCGAACGTACGAGTTTCGCTCGGTGCTCGTCGGCGCCGTCGAGTTCCTCGGGGATCTCTCATCGAGCTATCTCGATGTGATCAAGGACTGGCTGTACAACGACGCCGAGAATTCTCCGCGACGGCTCTCGACGCTGGCGACTGTCGACGCCGTCGTTCGATCCATGGCGGTGGTTCTCGCGCCGATCCTTCCGTTCACGGCCGAAGACGTGTGGGATCACATGGCGAAGCGCGCCGGCGATCCCGCGAGCGTGCACCTCGCGAAGTGGCCCACTGTCGCGCCGCAACCCGGCGTCGCGAGCCTCGACGCTGCGGGCGATGGCGTCCGTGCACTACGCGAATTGGTTCACGCGGCCCTCGAACCCAAGGTGCAAGCGTGGGGTGCCGAGCGGCAGGCTGCGAAACGCGAGAATCGCGAGCCGGGCGAGGGGAGCGTGGCCTTCGTTCCCGCGTCGCGCATCGACCACGGCCGTGAAGCACTCGCGACGGTCACGTTGTCGACGGTCGACGTTGCGAAGTTGGAACCGCTGCGTGATGTGCTCTCGGAATCGCTCGTTCTCGGCGAGATCGACCTTCGTGCGGGGGACGTTTCAGCCGTCGAGATCGTGCGCAATCCAGGCGAACGGTGCGATCGATGCTGGCGTCGCCGGCGAGACGTTGGTTCCGCAGGACTTTGCGTCCGCTGCGCAGATGCCGTAAGCGCGTTCGACAAGCTGGGGTGACGGAGATGGATCGATGAGCGAATCGAAGAACGATGACCGATCGGGAACTGCGAAGTCTGCTGCGAAGGACTCCGGCCCGGCAAAGGACGCTGTGCCTCGCGCGGCGCCGGTGACGCCGGCCCAGTGGATGTTCCTCGCGCTGGTCGCGTTCGGCACCGCGGCCCTCGATCTGTGGAGCAAGGCCTGGGCGATTCGGCGGCTCTCCCTTCCGAGTCGATTGCACGTGCCCATCTGTCAGCCCCCCCCCGGCGCGCAGCACTACATGTATCAGCGCGTTCCGCGCCACGACCACGTGACGTTCATCCGCGACTACCTTGAATTGCGGTACGCGGAAAATTGCGGCGGGGCGTGGGGCCTCCTGCACGGCGCACGCGAAAGCCTGCGAAAACCGTTCTTCCTGCTGGTCACGGTCGGCGCGGTGATCTTCATCGTACATCTGTACCGAACGCTCGAACCCGGTCAGAAAGCCATGCGTTGGGCACTGCCGCTCGTCCTCGGCGGCGCGCTCGGCAACCTCGTCGACCGCGTGCGGCTCGGTTACGTCGTCGACTTCATCGACGCGCACTGGCGCGAGCGCTATCACTGGCCCACGTTCAATGTCGCCGACATCGCAATCACCGTCGGGATCCTGCTGATGCTGCTGGAGTACATCATCGGTCCCAAGCGCACGGCGCCCGCGACGCCGACCGCCGCCGCAAAGAAACCCGCGATCTCCTGACGGTCGTCGCGGGTCGGAGCCACGCATGAAGCCCGTCCTGTTCAAGCTCGCGGGCATCGAAGTTCCCTCGTACTTCTTCATGTTGGCCGTCGGCTTCGTGCTGGCGACCTGGCTCGGCGCGCGGTGGATTCATCGCATCGGCAAGGACAAGGAAGTCATCTGGGATCTCGGGCTTGCGATGGTGATCGCGGGCGTCGCGGGTTCGCGGTTGCTTCACGTTCTCGCCGACGGGTATTTTTGGGACTACGTGCACGTGTGCACCGACCCCGCGCGCGTCTCGTGGCACGTCTCGCACGCGCAGTGCCTCGGCAGCGACATCCGCGGCGTCTGGGACGAAACCGCTCGCGTGTGCCATCCGCGCGAGCGCAACTGCTTCGCGTGGGCCGCGTTCTGGGCGGGCGGGCTGACGTACTACGGTGGGCTCCTCGGTGCGAGCGCGTACGCGGTGTACTTCCTGCGGCGCGAAAAGTTCGCCTTCTGGAAAGCCGCGGACATGGCGGGGTTCGTGGTGCCGCTCGGCCTCGCGTGGGGACGGATGGGATGTTTCCTCGCGGGATGTTGCTTCGGGCGGCAGTGCTCGCTCGGCTGGGCCGTGAGATTTCCGGCGTTCAGCCCGGCCAGCGAATTGCACGCGCGCTCGCATCGCATGGCGCACGAGGGCCTCGTCTCTCTGCCCGTGCACCCGACACAACTGTACGAGTCCGCGGGCTCGCTCATCATCGCGCTCGTCGCGTACACGGTCGTCAATCCGCGCAAGCGATTCGACGGGCAGGTGTTTCTGTTCTTCCTCGCAAGCTACAGCGTGCTGCGGACGGCGCTCGAGATCTGGCGCGAGGACGATCGCGGCGGGGTGTTGGGATTGTCGACGTCGCAGTGGATCTCGATCGGGATTCTCATCGCGTGCGTGGTCGGAGCGCGGAAACTTCGCGATCACGCGCGGAGGGTGGTTGCGGCGGCGGCGTAGAGCGCTTCGAGCACGCGCGCCCGACGCGTTCGCCGCTTCGCAGCGGCTCCGGGTCGGGCTTTTCGTTGGGAGTGCGGCCACCGAAGCGGTGGACGCCACCGTGAACCGCGTGAGGGCGCCGTGGAAGAGCGTGCTTCGCGCGCGGGTGCATCGCGTTCTCGATGCTGAGTGCCTGGCGCCCTCGCGAAGCGAGGCCGCACTCCAAGCTCCAGCCCGGGCCGGAGACGCGCTTCGCGTCGAACGCCCCGGGCGCGCACTCCGCGTTTCGCGTCGAACGCCTCGGCCGGACGTGCGCGCGCTCAGCCTTGCGGAGGAGCGCCGCCACCTTGCGGCGGCCAACCCGGCGGGGGCGTTCCCGGCGGCCCGAATCCCGGCTGCTGTGGTTGCGCCGGAGTCTGCGGAGCGCCGTAGCCTTGTTGTGGCGGAGAGCCGTAGCCCTGCTGGGGCGGAGCGCCGTAGCCCTGCTGTGGCGGGGGGCCGTACCCCTGCTGCGGGGGAGCGCCATAACCCTGCTGCGGCGGAGCGCCATAACCCTGCTGCGGCGGAGCGCCGTAACCCTGCTGCGGCGGAGCGCCGTAACCCTGCTGTGGCGGCTGGCCGTACACCGGGGTCCCCTGCGGCGGACCGAATCCTGGCGCACCGAACTGCTGGTTCGGTGGCTGGCCGTATCCGGGAGCGCCGAATTGTTGGATGGGCGGCACGAAGCCCCCGCCCATCGGCATCCCGGTCGCCGCTCCCGCGGCGGCTTTCGCGCTCTTGAGCATGACGAGCGCGATGACCAACGTCACCAGACCGATGCCGCCGCTGATCATTCCGCGCGTTTGCCAGCGCTCCTGGATCATCCGCGCCAGCGAACCGCCGAAGCTCCCGTAGCCGTAAAGCGACGAGCCGGCATTTTGCGACATGTACATGCAGTACCCGCCGTAGGCGAGAAAGACCAAACCCGTGAACACCAATCCGCGTGCCTTCGCCATCCCCGCTTCTCCTCGCGTTGTTGAACGTGCGGCACGACGCTAACACGGGTTCCCCGCGAACGGTGCGCGCACCGACTCTCCCGTTGGGCATGCGGCTCAGGTACACTGGCTCGTGCCGATCTCGATTCGATCATGAGATTCCCCGCTCGATTCGCATTCGCGTTGGCCTGCATGGCGTGGCAGTTCGGTTGCCCGGGACCGCACGTGCCGCTCGATTCCGGGTCGTCCGACGGTCCGGACATCGTCGCGATCACTGACATCGCCGTCGATGCCGCGTCGGAGCCTGCCAGCGACATTGTCGTCGACGCTGGCCGTGACGAGACCACTCCCGTGACGGACACGAACGACGACGTCGACACCGGTGTGAGCGACGCGACGAACGACGCCGCGACAGACGCCTCGCCCGATGCGTTGCCCGACGCGCGAACCGACACGGTGGCGATGGACGCCGCGCTCGACGGGATGGACGCCGCGCTCGACGGTGTCGCGGACGGGGATTCAGGTGTCCCGGAAGCTGGCCCATGGGTTCCATTTGCCGACGGGGGTTGCGACGCGCGTGTTCGAGCGACGCCGATCCAACCCGCACTGCATGTGGACTTCGACTCGGGCCCCATCGACTGGTGGACCGACCCGCCGTCGTCGGGACCGCACTACGGGATCTGGGCACGCTGGGGCGACAACGGACACATCCCGCCCGGGTATTGGGTGCACAACTTGGAGCACAGCGGGATCATGCTGCTGTATCGCTGCCCGAGCGGCACCTGCACCGCGCTGCGGACGTCGCTCGTCGGCGCCATGAACTCCATCCCGATGGATCCGGCGTGCATGCCCACCGACGCCGAGCCCGCGCGCGTTCGGGTGATCGTGACGGACTATCCGTTGTCGACCGAAGTGGCGGCGGTCGCGTGGGGTTGGCTGTACGCGGCCGACTGCGTTGATCCGCCGTCCATCCGCGCGTTCTACGCGGCGCACCAAGGGATGGGACCCGAGGACTTCTGCGCCGACGGTTTCTACCCGTAGGAGTGCAACTCGTTGTTGGGCATCTGCACTCCCCCCGGCGGCGTCTGCATCCATTCACGATCTAGCGTTCACACCGCAGTCGCGACGACCAGGCTGCTGAACCCCGCGAGCGGAATCACTTCGTCGAGCCGAAATCCGGCCTTGCCGAGCAGCACCGCGAACTCCTCGCGCGATCGCTGCCGTCCTTCGCCACACACCATCAACATGTGCAGGTCCATCAGCGGGCCGGGATGCTCCGTGCTCGCGCGCTCGAGCACGGTCTCGGCGATGAAGAGCCGCGTTCCGTCGCGGGACGCCTTGCGCACGTTGCCGAGAATCCTCCCGGACCGCGCGTCGTCCCAGTCGTGCAAAATGTCTTTCAAGACGAAGCCGTCGGCACGAACCGGAATCGCCTCGAAGAAGTTCGCTGGCACCCGCTCCACGCGCCCGGCGACGCCGCGCGATTCGAGATACTCGCCGGCCTGCGCGAGCACGTGTGCCGAGTCCACGAGCACGCCCCGCGTGTGCGGATGGTGCAGCAGGATCTCCGACAGCAGCGCGCCGCGTCCGCCGGCGACGTCGCACAAGACGTCGAGGGTTCCAAACGGCCATGCGGCCGCAATGGCGGGCGCGTCCATCTCCGTCGCAGCGTTCATCGACGCCGCGAACACCGTGCCTTCGTGCGGATGCTTCTCGAACCAATCCCACACGGAAACGCCGTGCACTCGGTCGAACGCGGTCTTTCCCGTGCGCAGCGTCGTCTCGAAATCTGCCCACGCCAGCAGGTTCGACACGGAGCCAAGGTATTCGAGAAGACTGCGTGGATCGCCTTGTGCACCGCTGCGCAGCGCGTCGGATTGTCGGTTGTTCTCGAAGCGAAGATCATCGGTCAGCGCGAAGACCCCGAACGAAACGAGCGCGCGCATCATGCGGTACGTCGTCTCGGGATCCGTCCCGAGTTCCGCGGCAATTTGCTCGGCGGACCGCGGACCGTTGCCGAGAAGGTCGGCGACGCAATGTCGCGCGGCCGCGCCCAGCAGGATCGTTCGTGTGTAGCCGAAGCCCTTGTCGAGCACGGCGAGCGGTGCCGGCACGAGCGATTCGACGAAGGCGGTGAGCCGTCGGTGCATCGCGAGCACGGCAGACACGACGAAACGGGGCGGGGCGCGACGGGGCTGCGAAACGATCGTTGGCACTCGAATCCTCCTGCGGGACTCGGGCTCGTATCGCAGTTCCGCGGGCGGCGCGAGCCCGTCGCGCCAAGCTCGGCGCGCGAGGCGGTCGCCTCAAACTCGCAGTGCAGCACGGTCCGCGCTACAGTGCCCCCGTTGTGCGCCCTGCCATCGTCGCTCTCGTGTGGGTAGGTGCCGCGGCTTGTGAACCGCTGCGTCATCCCCCCGCCTGCAATCCCGATGCGAGCGAGGCGGGGTGCGGCGTGATCCCGCCGATCATCATCGGCGGCGGCGGTGGCGACGGCGGCGGCGATATCGGCACGGCCCGGGACGGGTCGCTCGATGCGACGGTGGCGTTCGCGGTCACGGGCCGAGTGATCATCGCGCAGACGCTGCCGCTGACCAGCGACATGAGCGCGACACGCGGTGCGCCGAGTTGGAATGTGCTCTCTCTGTTCGATCCGACCGCCGCCCCCGCGACGACCAATTTCGACGGCAATTTTACGCTGGATCGCGTGTCACTGATGTCGGGCGCGATGTTGCTCCGCGCCGCGGGCCCCTCGTCCGCGTCCGCCTGGCGCGCCCTCGCGTTTCGTCTTCCGTCGTCAACGGCGCATACCATCGTGACGGTGTCCGACACGGTGATGCAGTCTGCGGGCATGTCCGCGGGCGTCGTGCCCGACGCGGCGTTTGCGCAGGTCATCGTGCAACTGGTCGACACGCCGACGACGGTTGCGGGGATCACCGCGCAGCTCGTCGGCGTGCGTACCGCGCCACCGGCGTACGACACGGGTCGCAGCACGTTGTCCGCGGCGATGACGGCAACCGGGTCGCTCGGCACGGCGGTGTTCTTCAACGTGCCGCCGCCGGCCGTCGGGACCTACGCGGTGCTGCGGCTCACGCGCGGCGTGACCGGAACAGCGGACGCGGGACGGTCTGCCGAGTACAGCGTTGCGCTCGAAGCGGGCAGCGTGACGTGGATCACGGCGTCGCCGCCGTAGGCGGAGTGGGTGATCGACGGTGAACTCCCCCGCGATCTCCCCACGTCCTTGCAGCCGTCGATCGGCAAATGTTTCCGCGCGGCGCCCGACGATTCGGATCGCGTTGATCTCGCTGGCGCTGGCGGCGTGCGGCGTGTCGCCAGCGCCGCCAGACGGGACGTCGTGTCCACGGGACGTATCGCGATCGGGGGGACCCCGTTCGTACGACTTTGTGTTCACGAGCCTCGAGATCGATCGCGACGACGCCGTCGAGCATCCGCACGTCGGCCTCGATGTCGACGGGCTGTGCTCGGGTCCGACAGAGAATGACGGCTGCAATCACGAGGACTTCTTCTCGGCGATCAGTCAAGACCAGTACCCTCTGACCTTCGCGCGCCGGTTGGCGCCGGCGATCTCGTGCGATCCTCCTGGCTGCGCGATGGGTGCAATGGGTTGCCACGGTTGCGTCGACAATCAGCTTCCAGCCGGTGCGAGCAGCCTAGCCGTCTTGCTCGGCCGCGACGTCACCGGCGATGTATCAGGACGCGTCCGGCGAGGCGCGGTATCGGTCGTGCTGCGCGTATCCGACGTCGACAGTCTCGACATCGATGATGACGTCCAGGTGCGAGTGTACTCGGCGTACCCTGTCGAGCCGGACTGCCGTGCGCTCTACCGGGGCACCGCGGAGTTTGCGCCAACGCGGGATTCGCTGCTTCCCGGCGGCACGGATCTTGTGGCGGATGCGGCAACCGTCATGCGCGGCCGAATCGCGCGCGGCCGACTCGTCGTGGGGCCCACGGAGTCGGTGACCGTTCGACTCCCCTTGGCTGTCGATGCGGGTTGGCGGCTCGACCTGCGCGTTCAACGACCGCAGCTTCGCGTCACGCTCCGGGCGGACGGAAGCGGCGGAGCGCTGGGCGTGATTGCTGGGGTGGTCGACGGAAGTGAAGTCGTCGCGAGTGTCGTGACCGGATTTCCAGATGTCCGCAGCGCCGTTGAGGCCGTGATGTCTGGAATCATCGACCAACCGCTCTCCCCCGGCGGGCTCTGCGTTGATCGGACGGGCACCGCCCCCCGCTTCGGCGGCATGTCGGTTGGGTACGGTTTTGATCTCGCCCCGGTCGTGCTGATCGGGCCGCCGCGCGACACCCGCCCTCCAGGCGCCTGCGGTGCGCGTGCGATCGGCGCCGACGGTCATGCGTCGTGCCCGACCGGCCGCACCGAGTGTACCGACGGGGATGACTTCAGCGAGTGCACGGACCTCATGTCGGACGCGAGCAATTGCGGCGCGTGCGGGGTGCGCTGTTGCTCGAATCACTGCGAAGCAGGTGTTTGTGTCGCCGCTCCGTGTATCTCTGGCGAGCGGTGGTGCATACGGTGCGGCGAATTCGGCCGATGCACGTCACCGCGACCGGTGGACATCGCGTACGACAAGCGAAACTGCGGCGGGTGTGGCATTGTGTGCGGCGCGGGACTCACGTGTCGCATCAGTGTGTGTCTGCCATAACCAAGCGGCCGGCGCGTCCGGCTCCGCTCCGAACAATCACAATCTCCCGCTCTCCCGCTCTCCCTGTTCAATCACTTCCGACTCCGCCTCACGAATCAAACGGCACCGTCCACGCCGGGCGCGCGACGGTAGGTGTCGCCGCCGGCGGCTCGAACGTGAACGGGTAGCTCATCGTCACGATGCTCCCGTCGGGCGGTCCCGCGAATACCCACGATCGCGCGGCCTGCGCGATGCACTGTCCCACCGTGGTCACGCCGAGCGTGTCTTCCGCGACTGCGGAACCCGAGACGCGTCCCAATCCATCGATGACCACGCGCAACACGATGCGCCCGCGCAACTGTGGATTGGCACCGAGCGCCATCTCGTAACAGTGTCGCACTTGACCCAGATTGCGTAGCACCGTTCGCCGCAGTGAATCGGGCGATAGGCTACCGAATATCTGCGGCGGCGCCGTACGAACCTGGGGCGCGCTGACTTCGCGCGACGCGAGACTCCTGCCAGTTCCGTTGCCGTATCCCTGGCCGTTGCCCTCGCCGGCACCGGACTCCTCGGTCCCACGTCCACGGATGCCACGCGCACCGTCGCTGCCCGAGCCTTGGAGAACGCTCATCGCACTTCCGTACGCAATGCCGCTCGCGCCGCTCGCTCCGCCGCCGCCCCAACCCGTTCCGGTCATGCCGAATCCACCGTATCCGAACGCGTCGCCGATGGCGAACCCCGTCAAGTGACCTCCACGCGTGGGGACACGGTCATTGCAACGCTCGCTGCCGTCGTGGGTTTCGTCGACGGCCACAAACGATGTGTAGTCCGTCACGAGATGAAACCGCAGCCCGAGGTCTGTGATCTCATCCCGAAGCACTGGAGTCTCTCCGAGCATCATCGCCCGATCGAGATCGTGAATGCGTGTGCGCGCCCACACCGACGGCAGCGCTTCGTGATCGTGCGCAGTCTCGGGGAGGGTCACATGCAGTGTGCGTTGCCACGCCCGTCCCCGGACGCGGCCTGCGATTCGTACGTCGGCTTGACCACCGTGCGCGTATCGTCCGTGCACGAGAATGGGCCGATCGGCGAACAGGTCGGGAATCGCGCGCGGATACACGTCCGTCACTGCCAGTCCGCCCCAGTCGATCGCGACGTCGGTGAGATAGGGTCGGTCGATGTGTCGATGGAAGCGGTCGGCCGCGACGGTTGCGTCTTCACTGAGCGGGACAACCTCGGCGTGGCCACGACCGATCTCGGCGGCCTGTTCGAGGACATACCGATTCGGACTGGCACCCACGCCGAACGTGAACAACCGTGATGTTCCGAGATCGCGCTCGATGTTCGCGAGCATTGCACGCTCGTTGCCGACGTAGCCGTCTGTGACGAGCACGACGATGCGGAGGCGATCGGGCGAGTCCGACCGTGCGAGGATCTCGTGGAGCGCTGGTGTGATGTCGGTCGTGCCGACGGCCCGCATCGCGTCGACGAACGCGTGCGCCGCGGCGCGTGTCTCCGGCGTCGGGGCGATCGCGGTGGGGGCCGACGAACTGCGCGTGTCCGAAAAGCGCACGATCTGAAACGCGTCTGTCGCGCGAAGACCATCGATCGCGCGATGCAACAGTCGCTGCGATTGTCGCAACGGTGCACCGGCCATCGAACTCGATGTATCGACGGCGAAGACGATCTCGCGCGGTTGAATCTCGGTGTCTGGCGCCTGTGCGTTCGGGTGCAGCATGAACGTGAAGAACCCCGCGTCGCCTTCGCGATGGGCGAGGACACTGGGTTCCGCGGTCTCGACCCGCGGGCGGTAGCGAAGCACGAAGTCTCGGTCGGGCGCGGCGACGTTCTGTTGCAGTGCAACCCGGACGACATGCGCGCCCTCGTGCGCAATCGCGACGGCGTGCGAAGGCGATGCCACTTCGGACAGGGCGAGTCCCGCGTCGATGCGCGCGTCGATCTCCACGGCACCGATCGCCCGGGGCGGCGTTCCCCCCGCGCCGGGTCCGTTCGGCCGTGCGCCGGTCGAGAGCGGCATCACGAACTCATACGTTCCGTCGTGGTACGGGACGGTCTCGGCAAACGTCAGAGTCACTCGGATCGACTCGCCTGCACGCAAGTTGGCGACGGACTGCCGAAACAGGTTTGGTCGTTCTTGCTCGAGCAAGGCCGCGTGTTGTCCGCAATCGCGCGCGTGCTCGAACCTTGCGCGGGCTTGCGCGCGTCGATCGATGGTCGCACGGACGATGCGTGCGCCAATGTGCATCTCCATCGCGTCCACGGCCGACTCCGGCGGCAGGGGGAAGAGGTACTCCGCATGCATCGTCGTGCGGTTCGGATTCGAGAACGTCTGCTCGACGGTGACCCGCGCGACGAACGCCGACACTTCCGCGTGAACTCGTGTGTGCATGAGTGGAAAGAGCGTGTGGGCTCCGTCGGACGCACGGAGGGTCCCTTCGCTCGGGCGGTCATCGGAAGTCGCGACAACCGGTTCCGCGGCCGATGGGCCCGCGTGCTGGGGGTTGCCACCCCACATGTGCCATCCGTCGAAGCCGCGCTCGGCGACTTCGAGCGCCACCAACTTGCCGCGCGTCGTCGTCGTGTAGACCCAGCCGTTGGCGACCGTCGGCTGGAACGCAATGGGCTCTCCCACGTGATACGCCCAGGTCGTCATGCCACTGTCGATGTCCAATCCAAACACGTCGCCGTTGCGCGTGCCCATCACGAGAGAGCCGGCGACGACTGCGGGCGACGTCATTCCGCGTTGCGCGAACTCGTGCGGATAGTGACGTTCCCACACCACTCGTCCCGTCTGCGCATCGCGTGCCGACAGTGTGTTTCCCATCGCGTAGTACAAACGGCCCTCTGCGTAACTCGGGTGCGAGCCTTCGAAGCTCCAACCCGCCTCGACGCCGCCGGTGTTCGCGGGCCTGGCCGCGTATGGTGCGGAGGCCGCATCGGTTGCAAAGACGCGCGCACCGTTCGCGATCGAGAGGGCGACCTGGCGTTCGCGCGAGTGGAGCATGCGCTGTGCGACAAACACTCTGTCTCCGGACAGCGTTGGCGCACTCGTCGCGTTCATCGAGCGTGACCACACTGTGTGTCCGTTGCGCGGATTCATGCGGTACACACTGCCGTTCATTGTCGTGAAGTACATGGAGTCGCCCGAAATGACTGGCGACGTGACGACATCCGCGGCAATCGGCACGGACCACAGAATCCTGCCGTCCCGCACCGACAGCGCTGCCATGCGGAAGCCCGTGGGCGAACCCGCATTGGGATACGCGCTGAAGACTCGTCCGCCGCCCGCGACCGGTTGCGACATCAACGGATCGCCCAGCCAGCGCGACCACCGCAATCGTCCCGATCGCCGATCGAATGCGAAGAGCGTGCACGACTCGGTGTTGAACATCACCGTGTCGTCTTCGACGATGGCCGCGGTCGGGCCGCCGTCCGGCGTCGTGCCAGTCCATTTCAACGAGCCATTGCGCGCATCGAACGCATAGACGGTCGTGCTCGAGAATCCCGCGCCGACGTACACGCGGTCATGCGCGTAGGCGACGCTGCTGAGCACTGCGCCCTCCGCGAGTTGCACCGCCCAGCCCCGCCGATCTCCGTCGAAGCGAAACCGCGTCGAACGGCCGGTGGTCAGTCGCGGAAGCGCAATGTTGCGCGGCACGACGTGCACGCCGAGATCAACGTCCGGGAGGGCTTCATTCGGGTGGTGGACTTCGGGTGCGGCGCCGGCGATGCGCTGCAACGTGCGCGCAATGGCGAGGGCAGGGGACTCGGCGATGGCAACGGCGGTGTGAGGCGTCGGCGGGCGCGCGGCGGGACGGTGCGAGTTCGTGCCTGGACGGCACGTCGCAACGATCCCGACGAGGCCCACCGCGACCCAGCGGTGGTGGGCTCGCATGGTGCGGCGTTGGACAACGGCTCTTCCTGTCGGTTCTCAGGAACGTGCGCGCGAGACCGAGCCCTCCCCCCGCGCGACGGCCCTCCCCCCGCGCGACGGGGTCGCGCGCCCCCCTCCCGAAACCGGGAGGGGGCGTCTAGGTCTTCCCCCCCACAATCGTGTATCGCGCGAGCGCAGAACCGAACTGGTACGGCAACGCTTCCCACGTCGGGAGATCGAGCACGCAAACGTCCGCGAGCGCACCGACGCGAAGAACACCAAGGTCGTCTCGGCGCAGCGATCGAGCCGGAGCGCGGGTAAGACCCCACCATGCCTCGACGATCGACAGTCCCATCTGTCGCACTGCAAACGTCGCCATGAGCGGCAAGTTCTCCGTGGGACTCGTGCCGGGGTTGCAGTCGGTCGCGAGGGCGATCTCCATGCCCAACGAGCGGAGCCGCCGCGCGTCCGGCATCGGTTGACCCAGCGAAAATGCGGCACCGGGCAGCAGAATGCCGACAACTCCCGCTGCGGCCATTGCGCGCGCGCCGGCGTCCGAGACGTGCTCGAGATGGTCCGCGCTTGCGGCAAGCATTTCGGCCGCGAGTTCTGCGCCACCGACATCTGCGAACTGACCGACGTGCAACCGCGCCGACAACCCCGCCGCCGCGGCGCGTTCGAGCAACGGTCGACATTCTGCGACGCTGAATCCCGTCGAGTCGACGTACGCATCGACGAAGTCCGGCGCTTCCGCGAGTGCTGCGGGCAGCGTCTCGTCGGAACAACGCTTCACGAAGCGTTCGCGCCCCCCCGGCATCGATCGCAGGTCCGGATCGACCGCGTGCAGCGGGAGGAACGTCGAGAACACTCGCGTCTCTCCGCTCGCGCGCACGCGCCGAATCGCGCGCAGCAAGCGGACTTCCGTCTCGGTGTCGAGCCCGTAGCCGGACTTTGCCTCGACCGTCGTCACGCCGAATGACCGCATCCGTGCGAGGCGCGCGCGCAGCGCCTGCTCCACGGTGTCGTCCGTCGCGGCTCGCACCGCCCGCACGGTACTGGCGATCCCCCCCCCCGCCGCGGCGGTCTCGGCGTACGTCGCGCCGCGCAGACGCAACGCGTGTTCGTGCGCGCGGTCGCCGAGAAACGCAGCGTGCGTGTGCGCGTCGATCAGTCCCGGTGCAACGACGGCTCCGCGCGCGTCGATTCGCACCGCGCCCGGCGATGCACCGTACGTTCGCTCGATGTCCTCGGTCCGACCCACTGCGACGATTCGCTCTCCGTCGACCGCCACCGCGCCGTTCGGGATGCATCCCAGCGGCGCGGCATCGTCAGGCCGCGTGGCGTCGGGCGCCGGACCGTCCATCGTGACGACCTCCGCAGCGTTCAAGATCAGGAGCGTCGCCGTCACCGCGGTCCCGGCGCGAGGTGCGGCACGTGAACTCCGCGCTCCGCCGCGCATGCGATCGCGTCCTCGTACCCCGCGTCCGCGTGGCGAATCACGCCCATCCCTGGATCGCTCGTGAGCACCCGTTCGAGCCGTCGCTCGGCGTCGTCGGTTCCGTCCGCGACGATCACCATTCCAGCGTGCAGGGAATATCCCATGCCCACGCCGCCGCCGTGATGCACGCTCACCCACGACGCGCCGGCCGCGCAGTTCACGAGCGCATTGAGAATGGGCCAGTCGGCAATCGCGTCCGATCCGTCGCGCATTCCTTCGGTCTCGCGGTTGGGCGACGCGACCGAGCCGCAATCGAGATGGTCGCGCCCGATCACGATCGGTGCCTTGACCTTGCCGTCGCGAACGAGACGATTGAACGCGAGGCCCACCCGTGCGCGCTCGCCGTATCCAAGCCAGCAGATGCGCGCGGGCAGCCCCTGATACGCGACGCGGGTTTGCGCGAGTTCGATCCAGCGACGCAATGCCGGATCGTCGGGCACGCACTCGAGCACCGCGCGATCGGTCGTCGCGATGTCGGCCGGGTCGCCGGACAATGCGACCCATCGGAACGGGCCGCGGCCCACGCAGAATTGCGGTCGAATGTACGCCGGGACGAAGCCGGGAATCTCGAACGCGTCGGTCACGCCCGCTTGCGTCGCCTCGGCCCGGATGTTGTTGCCATAGTCGCACGCGAACGAGCCGTTGGCCTGCATCGCGCGCATCGCACGAATCTCCATCGCCATGCTCTCGCGGGCGCGACGGATGTACGTGTCCGGGTCCGCGTCACGCAACGTCGCGGCGTCTGTGAGCGTCAGGCCGGCAGGGATGTAGCCCCGCAGTGGATCGTGCGCGCTGGTCTGTTCCGTCACGAAATCCGGAAACACGCCGCGACGGAGCAGTTCGGGATACACGTCGGCGGCGTTCGCGACGAGTCCCACGGAGATCGCATCGCCGCGCGCCGTGGCGTCACGAATGAGTGCAAGCGCGTCGTCAAGCGAATCGCACGCGCGATCGATGTACCGCGTCTCGACACGGCGTTTCACACGCGCCGGATCGACCTCCACCGCCAGGCAGCACGCTCCGTTCATCGTCGCCGCGAGCGGTTGCGCGCCGCCCATCCCACCCAGTCCCGCCGTGAGAATCCAACGGCCCTTCCACGAGCCTCCGAAGTGCTGGCGGCCGGCTTCGGCAAACGTTTCGTAGGTGCCCTGCAGAATTCCCTGCGTGCCGATGTAGATCCAACTGCCCGCGGTCATCTGCCCGAACATGATCAAGCCCAGCGCTTCGAGCTTGCGAAAGTGCTCCCACGTCGCCCATTTCGGCACGAGGAGTGAGTTCGCGAGCAGCACGCGCGGCGCGTCGGGATGTGTGCGGAACCGTCCCACCGCTTTGCCACTCTGAATCAGCAGCGTCTGGTCGCTTTCGAGCGCTCGCAGCTCTCGGACGATGACGTCGTACGCATCCCAATTGCGCGCGGCTTTTCCCGTGCCGCCGTAGACCACGAGATCCGCGGGACGCTCCGCGACGTCCGGGTCGAGATTGTTCATCAACATTCGCATGGCGGCTTCCTGCACCCATCCCTTGCAGGTCAGGTCGGTGCCACGCGGGGCGCGAATCGTACGGGGGCTCGCGTTCATCAGCGCGGAGGGTAGCCCACGGTGCGTGAATGAGGCTACGTTCGTGGCGGGATGATGCTGCGGGCGTTCGCCGGTTTCGTCGACTCGGACTTCGACGCGTATGCGCCGGAACGGGCGACGTCGAACGTGCACGTGCGACCCCGGATCGCCGTGAAGGAAAAGCTCACGTACCTCGCGCGCGACCTGGCAGCGGCGGCGGGTGCGATGGGCGTCGCCCTCGACGTCGATGTCAGCGACGAGCGGCCGTCGATTCGCAATCGGAAGTCCGTGACCGAACAGTGGGCGAGCCTCTTTCGCGATCGAGAGAGTCGCGCGGAACTCGAGAAGGCGTTTGCACCGGATGGGTCGTTGCGGGCCGGCGTGTTCGAGCCGCCTCCGTTCGAGCGGCACGCGTCGATTCTGCTTCGGCTCGACGCGCGTGGATTCGACATGGAGTTTCGCGTTCCGTCCGCCGCGGTGGCCGATGTTCGTACGCTGCGAGCGAGGCTCGCGTCCGAGTCGCCGGGCGATGCCGTCGCCGCGGCGTTTACGGGGCTGCCGAATGAGATCGTTGCATCGGTCGGTGGCGCAGGTGCCGTCTCCGCCGATTCGCTCTCGCCGCAAGCATGGCGCGAGTTCCTCGACCGCGCGGAGCACGAGCGTTCGTACCTCGCGTTGACGCGCCACGTGCCGCGTGCGGAAGCAGTTGCGAGCGGCGCGTCGCTCGGTCCGACGCTTGAATCGACGTTCGATGCGCTGCTGCCCGTGTACCGCATCAGTGCATGGCGGCGCGACGACGACGTCGCCCGCGTAACCGATGACATCGCGCGCGGACTTGCCGCTCACGACGCACAGATCGCCGAGGGCGCCGCCCGCGAAGTCGAATGGTTCGCGCGGCATCGCGCGGACATCGAACGTCGTCGCAGCATCGCGCTCGCGGACGCACTCGAACGCGGCACGTCGCCGCAACGCGGAACCACCGCGCACGGGCCGCGCCCTGCCCGCACCGCAGCGCCCGCGACGCCCGCGGTTCGCGCCCCGACCGAGGTGCCGGTGAATTATCGAGCCGATCGTTCGGGCTCGATCACCGCCGGCGCGAAAGTGCGAGTCGAGGCCGGGCCGCTGCAAGGCAAGATCGGAACGGTCATCGCATTGGAACCCAAAGGGCAGCTGCGGATTGCCGTCGGACTGTGGACCTCGCGCGTCGACACGAGCGCAGTGGTCGCCGTCGTCGCAGAGTCGTAACGCTACTCCGTCGGCTCGAGGCGCTTGCGACGCCCAGACTTGTCTTTCACCGCGACGTCGGCCGTGACGTCGGGGCGGGTCTTCACGGTGCCGTCTGCGTCCTCGGTACTCTTGAAACGCACTTCCATCTTCACTTCGAACGCGAGCCCCGTCAGGATCCTGCGAGCGTCCTCGACGAAGTTCGTCGACTGTAAGAAATCCCGAGTTTCCTTCGCCACCGCTCGGTACAGCCCGTTCTTCGTCTCGTCGATCTGATCGAAGACCGCCGATGCCATCTCGCGCGGGAGTTTCATTCCCTCGATGACGCCGCGGACCGTGTCTTCGCTCTTCGAGATCGCGTCGAACCCGGTCTCGAAGCCTTTCTTCAAGAGCCTCCCGACGAGCCTTTTGGTTCCGCCGTGGCGGTCGTCTTCGGGATCGGGCGGGACGCTGCTTCTGCGATCGTCGGACATGGAGAACCTCGCACACCGTAGACGCCGTGGCGTACTGCGTCAAACTCGCGGCACGATTCGCTTGCCGCAGCCGAGCCGACGGCGCTAGTGCGGGTGCGTGCCCGACGTTCTTTTCGTGTCCAAGCCGGTCGCGCCGCCGTGGGACGACGGAAACAAGAATCTCGTGCGCGACGTCGCGACGTCGATGCAGCGCTATCGCCCGCGCGTGATGGTGCCGCGTGGCTCGCCGCTGCGGGGCGTCGAGAGCGAGGGGCTCTATGCATCCGCCGGCGAGTACCGACCGTCGCGTTGGTCGAACGCCCGAGTGCTCGCGCGACTGATCGGCGGCGCCCAGGTGGACCTCTGGCACTTCTTCTTCGCGCCCAATCGGCTGACGCTCCGCGCCGGCGCCATCGCTCGCCGCGTACGCGGCACGCCCTGCGTTCACACGATCGCGAGCGCGCCGGACGACCTCGAACACGTTGCGCGCATGCTGTTCGCGGATCGAATCATCGCGCTCAGCGCGCGGACGGCGGCGCGGTTGTCTCGGTTGGGCGTGCGTGCCGTTCAGGTGCCTCCCGCGCTCCGCGCGCCGACGGTGACCCGGGACGAGATCAGCGCGTCGCGCGCGCGGCACGGGCTTCCGGCGACGTACGTGCTGTACGCAGGCGATCTCGAAGGGGGCGACGGCGCCGAGACGTTCGTTCGCGCCGCGAGCGTGAAATCGGATCGCGCGTGGGTCATCGCGTCGCGTCCGAAGACGCCGCGCGCCGCCCATGCAGAAACCGCACTTCGCGCGCGCGCGAGCGAGCAGGGGACGCCGATCGTGTGGCTCGGGCGGATCGACGACATCCACGCCGTCGTCGCCGGCGCCGCGTGCGTCGTGCTCTCGAGCAACACACTGCAAGCGAAGATCGACTGGCCGCTGGTTCTACTCGAGGCGTTGAGCCTGTCGGTGCCGGTCATCGTCGCCAAAGCAACCCCCGCAGAGGAACTCGCCGAGTCGGGTGGCGCCACGGTGATCGCGAGCGGAGACCCTCGGGCGCTCGTCGACGCGGTGGATCGCTGGGCTGGGCTCGCCGTGGACGAACGTGTCGGTACGTTGTCGGTCGCCGCGGCCTGGGTGCGGTCGCGGTGCAATCCCGCGGCGGTAGCTTCCGCGTACGAGGCTGTATACGACGAATTGATCGATAGCCGCGCCCGCGATGCGAGGAGTGAGGGGCCGACTCGATGACTGCAGTCGACGCGGGGACCGGGCGGACCGTGCCGCTGTTTCGCGCATCGCGGGCCGATCGGGTCGTCCTCGTTGCCGTCACCGTCGCGTGGGCATCGCTGTACGTGTTTCTCGGCATTCGGCGTTTGCACGGATTCGCGCCGCGCAGTGTCGACCTCGGCTTCTACGTCCAGATGGTCCGTTCGCTCGCGCACGGCGGCATCCCGATGGGACTCGCGAACGGCGCCAGACCCCTGACGCTCCACGTGATGCCCGTTCTCTGGCCGGTCGCAGCGCTTGCACGGCTCGTCCCCGTGGGCGAGTTGCTCGTGGCGACACACGTCGTAGCGCTCGCACTTGCGATTCCCGCTGCATTTCGGCTCGCGCGATGGCCCGGGGTGATTGCCGTGATGTTGTGTCCCGCGCTCGGTGCGCAAGCGAACTTCGATGTCCACCCCGACGCATGGTCGTTCGCTCCGTTGTTGCTCGCGATCGCCTACGCTCGCGACGGGCGCCCGCGCGCTTCGCTGATCGCGTGGTGCGTGGCGTTCTCCTGCCGCGAGTCGCTGCCGCTGTTGGGCCTCGCAGCGGCCGTTGCGCACTTTCGCGCAGACCGACGCTACGCGTTGCGCCTCGGCGCGCTTTCCCTCGCGTGGCTCGGCATCGCACTCGGCGTGATGTTCGCGTTCGGGAGCGGTCCTGCGGCTTCGCTGCGTGCGCATGCGGGCGACGGCGCCCTGGTTGATCGCATCGCGTCGCTGCAAACATTTGCGGCGCTCGCGGCGTGGGTTGCGGCCGGCGGCGTGATCGCGATTCTCGCCCCGCGCATTGCATTCCCCGCCGTCGTCGTGTTCGCGACGAGTGCCGCAAGTGCCGTCGCGAGCGCGCGCTGGGTGACATCGCACTACGCGGCCGTGGCGTTTCCCTTTCTGCTCGCGGCGTCGCTCGATGTGTTCGATCGCGTGCGCGGGCGAATTCGAGCGGGCGCGGGCGTCGTGCTGTTCGGGTCCTTGGCGGCGGCGTACGTCGTTGCGGGAGACGGGCCGCTCGCGCGTCGATTCGTGTGGGACGAACGTCCCTCCGCCCAGGTACGCGCTGGAATTCGGCGACTCGCGGCCATCGGCGACGTGTCCAGTGTCGCGGCCACGTTGCCGCTCCATGCCACGTTCGCGGCTCGGTACGATACGTTTCCCGACGATCCGCCCCGCGCGGGACTGTCCGCCGTCGTACTCATTCCCACGGTGCGCGATCCCGACGCGGAGCGTTTTCGTCGCCGGGTGGCTGCATGGCTCGACGTCGACGCCGCGCTCGGTCCCGCGGACGTCGTTGGAATGGCCATGCGCCTCGCCCGCGGAACGGATCGTCGCGCGCTCGCGCTGCGCAGCGGCTGGATCACGCCGACCCCGGTGGCTCCCACTCGATCGAGCCGAGGCACCGACGCGTGCGTGAACTTCGCAGTGCCCGTCGCGGACGCACCTTCGGCCGACGTGGCGCTGGCGGTCCGAACGTCCCCGTCGACGATCGCGATCGTACCGGCCGGAGCGCCGGTGTGGGTTCCCGCGCTTTCCGGGCCGCGCGATTTCGTCCGCGCTTCGGCGTGCAATCGGCCCGAGCGGATCGATGGCGAGTCGCTCGCGTGGCGGTGGGCGGTGATCTCTCCGCCGCGCAGGCCGCATCTGGTCGGTTCGTGGACTCCGTTTCGCATCGCGCCCTAGGCCGGACTCGCGCACGTCCGGAATCTTCCCGGCCCGGCCCTCGCGTGCTACACGCGGCGCGTTGCGATGGATCGCCTCGACGACACGCGTGCGTACTACGACGAATTTTCGACGTGGTATGAGCGCGAACGCGGCCGAGGCTACCACGCGCTGATCGACGATCTCGAAGTGGCAATCGCCACGCCGTTTGCGCGCGGCGCCCGGGTACTCGAAGTGGGCTGCGGCACGGGGTTGATCCTCGAGCGGCTCGCACCGATCGCGCGGACAGCGCGGGGCATCGACTTGTCGCCAGGGATGCTCGCGAAGGCTCGCGAGCGCGGCCTCGACGTCGTCGAGGGTTCCGCGACCGACCTGCCATTCGGCGACGGAAGTTTCGATGTCGTGTGTTCGTTCAAAGTGCTGGCGCACGTCGAAGCGATCGAGCGTGCGCTTGCGGAGATGTCGCGGGTCACGGCGCCGGGTGGGACGATCCTCGCGGAGTTCTACAACCCGCACAGTCTGCGCTTTCTCGCCAAGCGCTTCGCCGGCCCCCGCGCGATCTCGGACCGCAGCACCGAAGCCGCCGTCTTCACGCGCTACGACGCGCCCGGCGAAATCGTCCGGCTCGCACCGGCGCGCACGCGATGCGTCGGCCTTCGCGGCGTTCGCGTGTGGACGCCCGCGGCGGTGGCGATGCGAGTGCCCGGCCTGCGGCGAGTTCTGCGTGCCGCGGAATTCGCGTCGATGGATTCCGCATTCGCACGCTTCGCGGGCTTCGTCGTCGCCGTCTACCGCAAGGACGAGTGAGCGCATGGCGTGCGTCGACGAAAGTCGACGGCCCCGTTGTCAGCCGGTTGCTTCAGCGTCAGGCAAAACGCAACAGTGCTACCCTCCGGGCGCCATGGCCGACGTCCCACACGGCGGCGCGCGCGTTCTCGTCGTCGACGACGAGCCGTCCCTCCGCCAGATGATGCACGTGATGCTCAAACGTGACGGGCACGCCGTCGCGCTCGCCGAGGGGCTCACGGCCGCCCGCGAGGCCGTCGCCGGCGCGGCGCCGTTCGACCTGGTGATCACGGATCTCGTGATGCCAGACGGGTCCGGACTCGACGTGCTCGACGCCGCGCGCGAGCGCTCGGACGAAACGCAGGTGATGATCGTCACGGCGCATGCGTCCGTCGAGACGGCGGTCGAAGCGATGCGTCGCGGAGCCTTCGGCTATCTCGAGAAGCCGCTGAGCGTGACGACCGCGCGTGCGTGGATCGCGCGTGCCCTCGAGAAGCGACAACTCCTGCACGACAACGCGTCGTTGCGTGCGCGTGTTCGCGCCGCGGATCCAGCGGGTGTGCCGATCGTCGGTCGCTCGACGGGTTTGATGCAGGCGCTCGACCTCGCGCGTCGGGCGGCGCCGTCTCGAACGAGCATCCTGGTCACGGGAGAGAGTGGGACCGGCAAGGAGATGTTCGCGCGGGTGATCCACGCGGAAAGCGACCGGCGCGACCGGCGGCTCGTCGTGGTCAATTGCGCGGCGATTCCCGAAACGTTGCTGGAAAGCGAGCTCTTTGGTCACGAGAAGGGCGCGTTCACGGGCGCGATCGCGCGCCGCGAAGGCCTCTTCCGCGAGGCCGACAACGGCACGCTGTTTCTCGACGAGATCGGCGAACTCCCGCTGGCACTCCAGGTGAAGCTTCTGCGTGCGATTCAGGAGCGGAAGATCCGTGCCGTCGGCTCCAACGCGGAAGTCTCGGTCGACGTGCGAATCGTTGCCGCGACCAATCGCGATCTCGACGCCGACGTTCGCGACGGTCGGTTTCGACAGGACTTGTTCTACCGCCTAAACGTGCTGCGAATTCGAATCCCGCCGCTGCGTGAGCGTCGCGAGGACGTCCCGCTTCTCGTCGAATCGTTTCGGGAACGATTTGCGACCGAGCACGGCCGTCCCCTGCTGCAATTCACGCCCGACGCGTTGCGTGCGCTGCTCGCGTACGGCTTCCCCGGCAACGTTCGCGAGCTCGAAAACGCCGTCGAACGAGGCGTCACGCTGGCGCGCGGCAATCGCATCGAGCCGGTCGATCTCCCACCCGAAATCGTCGCCGGAAGCCCGCGGCCGGGCACCGACGCAGTGCTCCCGAGCGACGGGATGGACATCGAGGGCTACCTCACGGACATCGAGAAATCGCTGCTCCGGCAGGCCCTCGAGCGCGCGGACGGAGTTCGCACGCGGGCGGCACAACTGGTCGGTCTCTCGTTCCGCTCTTTTCGCTACCGACTGTCGAAGTTGGGCCTTGCGATCCCCGGTGATGCCGAAGACGCCGACGAGCCCAGCACGCCGCGAACGGAGGGCTCTGGGTGACAAACTTTGTCACCTCGGCGCCCAATCCCGTCATCCCACCGTAGGGGCGTATACTCACACCGTCGTCCCCTTCACCCTGCCGCCCCCCCCTTGAGCACTGGAGGTCCCGTTGGCCACCGAAATGCCAGAATTTCAGCACTCCTCGCGTCGCCGCCTCGCGTCGCCGGTTTCGCAATGGCAGCGAACGAGCAACGCCGGCGAGGCTTCCACGCCCCCAAGCGTCGTTGGCGCGTTGCTTGCTCGACGGAGTCGCGGATCCATGTCGCGCATCTTCGCCAGAGGTTCGAAAGGCTTCACGCTCATCGAGTTGATGATCGTCGTTGCGATCCTCGCGATTCTCGCGGCGATCGCCACCGTGTCGTTCCGGAAGTACGCGCAGCGCGCCAAGGTCACCGAGGCGTTCAACATGCTCGGGATGATCCGGATGCGACAGGAATCGTATCGCTCGGAGTTCAGTCAGTTCTGCGACGTTTCGTCGTCGTCGCAAAACGGAACGACGGGCGACGGAATGGGAAACACCTGGCCGATGAGTGCGCCGAGCCGCAATCCCGTCGACTGGGGGACGGGCCTCCCGGCAAATTCGGGATGGCGGCAGCTCGGCGTACAGCCGACGAGCGCCGTGTACTTTCGCTACGACACCGAAGCGGGGAATCCCGGTGTCGCGCCGGCATTCTTCCCACTGGCCGTGGGCGGCGACACATGGTGGGCCGCGCACGCGTTCGGCAACCTGGACGGCGTCGGCGCCGTGTCGACGTTCGAGACGTTTTCCGGCAACGGCGGAGTGTGGATCAGGAATGACGAGAGCGACTGACCGAGCTGCGAAGTGGCATTGGGGTCACGGCGCAGTCACTCGGTATTCGATGTAGAGCGCTTCGGACGGGCGGCCGCAGCGAAACACAACAGGAGGCAGACTGCGATGAAGAGGTTACTGAAGAAGGGCAAGAAGGGCTTTACGCTAATCGAGCTGATGATCGTCGTGGCGATCCTCGGGATTCTCGCGGCCGTCGCGATTCCGGCGTTCGTCCGGTATCTGCGTCGCGCGAAGACGACGGAGGCCGTCGACAAACTGGCGTACATCTACCGTATGTCCAGCACGTACGTGACGAATGAGCGCGCGAACCGCGGTGTCGCGGTGGGCGTGGTCGCCGTCATCCCGGCGCAATTCCCGTTGACTGCTCCGATGACCCCCGCTGCGATTGCGGCCGGCGTTCGAGCCGTCGATCCGGCGGGAACGTGGAACGGTCAGACTTGGCAGGCGCTGTCGTTCTCCATCTCGGATCCTCACTACTATTCCTTCGCCTACACGTCCGCGGGTACCGGCACGACTGCGCAGTTCAGTGCAGACGCTCACGGCAATCTCGACGGCTCGGGCACGTCCTCGACGTTCGAGCGTTCGGGCGCACTCAACGCGCAGCTGGAAGTCCAAGGTTCCGGCGGCGTGTGGATGGCCAACGAACTCGAATAGCCAATCGTGATTCGATGGGCGCCTCCCGCGCGCCCCGCATGAACGCCTCGGCCGCCAAGCGCAGCCGGGGCGTTCGGCGTTTTCGGCGTCCACGGTGCGCGCTACAATCCCGCGCTCGTCGGCATGAACTCAGAAAATCAACAGGGAGATTGGGCGGGCGGGGAGAGATTTGAATATTGGGAATTTGGCATCCGGGTGCGTTGTGACGTCGGTCATGCAGCGTCGCGTCGAACACGCCGCCGGTGCTCGCTCCGAACCAAAACAACCTCCCTCCCTCCCCGCCTCCCCGTTCAATCCTTCCGATGAGTAGCTCCCGCTCGCTCCCCGCGCCGCGCGCTCCGACTGGATGGATCGAGTCGGCGGCGATTCGCGCAGCGCTATTCGTCGCGGGGATCGTCCTGGCGTCGCTGGGGATCCTCGAGTTGCGCCTGCGCTCGGTGCACTACTTGATGATCACGCGCCGCGCCGTGGACGAGGCGACGATTCCGTCGCCACTCAGTGCGCGCTTGCTCGCGCTCGGCCACACCGAATGGGTCGCGGACATTCTGTGGACTCGCGCGCTTCTGTACTTCGGCGACTCCATCGCGACGCGCTCTGGGCAACGCTATCTGCAGCGCTACGCCGACGCCATCGAAGACATCGATCCGCCCTTCCGCCAGGCGTACCTGTGGGCGGCGACGGTGAGCATCTACAACGGCCGTCCGATCCATCGCGAGTCCGTGCTCACGGCGATCCACAATCTCGAGCGCGGGCTCCGCGTGTTTCCCGACGACGCGGAGATGATCCATCAACTCGGGTTCGATCTGTTCTTCGAGTTCCCGCGCTTCGCGGAAAACGACGCCGAACGCCTGGCGTTCCGTCGGCGCGGCGCCGAGTACCTCCGGCGCGCGGCGGCGCTCGGCTACGGTCCGCCGTGGATGGCCCTTGCCGCGGGCGAGGCGCTGCTCCGCACGGGACTCACCGACCGCGCGGTCGAGCATCTGCGCGACCTGTACCTTCGTACCGACGACCCCGTCATTCGCGCCCGCATCCAGACGCAGATCGAGATCATCGCGCGCGAGCGCGGCACCGAAGACCCGTTCCTCGACGCGATCCACGCGTTCGACGCCGAGCGTCGCGGATCGTTTCCGTACGTCTCCAGCGCGCTCTACTTGTTCGTCGGTCCTCCCGTTCCGGGAGTTGCCTCCGCGCGGACGCCGCCCGCTAGTTCAGGGCGTGATTGATCTCGCGGGTCTCTTGCCCCGCGCGGATCGTCACGGAGAAGTTCGCGTTCACGTTGAAGTCGCTGTTCGAACACGACACGCGGTGCGTCCCGGCCGGCAACTCCAAGTGGATGCGCGGCGTCGAGAAGCGTTGCCCGGCAACGCTGCACTGCGACGCAGGACGCGTCGAGATCGATAGGAATCCCGCACCACCGCCACCGCCACCGCCACCGCCACCACCGCTCGGGCGATTGACGTGGACGACGCGCGTGCCGCCGCCACGGTTCGGGCGTCGGGCGGTTGCCGCGACCGGCGCCACGGGTGCGACGGGAGTCGGAGGCACCGCGGCTGCGGGAAGACCGGGCTGCACTGCGGCGGCCGTTGGCATCGACGGCGCGACCGGATACTGCGGTGCCGTGGGCATCTGCGGCGCGACGGCGGGCATTCCTGGCACCGCAGCGGGATTCTCGGCGTTCGGTGCCATGCCCGGCATCGTCGGCACGCCCGGCATCGCCGTGGGGGGCATCTGTGGCGGGAGTCCGGGCTGCATCCCCGGTTGCATTCCAGGCTGCATTCCCGGCTGCATTCCGGGTTGCATGCCGGGCTGCATTGCCGCCATCGATGCGGGCTCGGGCTCGAGCGCGATTTGCATCGGCGTGATCTCGCTCACGCGCACACTGACTTCTTGCTGAAACGTCCGGTAGCCGGGTCGCTGCACGACGATGCGGTGTCGCTGCGCGGCACTCAAGTTCTGCACCGTGAAGCGCATGCCGTTTCCGATCTGCGGTTGATCGTCGATCAGCAACGTGACCCCTGGGACGTTGACGGAAATGTCGAGCGTCCCGGTCGCGTCGCCGCCGAAGAGTTTGACACCGAGCACGACGGCCACGGCGATTCCGACCACGCCGACGGCGGCAAGCAGGATGGCCGTAGTCCGAGATCTCTTGTCGCCGGACGACGGCAGCGCGCCCGTGCGGTCGGGCGTGCCACCGAGGGTTCGTGCGGGCACGGCGCCCTGCTGCCCGAGCGGCGGACCGAGTCCGGGGCTCCCCGTCGGGGCGCCCCACGGTGCGGGCGCGGGCATGCCGGGATGGCCGCCGGGCGAAGGAACTGCGGTTTGCATCATCGTCGGAGGTAGCGGTGCCCCGACGGCGGGCATTCCCATTCCGGGCGGACCTGCGGCCGGCTTCGGCACGGGTGCCGGTGCACCGGGAATCGTCGGCAGCGGCGCCGTCTGTGCGCGCATCGCACCGAGCCCCGGAGCCGTGATCGCGGGATTCATGCCGCCCGTGCCCATCATCGTCTGCGCGACGGGTGCCATCACCGCGGGCGACGGAGCTTGCCCGTTGGGTGGCGGGCGGCTGCTGGCTGGACCGCCCATCCCGGGCATCGCGCCGTAGTCGCCCTTGTCGTAGATGTGGGTCGCGACTTCTTCGTCGTCCCAATCCATGTCGAGCCCGGGTTGGGCCGCGGCGGCTGCGGGCGGCGGCGCCGGTGCGGGCATCGGCACTGCCTGCGGTGCGGGACGGACCGCAGGTGCCGGCGCAGACGCCACCGCGGCGGCGGCCATTGCACCCCCCGAGCGGGAGCCCGGCGGTGGCGGTGGTGGACCAGCGGCAGGGCCTTGGAATCCGCCCATCATGGTCGCTCGAGGCGCGCGCGCGACCGCGCCCGGTGGCGGCGGCGGGGGGACCGAAACGCGGGACTTGGGGGGCGGTGGCGGAGGCACGTTTCTCCCTGCGATGGGGACTTGCGGTGCCGCTGCGCCATCGAACACGTCGAGGTCGGAGGCCTTCCGCGCGTCGAACTTCCGGTACTCGTCGTCTTTCGCCGCTTCTTTCGAAATCTCGTCGTTGAACAGTCGCTGCATGCACGCGGACAAATCCTTGCGCGCAAAGAAATTTCCGGACGTGTACATGAACGACTGCAGGTCGTCGTGCAGGTCCATCGCCGTGCGGTAGCGATCCTCGGGATGCTTCGCGAGCGCTTTCAGAACGATCTGTTCGAGCTCCTCCGGGATCTTCCGGTTGTACGTGCTCGGCGGCATGATCTCGACGTTTCGAACTTTCTCGAGCGTGGAGAAATCGCTCTCGCCGACGAACAGCCGCTCCATCGTGAGCAGTTCGTACAGGCAGATGCCGACGGAAAAAATGTCCGAGCGACGATCGATCTGCAGCCCGCGCACCTGCTCGGGAGACATGTACCCGAACTTGCCCTTGAGAATTCCCGCCTGGGTTTTCGAACTCTTGCTCGCAGCCTTCGCGATGCCGAAGTCGATCAGTTTCACGTCGCCGTCGTACGAGATCAGCATGTTCTGCGGCGAAACGTCTCGGTGAACGAGTTCGATGTTCCTTCCGGCGGAGTCTTTCTTGTTGTGCGCGTAGTCGAGACCCTCGCAAATCTTCATGATGACGTAGCTCGCCATCGGGATCGGGAGCGGTTCGCCACGCTTGCGCGCACGATCGAAAATGCCGCGCAAATCGCGTCCCTGGACGTATTCCAGCGCGATGAAGTACGCGTCGCCGACTTTGCCCAGTTCGAAGATCTGCGCGATGTTCGGGTGCGTGAGTTGCACCGCGAGCTTCGCCTCGTCGATGAACATCGAGATGAACTCGTGGTCCTCTGCGATCGACGGCAACACGCGCTTGACCGCGACCAGACGCTCGAAACCTGCCTCGCCAAATGCCTTGGCCTTGAACACCTCGGCCATGCCGCCGACGTTGATGCGTTCGAGCAGATAGTATTTCCCGAACTTGACCGGGTTCTTCACCGTGCGTTCACTCCGACGTGCCATTGCGCACGAAGTGCCGCACGCACCCACGCGGCCGCACCTCGTGTGGAATCGCCATGGCGAGCGGTTCCACTGGCTGTCCCGGAGCCTCTCCGGACCGCAAATTTGTACTCGCAGCGGTGCCGGTTCGTCAACGTGGCGACATACGCATCCTCGCGGAATCGTGTAGGACCATGTCGCTCAAGTCGGTCGAAGTCGCAGGGCATCGGCACGGGATTCGGGAGATTGGACCGCCAACCCACCGAGCGCGTTGGGTTGCGCCGGTCGAACGTCACCGCACATCCCGGCTTGATCCCGGAGCCCACGAAGGGTAACTACCGGCTGTTTCGACGGGCGCGTGCGCCTCTGCGGACGATTGCGGGAACGCTCCCGTTTTCGGCCGCGGGCGATTCGCTCCCGGCGGGGAAGTTGATCCATGCGCCGAACCGCATTTCTTCTCGCGATGGCCGCTCTCGCCCTTGCGCCATCGACCGTGCTTTCGCAACGACGGCCCGCAGCGCGAGGTCGCCCGCCGGCTGCGACGGCTGCCGCACCCGCGGCCGGCGCGCAGCCCCAGCAGCAACTCACGCTCGCGCAGGCGCGCGAAGCGCTGCGCACGAACGACGTCGATCGCGTTCTGCAAGCGATCAACTCGCTCACGGTCATCGGCACCGCCGACGTCATTCCTCCGCTCGTGGAATTGCTGCGGTCTGGCCCGCCGGATCGCATCACCGACGCGATCGTCGAGAAGCTCGGGATCATCGGTCGGCCCGAGGCGATCGAGGAACTCGGGAGCTTGTTGCATCATCGCCGTACGACCGTGCGTCGCGGTGCGATTCGGGCACTCGCGCAGATTCACGATCCTCGTGTGCGCCCGCTGATCGAGAGTGGACTGCATGACTCCGAAGGCGACGTTCGCGGCGAAGCGGCGACCGCGCTCGGCGAAATCGGCGCGCACCAGTCTGTGACGCTGCTGTTTCGCGCGTTCGATCGGGGAGTGCCCGACGCCGCGGAATCCATCGGGCGTCTCGGCGAGGCGAGCACGGCCGTGAGCCCAGAGCCGGCGCACGATCGCGAGGATCCGGCGACGACGCGGCGACCACGAACGCTGGCGATGTACCTCGGGCACGCACCGCTCCAAGTGCTTCTGCGAGGCTTCGAACAGTTCTTGAACCGCCGGGACATTCCGTCGGCGACGAAGGTTCAGATCATCGTGCGACTCGAGCAACAAGCCTCCGCGCAGGTTCGCGACTTCCTGCAGCGATGGGTCACGAACCTTCCCGGAGCGTACCGCGGCCCCGATCGGGCGCGGGCCGAGCTGGCCATCCAACAGATCCGCGCGCCGGGCGGAGGTGCACATTGAAATCGTCGCGCCTCGCAGTGGTTGCCATCGCCGCGTGCGTCATCACGGTGGGCTGCCTGCCGCCGATTCGACGCATGTCAGCGTTCTCGTCCCGCTTCGCGGACAACGACCGAGCGTCCGTGCAGCGGGTCGCCGGACGACTTCCCTCGGTGCCGCAGTCCGACCGCCCCACCAACGCTTTGGCCGCGCCGATGATCGCCGCGGTCATTCAAGCGACCCCGCGCGCGGTGGGCGTGTTCGACTTGGCCACGGGACGTCCGGTGTGGCGACGCGAGATGAACGCGTCGAGCACGCCCGAGATCCTCGGCGATTTGCTCGTCGTCGGGGTTGGCAGCGAAGTGCATGGACTCGACATTCGCAGCGGAGCGCAACGATGGACCGTCGACTCGCGCGGCTTGCCGTTCATGGGTGCGGCGCGTGACCGCGACGCGATCGTTCTCGTGTTCTCGGTGGGCGCGCAAGGCGGCAGTACGCGCGTCGGCCGCGTCGTCGCGATGAACGCTGGCGGTGGCGAGCGTTGGTCGCACGAAGTCGTCGGAATCCTCGGGCGCCCCGCGGCGTCCGCGGGCCTCGCGTTCGTCCCGTGGGATCGACAGTCGATCGCAGTGCTGAATCTCGAGTCCGGCGTCGAGTCGTCCCGCATTCGTGCGACCGACGACGTTCTGTCGTGGGTATTCTCGACGAGTCAGGGCTTGTTCTACGGCTCACGTGGCGCGTATCGCTGGACGCAGCGTTCCGCGTCGGGAACGCGCGCCGGAAGCTCGTTTCTCGCGAATCCCATTGAGAATGTTCCCGGCGATCCGCCGCTCTACCGCGACGGCTTCGCGCAGACGACCGGCTCGCGAACGGCGCGAGACAAGATCCGATTCGCATTCCGACCGCGCGTCGCCGAGGGCGACACGATGGCCGTCGAACACGACACGATCTTTCTCGCGTACTACCGCTACCTGCTCGCGCTCGACGCGCGTACGGGCGACGTGCGATGGGCGCGCACGATCGGACCCGACGAAGCCGAGACCACCGCGCAACCGACCGCGAGTGCCGCCGATGCGGCTCGTCGATCGCAATCGGCACTCAACGAGTACGACATGGTCAGCGTGACCGTGACTCCGACATCGGTCGTTGCGGTCGGTGGAAATGGAATCGTTCGAGCCTTCGACCCGCGAACGGGTGCACTCCAAGGCACGATGAATCTCAACGCGCAGCTCGGCAGCATCGCGGCGGATCTCGACGGCTTTCGCGCTCCCGCGCAGGGCGCTGGGCCGGCGCCGGAGGGTTCGGTTCGCGATCAACTCGTCGGCGTGATTCGCGACATCGACAATCGGCTCGTCCCGATCCGCGGATACCTCGTACGGCTTCTCGCGCGCCGTCCCGAGCAAGAGGTCACACGCGACCTGCTCGAGCTGTATCGCCAGCGCTCGATCCCCGGCACGCTGCGCCAGGAAGTCGCGACCGCGCTGCGCGCGCGTCGGAACGGTGCGCAGTTCTTGCTCGCCGCGCTCGACGGCGAAGACGACCATTACAACTATCTCGAAAACCGTCAGGCGCCGCCGCTCGACGTCATCGCTCCGACGCTCGCGGCGATGGGCGCGCGCGAAGCCGTCCCGGTGTTGCTGCAGCACATGCTCGACCACGAGACGCCCATGGGTGCGCTGCCGTCCGTGATCACGGCGATCGGCGATCTCGGCGACGCGAGCATCATCCCGCAGTTGCAAGCGTTCGTGCAGCGGTACCGCGCAGACAGCGCGTTTGCCGGCGAGCGAAGCGTTCCGTTGCAAGCCGCGATCGCCGGGATCTTTCGGCTCGGCGACCAGCAGACGCGGCAGTGGCTGACGGCGTTCTCTCAAGACACGGCGAACCACGCGCCCGTGCGCGAAGCGATCACGCGGCTGTTCGAAGACGAGCGCGCGGGCGGCGCGCGGCGAACGGCGGAGCAACAACTCGCCCAAGCGCGCGAAGAGTTGCAAGGCCACTTGAATGCATTGCGCGCCGTGATCGCGGCGCATCCGTCGGCGTTGGCGAACGAAGCGTTCGAGACCGAGTGGGCGGGGCACGTCGACGAGCTGCGCGCGTGCGCGACGTCGGTGCTGACCCGTCGCCCGGACCTCAATGAGATCCGAATCACCGTGACGATCCGTTCGGAGCCGCCGATCGACGCGTTCCAGTCGGAGCCGCCGACACCGAGACTCCCGCCGCGCCCGACTCCGGCGCTGTTGATCGCGAACTTGCGCGAGCAGGGCGAGTGGGCGGACCGCCAGGCCCATCGCATCGAGGAGCTACGTTCCGTGGTTCGCACGACGGCGTACTCGCCGAACGATTCCGAGATGCAACGCTGCATGGACGCGGTGATTCGTCCGATTCGATTCCCAGGATTCGGGCGAAGCATCGCGGTGCGCCAGTTCGTCGAGAGAATCTCGACTGTGCGTTCGCAAGCGCAGGCCAACGGGACGCCAGGATACGGAACGCCGGTCGCATCGACAGCGCTCGTTCCATGGTTCCTGGTCTCGAGTCCATCGTTTGACGCGAACACGGGCCAGATCAATCCGGCCGCCGCGGGTCCGCCCGCCGCGGGTCCGACGCCGAGCGGCGGCGGCAACGGCGCCAACGGAACGAGCGGCAACACGCCGGGTGGATCGGGCCCCGGAAATGGAACCCCTCCGCCGTCGAATGCGTCGGCCAACCCGTCCACGCCGGCCGGTCGACGCGGGGGTCCGAGGCCGACCCAACCGACCGAGCCCACGCAGCCAACGCAACCGACGCAACCGACACAACCCACACAGCCTACGCATCCGACCCAACCGTCGCGGCCGTGGTGGGAAGAGTAACCTCGCGACGCGGTTCGCGGCCTTCGACGCCGTCGCCGGCGCCACCGATTCCATACACAACTGTGCGTTTGTTCTTGCTGGGCCGGACGGCTCGGCGGTATGAGACCTGCCGCGTGCAGATTCGCACGGGTCCCGAGGAGCGCCTTCGTGAAGGAACTCGTCCGTTATCTCCTGGAGAATCTCTTCATCGATTTCCAGGGATCCATCGACATCGATCAGGTCCGCGAATTCTTGCGCAAGGACGACAGCCGCGAGGGTCGCACGCTCCTGACGAAGTTGAACCAGGAAGGCGACATCGGCGACATGCTCGATACGCTCGCCGACACACTGAAGACTGCGCTGCCGCGCGGAATCAACGACCAAGTCGTGCGCGAACAGCTGCTCGAGTATTCCGAGTCCTGATCGCGGCGGCCCTGCTGTTCGTCACGACGGGTTGCGACATCGGCGGGGTGGAGATTCGCGCCGCGCGAGCGCCCAGCGTCACGCGAACCGACGTCGATTCCGCCGACGAGCAAGTCGGGACGATTCGCCGCGACGCGCCGATCGGCTTCACGCTCGATCGCCTCATCTCGCCGCGCACGGCGAGTCGGCAAACGGTCTCCGTGCGAACGGGAGACATCGGACTCTTCGGTCGCGTCCGCTACGACGTCGTGAACCGCCGCGTGGAGTTTCGTCCCGATCCCGGCCAGATGCGCGCGGGGCTTGAATACGTGCTCGTCGTGGGCGTCGGGTTGCAATCGTGGGACGGCGCTGCGATCGAGCAGGTGCAGACCCGGAGGTTTCGCGCGGTGGATCCGGCGTGGGGGACTGAAGAACCCGCGCCACCGCCGAGTTTGCGTCAGGCGATCGCGCCGCTTCTCCGTGCTCGGTGCGCGACGGCGGGATGCCACGTTCCGCCGCAGCCCGTGATGGGCCTCGATCTCTCGACTGCGGACAGCATCTTGCGAACGTGCGTCGGTGTTCTCTCCCGCGAGCGCGACGCGATCGGCGCTGCAGCGCCGGAACGGTCGGACCCGAGGTGGGGCGCGATGAACCGAATTGAAGCGGGCATCGGCGCGGGCGGCGACCCGGCGTACTCCTACTTGATTTACAAAGTTCTCGGCGACGGGCCGATGTTGGGCGCCCGGATGCCTCCCGAGGATCGCGCACCGCTCACACCGGACGACGTGGCGCGTGTGGCCGCGTGGATTCTTGCCGGTGCGCCCGACAACTGACGCTGCGTCGTCTTGACACCTGCGTAGCTGCATCGTACTCGCTCCGCCATGTTTCGTGCGCGTGTGGCGCTCGTAGTCGTGTTGTTCTTCGGACTGTGTGGCCTCGGTGCGAGCTGCAATCGCCAGAACACGCACGGCAGCGGGACCGTTCCGGGCGCCGACGTTCGCCGTGAGTCTCGGCCGATCGTGCTCGCCGCCAACGCGGTCACCGACGTTCCCAACCTCGATCTCGCGAGCCTGAACGCCGCCGAGCGCGAGTTGTTCTGGGCCGTCGCGAACGACGAACTGTCGCCGTGCGGAGATCCGCACTCCCTGGCCGCGTGCGGTCACGACAACACGTGCGCGTTGTGCTTGCCGGGGCTGCGTTTTCTCGCACGGCGCGTCACCGACGGTTTCGCGCGTGAGCAGCTCGGCGAACTCGTGCGCGCGCGCTACGCACGCTCGCAAGTGGTTGCGGTGCGCATCGAGAACGCACCCGCGCGCGGTGCCGCAAACGCTCCCGTGACGCTCGTCGAGTTCAGCGATTACGAGTGTCCGCACTGCGGCCGCGCAGCGCCCATTCTGAGGGACATCGAACGCGAGTTCGAAACGCAACTTCGAGTGATCCACATGCACTTCCCCCTGTCGGGCCATCCTCACGCGATGCCCGCCGCGCGCGCGGCGGTGGCTGCCGGGCGACAGGGACACTTTTGGGAGTATCACGATCGACTGTTTGCGAACCAACACGCACTCGAGCAAGCCAATCTCGAAACCTACGCGCGCGAGTTGCAACTCGACATCAATCGCTTTCGCGCCGACTTGCAGTCGCCGGAGACCGAGGCTGTCGTGGCCGCCAACCGCCGCGAGGGTGAGCGCTTGCAAATCGACGGCACGCCGACAGTGTACATCAACGGCCGGCGCTATCCGCCCGGAATGCCGTTCGAGCGCGCGCAACTTCGCGAGTGGATCCAAGAGGAAGTCACCCTTCCTCGAGTCGACGCGCACTGAACGTCGGGTGCGTTACCGTTTCGGTCTCGGCGGGCCGGCCGGTCGCGGGACCGTGCCCTGGGTGGGAGCAGCTTTCGCGCGCGATGGCTCGTCGAATCCCACGCGTTTGGAGTGTTCCGCGAGGAACTTCCCAATCTGTGCGGCGATGAACGTCGCGGCATGTTGTTCGTCGGCAGCGAAGAACTGCGTGTTCGGCTCGCGATGGACTTCGATCATTCCGAGCAGTCGGTGATCGTTCGTCGCGGGCGCGTACAGCGCCGGTCCGCGAGGGGCATCCGGCGCAAACGGATCGCCTGGTGGCGAGTCGGGCAGCGCGAGGACCGTTTCGCGCATTGCAGACTGCCCGCGTGGGCCGAGCGAGAGTGGCGTCCTTCGCCCCATGGCACCCGTGGTTCCCTCGGCGCCGGCGACCACCAGCTCGTCCTTGTCGATGTCGTACATCGCGACGAGCACGTACTTCGCGTCGAGCAGTTCCTTCACGACCGTCGCAGTAAAGCTGCAGGCTTCGGCAGGCTCGCGAAGGAACGCGAAGTCCTGGGTCGCCTCGAACGCCTCCGTGAGCAACTCGTCGCCACGCAGTCGTGGACCCACGGCGAGCGCGGCGCCCTGCTTGGCGCCCGGCGACGACACGCGACGTTGTCGCGGCGGCTGGGCCGGTTGGGCAATCGGTGCGGCGGTCGTCACGGGCATCGGCGAAGCGACGGGTGCTGTGGCGTGCGCTGCGGGGGTCGTCGCGACGGGTGCCGCGATGGACGCCTGGGGTGCACCCGCTGCCGCGGGCGTCGGTGTCGGCGCTGGAGCGACGCGGTGGGAGGTCAACGGCACCGCCTCGATTTGCTGATCGCTCAGCGCGGCGGACACTTCACCGCCGGAAGAAGCCCCGTCGTCCATGTCCACAATGATCGATTCTTCTGCGTCCCCGACGGGTGTCGCGACGTGCGGCGTGGACTGGGCCGCTGCGGGGACCGCCGGTTGGGCTGCCGGTGGCGGCGCGGGTTGCACGGCGGGCTGCACCGCGGGCTGTACCGCGGGCTGCACCGCGGGCTGCACCGCGGGCTGGACCTCTGCGGGAGCGGCCGCGGCGGCGACCACACCGGGCATGCTCTTGATGTCCCACGCGAGCGTTGACTTCGGAATCGACGGCCGCCCCGAATCCGGCAAAGAAGCCGCAGCGGGCGTGGCCGTCGAGGCGGAGGGCGCTGTCGGGGCCGCGGTCGCTGCGGGTGGAGCGGGAGCCGTGAGCGGTGCTGGAGCGGTCGCGGTCGGCGGAGCGGGTGCTTGTGCCGCGATGGGTGCCGCGATGGGTGCCGCGATCGGTGCCGCGATCGGTGCAGCGATGGGTGCCGCGATGGGCGGTGCGACCGGCGGTGCGGCAACCGGTGAAACGCCGGCGGGAGTCGATGCAGCTGCCGGCGTTTCGGACACGGGCGGCGTCAGCGGAACGGGACCGACCGCAAAGGTTACTTCCTCCGGCGCCCTCGGCTGCGCACGCGCCTCGGGCTGCGCGGAGACGTTGGGCTGCTGGGATGCGTACGCCGGAACCGCCGGCGCCGCCGGGGATGCCACGGCCATCATGGCGTTCGCCGACGGACGCTCGCGGAAATCTCCGGAACTACTCGTCGCCTGAGCGCTCGATGGATACGCGAGCTCCGGCAGTT
>Ga0080064_1002032_pt1 | contig 36755 bp, 37 predicted proteins | sample Subgrocontami54m_FD_69260 | JGI IMG/M metagenome (GOLD analysis project Ga0080064, IMG submission 69260) | Subsurface groundwater microbial communities from S. Glens Falls, New York, USA - GMW46 contaminated, 5.4 m (SPADES assembly) (version 2) ...
GTCCGGTGGCGAGTCGACGGTTTGCGGGTCCGTCGGCGGGGTTGCGGCCGATCGGGACCCCGGTTGCACCAACTCCAGCCAGGTCGCGATCGTTCGCGGGCCATCCTCGAACAGCTTGCGGTAGGCGTATACGCGGCTCGCGCCGGCCGCCAGGGCGGCCTTGCGGACGGCGGCGGCCTCGTGCGGACCGACCGCGATGACGGGTCGGCCGGTCGACGCGACCGCGCCGATCGCCGCGGTCGCCTGACCGGAGCGGAGCCCGAGATCGACGATGGCGGCGTCCACGGTCTCCAGACTGGCGACCAACGCCTCGACCGAACGGACCGTCTCGGGCCGTCCCCCGACTTCCGTGACCATCGCCGCCAACCGGGTGGCCCAGATCAGATCGTCGGCCAGGACCGCGACCCGTGGCCGCCGCCCTTCGGTCATCCGATGACCTCGAGCAGGTGACCGAACAGGTTGCGCGCCTGGACCAGACCCACCAGCCGACCGGCCTCGACGATCGGGATGTGGCGGAAGCCGCCGACGGCCATCTTGTGCAGTGCGATGGCGGTCGTGTCGTCGTGGCGCAGGACGACCGGGTCGGGGGTCATCAGGGCATCGATGACCATCCCTTCGAGGGCGCGCCCCTTGAGCTTGAGGATGGCGTCCTGGTAGGTCACGATCCCGCGCAACCGGTCGCCATCCACGACCAGCAGGCACTCGAGGCCGTCGTCTTTCATTCGGGAGATCGCGGCCCGGGCGCTCGTCCCGGCGACCACCGTCGGTGGCTGCTCGATGCCCAGGGCGTCGAGGTGCTCGCCAAGCAGCCGACCATGGAAGTCGATCGCGTCCTGCGGCACGTCGACCGAGCGCAGGTCCGCGCCACACGCTTCGCAGGCGTCCTCGCCGGCATAGTTGGGGCTGCCGCACGAAGGACAGCGGATCATGCCAGGACCTCCCAGGTCTCGCCACTCTCGAGCAGGGCCCGCAGGTCGCCCGTCCCGCGTCGGGCGATCGCTTCCTCGCGCTGGGCGGTCAGCAGCTCGTCATGGGTCGCCCGCTTGACGTCGCGGATCACCCCGACCGGGACCGGGAAATCGGGCCAGTAAATCCGGCTGAGCATGAATGCGATGAGCGGATCGCCCTCGTCGTGGATCAGCAAGTCCGCCTCGGTGATCCCATCGACGCCGAGGGTCACGACTTCCGGCTGGTGACCGTTGAGCCGGATCCCCTTGTCCCGATCCTTGCCATAGATCATCGGCTGGCCATGCTCGAGGACGAGCATCCGGTCCTCACGGACCTCGCGGTCGGTGAAGTCGCGGTGGGCGCCGTCGTTGAAGATGTTGCAGTTCTGGAGCACCTCGACGAAGACCGAGCCCTTGTGGAAGCCGACCCGCTCGAGGGTCTGCTGGAGATGCTCGGTGTGGGTGTCGACCGAGCGGGCGATCAGGCTGGCTTCGGCCGCCAGGGCGACCGTCAACGGGCTGATCGGGTGGTCGATCGTGCCCGCCGGGGTCGACTTGGTGACTTTCCCGAACTCCGATGTCGGCGACGCCTGGCCCTTGGTCAGACCGTAGATCCGGTTGTTGAACATGATCACCTTGATGTCGACGTTCCGGCGCATCGAGTGGAGCAGGTGGTTGCCCCCGATCGACAGGGCGTCGCCGTCGCCGGTGATCACCCAGACCATGAGATCCGGGCGGGCCGCCTTGAGCCCGGTGGCCAGGGTCGTGGCCCGACCGTGGATGGTGTGGAACCCGTAGGTGTTCATGTAGTACGGCAGCCGGCCCGAGCAGCCGATCCCGCTGATGAACACGATGTTCTCCTTGGGGTAGCCGAAGTCGGGCATCACCTTCTGGGTCTGGGCCAGGATCGAATAGTCGCCGCAGCCGGGGCACCAGCGGACTTCCTGGTCCGAGACGAAGTCCTTGCGGGTCAGCGGGACCGCCGCCTGGAGCTGCTGGAGAACGCGGTCGTTGTCCGGGCTGAGCGGCGGCTGGGCGCCGGTGGCGCGATCGGTCATCGGGCGGCCTCCTCGTCGAGCAGGCGGATGGCTTCTTCCTCGATCTCGGCAATCCGGAACGGCTTGCCCCGGACCCGGTCATAGCCGACCGCGTCGATCAGGAATCGGGCCCGAATGAGCAGCAGGAGCTGTCCCAGGTTGACCTCCGGGATGAGCACCCGGCGGTAGCTCCGGACGACCTCGCCGGTGTTCCGCGGGAACGGGTTGAGATAGCGCAGCTGGGCGTGGGCCACGCTCCTGCCCTGGGCCTGCAATCGCTCCACCGCGCTCCGGATCGCGCCGTAGGTGGAGCCCCAGCCAAGGATCAGCAGGTCGCCTCGATCCGGGCCGAAGACGTCGAGGTTGGGGATGTCATTGGCGATCCGGGCGATCTTCTCCGCGCGCAGGAGCTGCATCCGGTGGTGGTTGTCCGGGTCGTAGCTGACATTGCCGGTGATGTCCGCCTTCTCGAGCCCGCCGATCCGATGCTCGAGGCCGGGCGTCCCGGGAACGGCCCACGGCCGGGCCAGCGTCAGCGGGTCGCGCGCATACGGCTGGAAGCCAGCCCGCTCCGTTCGGTTGGGGACCGAGATATCGGGCAGATCGTCGACATCGGGGACCGACCAGGGCTCGGATCCGGTGGCCAGGAATGCATCCGACAGGTAGACCACCGGGGTCATCGAGCGAAGGGCGATCCGGACCGCCTCGAACGCGATATCGAAGCAATCGCCCGGGGTGGCGGGCGCCACGACCGCGATCGGCGAGTCGGCGTTCCGCCCGAACATCACCTGGAGCAGGTCCGATTGCTCGTTCTTGGTCGGCATCCCGGTCGACGGACCGGCTCGCTGGACGTCGATCACGATCAACGGCAGCTCGACCATCACGGCCAGGTTCATCGCCTCGCTCTTGAGCGAGATCCCCGGCCCGGACGTGCCGGTCATCCCCAGGGCGCCGCCGTAGCTGGCGCCGATCGCGGAGCCGATCGCGGCGATCTCATCCTCGGCCTGAAAGGTCGTCACGCCGTAGTTCTTGTAGCCGGCGAGCTGGTGGAGGATGTCGCTGGCCGGAGTGATCGGGTACGAGCCGTAGAACAGGGCCCGACCGGCTTTCTGGGCCGCGACCACGAAGCCCAGGGCCGTCGCCTCGTTGCCGGTGATGTTCCGATACAACCCTGGCGGCAGATGGGCCGGTGCCACCCGGTAATGGGTATGGAAGATCTCGGTCGTCTCGCCGAATGCGTAGCCGGCCTTGAGCGCCCGGGCGTTGGCCTGGGCCATGACCGGCCGCTTGCCGAACTTGTCCTCGATCCAGCGCAGGGTCGGGTCCATGCTCCGCTCGTACAGCCAGAACATGATCCCGAGGGCGAAGAAGTTCTTGGTCAGGTCGACTTGCTTGTTGGTCATCTCGAGCCCTTCGAGGGCCCGGGCGTTGAGGGTCGAGATCGGGATCTCGAAGACCGTGAACGACTTGAGCGAGCCGTCGGTCAGCGGGTTGGCCGGGTAGCCGACCTTCTGGAGGTTCGGGCCGCTGAATGCGTCGGTGTTGACGATCAGGGCGCCACCGGCCGGCAGATCCCCGATGTTGGCCTTGAGCGCGGCCGGGTTCATCGCCACCAGCACGTCCGGGGCGTCGCCCGGGGTGTGGATGTCCGAGCTCGAGAAGCTGATCTGGAAGCCGGACACGCCAGGCAATGAGCCGGCCGGTGCCCGGATCTCCGCCGGGTAGTCCGGCAGCGTGCTGATGTCGTTACCGAAGACCGCCGCGGTCCGGGTGAACTGGGTGCCGGTCACCTGCATCCCATCGCCGGAATCGCCGGCGAAGCGGATCGTGACCCGCTCGAGTTCCTGGGTCGGCAGGTCGTGCTCCTTGATCGGGCTCGTCACGCGCCCTCGGTCTCTTTCATCCGCTGGTGGGGCCGCGGCGGCAGGTTGAGGAGCTCCTCAGGGAACGCTTCGGCGAGGTACTTGAGGAGGTCCTGCTGGCGGACCATCCCGACCACCCGCCCATCGTCGTCGACCAGCGGCACGTTCCGGAACCGCCCGTCGGCGAACAGGACGATCGCGTCGCGGACGGTCTGCTCGAGCCGCAGGGTGCGCGGCTTGCGGTTCATCAGGCTTTCGACCGGGGCGTTGAGATCGACCTTGCCGCCGACCATCACGCCGAAGATGTCGCGCTCGGTGAGGACGCCCCGGAGCCGGCCGTCGGCATCGGCCACGACCACCGAATCGCCGATGCCCGATGTCTCGACGAGGTGCAGACAGTCGCCCAGCGAGGTGCCCTCGGGCACGGTCAGCGGGTCACGCCGGTTGACCACCCGAAGGGTCTCCCGGGCGAGGGACGGGACGCGCACCGAGACGGCGCGTTCGGTGAGCTCAGCCACGTCTCGCAGTGTAGTCCGTTCCCGCTCGGACGCGGCTCGACGGGTCGTCCGGACGAGGATCGACTCGTGCCCGCGTCCGGCCGTCGCACGGACGGTCCGGCCTGCCTGCTAGGCTCGGACCATGGACCGCCAGCGGCTGGTCGGGGTCGGGCTGGTGCTCGTCTCGGCAGCCTCGTTCGGCTCGGGTGCCCTGTTCGCCAAGCCGGTCTACGCCGCCGGCGTCGATTGGCTGACCCTGCTCGCCTGGCGGTTCGTCATCGGAGCGACGCTGTCCTGGGCCTGGTTGTCGCTGTCGGCCGGTCGGCGGGCCGGCCTGCGCCGCTTGCCGCCACGGCGGATCGCGATCGCCCTTGGGCTGGGGGTCCTGTACCTCGGCAACTCGGGCACGTACTACGCCGGTCTGCAGACGGTGTCCGCCTCGCTGGCCTCGTTGATCGTGTTCATCTACCCGGCCGTCGTGGCCGTCCTCTCGCTCCGGATCGGCCACCGGCTCGCCGGCCGGCGACCGTGGCTGGCGCTGGCGATGGCGCTGGCGGGCACGGCCCTCGCCCTGGGCGGCATCCCGGCTGGGACGATGCCGCCGCTGGCCGGGATCGCCCAGGTCGTGGCGTCGCCGTTCATCTATGCCTGCTGGATCGTCCTTTCGGCCCGCCTGTCTGGTGAGCGTTCGGACCGGGTTGGCGGCGACGCCGACGACGGCGCGGATACCGCTGCGGCGACCGCCCTGATGATGGTCGCCACCGCCGTCGGGTTCATCATCCTGGCCGTGGCCACCGGACGGCCGCTCCTCCCCCACCAGGTCCCGGTCGCGGCCTGGCCGGGGATCGCCGGGATCGGGCTGATTTCGACCTTCGTGTCGATCCAGACGTTCTATGCGGGAACTCGACGAATCGGGGCCGCCCAGGCGTCGCTGATCTCGACCTTCGAGCCGGTCTGGACGATCAGCCTGGCGGCTCTCCTGTTCGGGGAATCGCTTGGTCCGCAGCAGCTCGTGGGTGGCGCCCTGGTCATCGCCGGCGTGCTGCTCGCCCAGACGTCGTCTTCGGCCCACGAACGCGGAGTCACCCTGCGCGTCGCCGACGAGTAGCGCTTGGGTGAAACCCACATCGGGTCTTTGAACGACGGCCACGCGCCACACTCTTGGAAGGGTGGAACCCGCTCCCGGTCGCCCTAGTCCGGGAACGCCTCGGGACCGCGCTCGGCGAGTGCTCGCGCCTCGCCGAGCGCGTCGGCGGCCGGGAGCCACGAGTATGGGTAGCGCGGATCGTCCAGATCGGCCGCCTGCTTGGTCAGGCGCAGCGGGCGGAAGGTGTCGACCATGACCGCCAGCTCCTCGGTCGCCTCCCGGCCGATCGACGCTTCAACCGTGCCTGGATGCGGTCCGTGAGGGATGCCCGCTGGATGGAGCGTGAAGCTCGAGACCTCGACCCCTCGCCGGCTCATGAAGTTGCCGGCCACGTAGTAGATGACCTCATCGCTGTTGATGTTCGAGTGGTTGTACGGCGCCGGGATGGCCAGCGGGTGGTAGTCGAACTTGCGCGGGACGAACGAGCAGACGACGAAGTTGTGGGCCTGGAACGTCTGATGGACCGGCGGCGGTTGGTGGACCCGGCCGGTGATCGGCTCGAAGTCGCCGATGTTGAAGATGTACGGCCACAGGTAGCCGTCCCAACCCACCAGGTCGAACGGGTGGCTGGTGAAGTGATAGGCGGTCCGCCGGCCACGGGCCTTGACGTGGACCCGGAACTCGCCCTCGTCGCTCCGCGGCGGAACCAGCTTCGGGACTCGAATGTCGCGCTGCGCGTACGGGCTGTGCTCCAGCAGCTGGCCGTAGTCGTTCCGGTAACGCTTTGGCGGCTCGATCTCGCTCGGAGATTCCAGCCACAGCATCCGCTGCGCCGAGCCGGCGTCCGGCGCGAGTCGCCAGGTCGTCCCGATCGGGATCACGATGTAGTCGCCCGGACCGTAGCGGAGTGACCCGAAAACGCTGTCGAACAATCCGCTGCCCTGGTGGACGAAGAGCAGCTCATCAGCTTCGCCGTTGCGATAGAAGAGGGTCTCCGGCATCGCTTCCGCGGGCAGGACCACCCCCAGCGTGACGTCGGCATTGAAGAACAGCGGGATTCGGCCGGTGATCGCGTCCCCCTTTGGCCTGAGCGGCGCCGAGTCGATCAGACGGTGGCGGTGGACGCCGTCGTCCGCCTCCTCGAGCCTGACCTCGCCGACCGGCTCGATCTTGTGCGTCCGCGTCGGTGGGACTCGGTGATAGAGGAGCGAGCTCCGTCCGACGAAGCCCTCCACGCCGAACAGCTCCTCGGCATACAGCGACCCGTCGCGGGCACGGAACTGGGTGTGGCGCTTGTGCGGGATCCGCCCGCGCGAGACGTAGAACATCGACCGCTCCCCGTCCTGACTGTGGCCGTCAGTCTAGGCGACGAGGTCCGACCCCCGGATGCCTCCGAGCGAGGTCGGTGGGTGTCAGGAGCACCGACGCGGACCGGTCAGGGCGCGCGGCACTCCTGCGGCTTCACGAGCCGCCGGGAGCCACAAAGTAGACGGTCACCACGTGGCCCGGGACGCCAGGGGCTCCGCCCGCAATCAGCGGGAACACGAGGAGGCGAATGGCTCCGTTCGGGATGAACGGCTGGTCGACGGACATTGTCGTGTGCGGCCCGATCACGCAGGCGTCGGGCGGAGTATCCGGATCGTTTCGGGCAGGTGACGGTGGGTCCACATACGAGGCGAGCGAGATGATCGCGCCATTCGATTCGTGGCAGTCGCCCTGGAACAGATCCATCGCTGGGAAGGAGACGACCCATGGTTGATCGGTTCGATTCTCGAATGTGAAGGCGAACGACGACCCGAGCGGGATGCTGTAGAGGTCGCGGTCCGGCCCATCCGGTCCGATGACCATCCGGTCGCCGGACGCGGTCACGGATCCGCCATCGCCCGCGGTCGCGATCTCTCGTCGCACGACTCGGATGAGGCCCGAGCCATCGGCCGCAGCCGAGACAACGTCGCCATCGAGGACGAACACGAGGCGATCGACGCCATCGGATCCTGGACGCCAGGGGTTGCCCTCGACCCAGGCATTCGCAGCGACGAGAGTCGGCGGCCCACCGGTCGCCGGGACGCTGAACAAGCCGGCGCTTACCGCTCGATTCCCGAGGAAGGCCAGGTACTTGCCGTCCGGCGACCAACCCAGAAGCGAATCGTAGGCGTCGCTCGTCACCGACGTCGAGCTGCCGTCGGAACCACGCACCACGATCCCAGCGTCACCAGACACGGCGACGGTTACGCCGTCGGGCGCGAGGAGCCAACCGGAATTCTGGTCGAGGTCTACCAGCGGTCGCGATGGCCCGAGTCCGTCGGCAGGCACGGCCAGCAGTCCCAGGCCCCCGGAATCGAGGTATGCGTAACGCCCGTCTCGGGACCAACCGGCCGAGCAGCATGGTCCGAGCCTTGCTTTGCCGCTGCCGTCCCAAGCCATGACCCAGGTGGCCGAGTCAGCCTGCTGCGTGCCACCGACCACGTCGTCCTCGTACAGGATCTGCGAGCCGTCGGGTGACCAGGTCCCGCCTTGCGCTCGGTGGTCGATCGTCAGCTGGCGGACGTCTCGACCATCGGCGGCCACCGTGTAAAGGTCGTTGCCCAGGTCTCCACTGCGGCCGTAGAGGAGTCGATCGCCATCAGGCGACCATGCGATGGGCCGCGCGTCGCCCGAGGATGTCACCTGGATCGGGGCCGAGCCATCGAGCCCGACGATCGCGACGTCGGATCCATCCCGAGCCGCAGGCGCGACCGAATAGGCCAGATGGCGTGCGTCGGGAGCCCATGCCAATCCTCCGGCTTCGAAGGCGTCGAACGCCGACCGGGTCGGCCGACTGTCCAGCCGGCGCAGACCCGACCCGTCGGCCCCAACGACGTACAACTCCCGGGCGGCGGTCGTCGGAGACGCGGTTGCGTCGATGGTCAGCGCGAAGAATGCGAGCTTGGCGCCGTCTGGCGACCACACGACCGAAAGTGGCGTCGACCTCGCGCCGAGGGGCGACGGTGGGCGGTTACCGACCTCGACAAGCGCAATAGCGAGCGCCACCAGCGCGATCGCCGCCGCCAGCAGGGCCGTCCGGATCACTGGTCGACGGCCGGATTCCCTTGGTTCGCGGGTCATCAACGCTGCCACCGCAGAGGCTGGCGCGGCAGCCAGAGCGAGCTCCTCGGCGCGCAGATCGAGGAACCGTCGGAATTGTCGGTCCAGGGTGTCGTCGTCGGGCATGTTCGAATTCATCAGTGAGCCTCCCCGAGGCCGGAGCGAAGGCGCTCACGGGCGACGCGCAGCCTCGAGCGCACCGTCTCGACCGGGACGCCGACGAGGTCGGCGGTCTCAGCCACCGAATAACCGCAGTACAGGTGAATGGCGACGGCGGCGCGTTGATCCGCGGTCAGTCGCGCGAAGGCGGTCCGCAGGTCGAGCCATTCGTCGCCCGGCCTGTTCGAGTCGCGCAGGTCGACGATGTCGACCTCGATCTCACGGACCGAGGAAAACAATCTCGACGTCCACGATCGCCTGGTCCGGCTGACCCGGATCGACTCGCGGACCACGATCCGATCGAGCCAGGTCGGCAACCGATCCTGATCCCGAAGGGTCGAGCGCTTGCGCCAGGCCCGTTCCAGACCGGACTGGACGGCATCCTGGGCGTCCGTGGCGTCGTCGCACACCAGCGCCGCGAGCCGGATGAGCCGCGGGTAATGAGCCTCCACGAACGAGCTCAACGTGGCCGCGTCAAGGGCGGCGACCGTGGCTCCCGTGCCGTCCGTGGTCGGCTCGACGACGCTCATCCGATTTGTCCGGCTCCTGTTCACGAAGGTATAGACCCACGGTTCATGGAAAACGGGTCAACGTCGGCTCGATCGGGCCGAATCGGAACGTCGCGGGCGCTCAGACGGACCGGCTTCGGCGCTCCATCAGGACCACGTCACGCCACGATCCGCAGCGTCTCGCCCGAGCCGGCGCTGGACGCCGACCTGTCGGAAGCCGGCCCGGCGATGGAGCGCCAGGCTGGCGGCGTTTTCGGGCAGGATGCCGGCCAGGAGTGTCCACAGCCCAGCCGCCTCGGATGCCTCGATCGCGGCTTCGACAAGCGACCGACCGATCCCGTGGCCCTGCACGGCGGGGGCGACGTACACGCTCAGCCAGGCGACGCCGTCGTACGTAGCCCGGGTGGAATACGGCGACAGGGCGACCCAGCCGAGGACCCGCTCGCCATCGACCGCCACCAACCGGCAGTCGGGCCGGTGGCCCGCGTCCCAGGCGTCCCACTCGGACGCCGAGCGCTCGAGGGTCGCGTTCCCCGTGGCGATCCCGGTCTCGTAGATCGCCCGCACCGCCGGCCAGTGGCCGGGTCGCATCCGTTCGATCCGGACGTCGCTCAACGGGCCGCGCTCAACGGGCCGGCTGGGCGGCTTGATCCGGCCGTGCGACGATCGGGGTGCGCAATTCGCCCAGGCGCTCAATCCGGGCGACCACCTCGTCGCCGGGTTCGAGGTACCGCCCGAGCGTCTCGTCGCGGACCTCGAGCAGACAGCCGGTCCCGACGGTGCCGCTGCCGATCAGGTCGCCGGGGCGGAGTCGGACATCGCCGGACGCCCGCTCGAGCATCTGGCCGAACGAGAAGTGAGCGCTGGCCCAGCCACCACGGGTGATCGGTACGCTCCGGCCGTCCACGGTGATGACATCGACCGTCATCTGCAGGTCGGGCCCCGTCCCGCCCGCCGCTCGCGCCGACGCCAGCTCATCCGGTGTGACCAGCCACGGGCCGATCGTGCTGGCGAAGTCCTTGCCCTTGGCTGGGCCGAGGCGGACGGTCGTCTCGTCGCGCTGCAGATCGCGGGCCGACCAGTCGTTGAAGATCGTGAAGCCGCCGATGACCGACTCGGCCTCGTCCGCCGCCAGGTCCCTGGCCGGCGCATCGACCAGGGCGCAGACTTCGAGTTCGAAGTCCAGCTCGACGCTGCCCGCCGGCGCCCAGACCGGATCGTCCGGGCCGCGGATCTCCGATACGTTGCTGAAGTAGAAGATCGGCAGCCGATACCACGCCTCGGGCACCTCGCCGCCCCGTCGTGCCCACATCGTTGCGACATGACCTTCGAAGGCGTAGAAATCGCGCAGGCTCGTCGGGCGGAGGATGGGTGGCCCGAAGGTGAGATCGGCGGCATCGAGGATCGCCTCGTCATCCTCCTCGGCAGGGACGAAGTCGTCGATCAGCTCCGCCAGCGCCGCCACCCGGAGACCGCCGGCCAGGTGGGCATCAAGGGTCGAGATCGGACGCTGGAAGATGGCCCCGCCGTGAGAACGCCGCGGGCCCGCCGCCGCCAGCCTTCGCCGGGCCAGGTCCAGATCGAGCCATTCGCTGGCGCTGGGGTCGACCGCGGCGACCAGCCGGAAGGGTGAGCCGATCGGGGCGCTGCGCTCGCGGACATGGGCGATCTTCATGACCGAAGTCTAGTCAGCCTCGAGCGCGCGGCCCAGGCTGGCGCTGTGCCTCGACTCCCGCGCCAGAGCGGCTCGTGGCGGCCAAGGCCGGCGGCGCGGGAGCCTCGACTAGAGGTTCCCGCGTTTCGCCTGTTCGCGTTCGATCGCTTCGAACAGGGCCTTGAAGTTGCCGACGCCGAAGCCGCGCGAGCCATGACGCTCGATGATCTCGAAGAAGAAGGTCGGGCGATCCTGGACCGGCCGGGTGAAGATCTGGAGGAGGTAGCCCTCCTCGTCCCGATCGGCCTCGATCCCGAGCTCCTCGAGCACGTCGATCGACACCCCGACGTCCCCGACCCGGTCGCCCAGATCGGCGTAGTACTCGTGCGGCAGACCGAGGAACTCGACCCCGTTCTCGCGCAGGCGGCGGACCGTCCCGACGATGTCGTCGGTGCGCAGGGCGATGTGCTGGCAGCCTGGAGAGCGATACCAGTCGAGATATTCCTGGATCTGGCTCTTCTTCCTGCCCGCCGCCGGCTCGTTGATGGGGAACTTGATCCGGCCGTTGCCGTTGGTCATGACCTTGCTCATCAAGGCCGAGTAGTCGGTGTGGATGACCTTGTCGTCGTAGTGGATGAGCTGGCTGAAGCCCATCACGTCGCGGTAGAACGCGACGGAGCGGTCCATGTCGCCGAGCCCGACGTTGCCGACGCAATGATCGACCTCGAGCAGGGACAGACCGGCGGCGGCCGCGGCCGGGCGGGCGATCGGCCGGTAACCCGGAGCGAATACACCCCGATAGTCGCGCCGATCGACGAACGAATGAAGCGTCTCGCCGTATGTCCGGATCGCGGCCCGCCGGAGGACTCCGTCGGGCCCGCCGTCGAGCTCGCTCGGGGCCAGCGCCGAGACCGCGCCGCGGCTGGTCGTCTCGCGCCAGGCGCTGGCGACATCCGCGACGGCAAAGGCGATGTCGTGGACGCCATCGCCGTGGGCCCGGACGTGCTCCGCGATCTCGCCATCCGGGGTGAGCGGGGCGGTGAACACGAACCGGATGTCGTCGTGGACCATCACGTACGAGGCGCGGTCGCGGACCTTCGTCTCGAGGCCCGAGAACGCGACTGGCCTGAACCCCCACAGGGCCCGGTAGTAGGCGGCCGCCTGGCGTGCGTTACCGACCCAGAATTCGACGTGATCGATACCATCGAGCGGGAGGAAGTCGCCCGCCTTCGCATAGGCATCGGGATCGATCAGCGCCCCAGCCTGGTTCGCCGCCCCGCGCGTGACGGGCCGGTTTGCCGTATCGGTCATCGCAGCATCCTCCTGGCGACCGTTCGGTGCCGTGGCGGCCAGTATGGAACGCTCGATGACGGCCGTCGACCGGCGTCGGTCGACCGGTACCAACGGCCGGTGGCCTCACAACCCTTCCTCGGGCAGGCTGTCGGCACGATGTCCGCGCCGTCCCTCGAGTCGTCTCCTGCCCCGGGCGCCGAGCCGGTCACGATCGGCCCCGACGACGGTGCGATCCAGCTCCGGCTGTTCCTGCGGCTGCTGATCCCGGCCGCCTTTGGCTTCGGGCTCGCCGACGGCGCGGTCGCTCTGGCCTTCCGCGACCTGAGCGCCCTGGTCGGGACGCTCGGGCTGGTCAGCTTCGCCGTCTGGACGGCGATCTGGTGCCTGCCGCGGGTCGGCCGGCAGTCGACCGAACGGATCGTCCTCCGCCTGGCCGTGGCGATGTTCGTGCCGATCTTCTGCGGCGGACTGCTGGTGCGCAACGCGGTGGCGATCGCGACCCTCGTCCCGCTGGCGGTCGCCCTGCCCTATGCCGGCCGTCGGACGATGGCCGAGCTCGGCCTGGCCGCGATCGGTTTGGCGGTCCTGGTGGCCGCGGCGACCGACGTCGTACCGGTCAGCCAGGCGGTCCCATTGCCGATCCAGACCACCCTGAGCGTCGCGGTGATGATCGCCTCGTTCGGGATGGTGACCCTCCTGATCGGCCAGTTCGCGGCCCGGCTGCGCTCGACGACCCAGGAGCTGGCCAACGTCATCGACCTGTCGACCCAGCTCGCCCAGACCCTCGACCCACGAGAGATCGGCGATCTGACCGCTCGCTACGTGGCCAACGCGATCGGCGCCGACGAGTGCGGGATCTGCTACTGGGACGAGGGGTCGGATCGGATCCTCACCTACGGCTACTACCCGCCCGAACGACGCGGCGCGGTCGACGAAACCTACCTCCTGGCCGACTACCCGGCGACCCGCCGGGTCCTCGAGCAGCAGGTCGTGCTGATCGTCAATGACAACGACCCCCTGGCCGACGCGGCTGAGGTCGCCTACCTCCATTCGATCGGCCAGCACGCCATGGCCACCCTGCCCCTGCTGGCCAAGGGCCGCGCCCTCGGAGCGATCGAGGCGACCGCCCATCGGCCCGACTTCTTCGACACCCGCAAGGTGCGGCTCGCCCAGACCCTTGCGGCCGAGGCCGGGATGGCTCTCGAGAACGCCCGGCTGTACGAGGAGCTCCGCCACCAGGCGTTCCACGACAGCCTGACCGGGCTGGCCAACCGGGCCCTCTTCCAGGACCGTGTCGAGCACGCGGTTGCCCGTCGGCCCGGTGACGAGTCGAGCCTCGTGGCGGTCCTGTTCCTCGACCTGGACGACTTCAAGACGATCAACGAGAGCCTGGGTCACGCCGGCGGCGACCAGCTCCTGGCCGCGGTCGCCGACCGGCTCCGGGGCTGCCTTCGGGCGAGCGACACGCCGGCCCGGTTGGGCGGCGACGAGTTCGCGGTCCTGCTCGAGGACCTGCGCGACGAATCCGAGGCGACCCACGTCGCCCAGCGGATCATCGATGCCCTCAAGCCACCGATCCGGATCGGGGCCACCGCGGCGGTGATCGCGACCAGCATCGGGATCGCCGCCACCGGCCCCGGCGAGGACGGCGCGATGGAGCTCCTCCGCAACGCCGACTTCGCGATGTACCAGGCAAAGCACCGCGGCAAGGGTCGTTACGAGATCTTCCGCCCGAGCCTCCGCGAGTCCGCCACCGCTTCGGCGGCCCTCGAGGCGCTCCTCCGCGGCGCCGAGGAGCGTGACGAGCTGCGGCTGCACTACCAGCCGGTCGTCGACCTGACCGACGGCACGATCGTCGGTCTCGAAGCGCTCGTCCGCTGGCAGGCACCTGGGCGCGGGTTGCTGATGCCAAGCGACTTCATCGGCCTGGCCGAGGAGTCGGGGCTGATCGTCCAGATCGGGCGCTGGGTGCTCGATCGGGCCGTTCGCCAGACCGAGGCCTGGCGGATCGCCTACGGCCTCGACAACCTGTCGGTCGGGGTCAACCTGTCGGCCCGCCAATTCCAGCATCCGGACCTCGTCGCCGAGGTCGGCGGCGCGCTCGCCGGCAGTGGGCTCGAACCCTCGCGATTGATCCTCGAGATCACCGAATCGGTCCTGATGCAGACGACCACGGCCACGATCGGCAAGCTGGCCGACCTGCGCCGGATCGGTGTCCGCCTCGCGATCGACGACTTTGGCACCGGCTACTCCTCGCTTGGCTATCTCGAGCGCTTCCCGGTCGACATCCTGAAGATCGACAAGACGTTCATCGACGGGATCGGCGAACGCGGCGATCGGCCGGTCCTGGCCCGGGCCATCGTTCAGCTCGGGCGAGCGCTCGACCTGTCCGTGGTGGCCGAGGGGATCGAGCGGGCCGAGCAGGTCCGCGTCCTGCGCCGGCTCGGCTGCACCCGCGGTCAGGGCTACCTGTTCGCCCGCCCGCTGACCGAGGACGAGCTCGAACCGATCCTGGCCCGCGGTTCCGTGCCTGTCCCGGGACGGACGGCCGGACCGACCCGCCGACGCCGGGTCAATCCACCCGTTGACGACGCCGATGGAGCCGAGCCGATCCCCATCCGACGCAACCGCGGAGTCGCCTGACCAACCGAGCGGGCGGCGTGCCAGACTGTCCCGGATGGACGGACCGACGATCGACCCGCGGATCGAACGGCTGCTCGCCGCGGCGACCGCGTTCGCAGCCCAGCGCGAGCGGCTCGAGGCGGGGGTGCCCTGGCCGCTCCACATCGTCGAACACGAGGCGGGGCCAGAATCCGAGTGGGGTCCGACCGAGGTGCTGGCCCACGTGTCCGAGATGCTGCCGTACTGGCTCGGCGAGATCGAGCGAGTGCTCGCCGGGCCGGTCGAGCCGGTGCCGTTCGGGCGAGTCGCCGAGGATCGGGTCCGTACGCTGACGATCGAACGGGACCGAACCCTCCCGGTGCGTGAGCTGCTCGACCGGATCGTCAACTCGGCCGATCGGTACGCACGTCGCTGGCCGACCATCACGCCGGCCGAGCTGGCCCGGCGCGGGCTTCACCCGAGGGTCGGCGAGATCGCCGTCGAGGACATGCTCGAGCGGTTTGTCGTCAGTCATGCCGAAGGCCACGTGGCGCAGCTCGCCGAGGCCCTTGGCCGCGCCACGAGTCCCAGCTAGAGTCGCCGACCGTGCCCGCGCTTCCCGAGATCGGCTCGAGCCTCGCCGAGGTCGCCCTCCGGACCGCGGTCGTCTACGCCTTCCTGGTGGTCGTTCTGCGGATCGGTGGCAAGCGCGAGATCGGCCAGCTGGCGATCCTCGACCTGATCGTCCTGCTGGTGATCGCCGATGCCGTCCAGAACGCGATGGTCGGCGAGAACACGACCCTGTGGGGCGGGCTGGTCGCGGCGGCCACCCTGCTCAGCCTCGACAAGGCGCTCAAGGTTCTGGCCGCCCGGTCGCGACCGGTCAAGAAGGTCCTCGAGGGCGAACCCCGACTGCTCGTTCGGGAGGGGCAGGTCCTGGCCCGGGCCATGCGCGAGGAAGGCGTCGATCTGGACGATCTCGAGATGGCCATCCGGGGCCACGGCCTGGCCAGGGTGTCCGAGGTCGGACTGGCCGTCCTCGAGCGCGACGGGACGATCAGCATCGTTCCGCGCGAGGCGGACCCCCAGCATCACACCCGCCGGGTGCTGCCCTAGGGCGTCGTCAGCCCCGGTCGGTGCCCAGGGTCGTCGGGTCGGCGAGGTGCAGGCGCAGGAAGGCCACCGTCCGGGTCCACGCGTCGCGGCGGTTCTCGCGGCGCTCCCAGCCGTGCGCCTCGTCGTCGTACCAGTGGACCTCGTGGAGCTTGTCCTCGATCGTCAGCGCCTCGACCATGCGCTCGCTCATCAGGGGCACGACCCGCTTGTCCTTGCGACCGTGGAGGATGAGCAGGGGCGCCTGGATCCGCTCGGCCCGATAGACCGGCGAGCCGAGGCGATAGCGTTCGGCGCGGTCCGGATCGTCGGGGGCGCCCATCATCCGGAAGAGGTCGATCCGGCCGGGTCGATCGCCATGTCGGTAGCTCTCCGCGATCTCGGAATCGCCGTACAGGTCGACGCCGGCCTGCCACAGGTCGGGCGCCTCGACCAGGGCGCACAGGGTCAGGTAGCCACCGTACGAGCCGCCATGAACCGCCAGCCGTCCGTTCGACCAGGGTTGAGCCGCCGCCCAGCGGCCGGCGTCCACGCAGTCGCGTGCGTCGGCCTGGCCCCATTCATCGACGTTGGCCAGGCGGAACGAGCGGCCGTATCCGGTCGAACCGCGGAAATCCACGTCGAGGACCGCGAAGCCCTCGCGGACGAGGACCTGCTTGAGCGGCATCCAGCCTCGGAAACTCTGCCAGGTCGGGCCGCCGTGAAGGTTGATCACGGTTGGGACGCGAGTCGCGCCGCGCTTGCCCGTGGCCGCCACGGGCCGGAACAGGTTGCCCTCGATCCGGACGCCGTCGCGGGCGGTGAAGGCGATCCGCTCGGCCTCGACGAATCGCGCGCCGCGCAGGACGGCGGGCAGGCTGTCGGTCACCCGGCGTGCCCGCGACCCGGTCGGAGCGACCCCGGGGACGGGTAGCAGCCAGAGGTCCTGGGGGCGCCGTTCGCTCTCCCCGACCGCCGCCACCCAGCCACCGTCGGTCGTCCAGCCGATCGGCCGCCACAGGCCAGGCCACGGCTGGACCTCCAGCCCGCTGCCCGCGGCGACGTTCGGTGGCGGGTTCTTCGGCGGTCGACCGCGCCCCCGCTTGATCGGGGTCGGGGCGGTCATCGGGGCGACGACCAGGTCGGTTACTCCATCGTGGATCCGAAGGTGGACGAACCGGCCGCCATCGGGCGAGGCGATCGGCGCGACGCCGAAGGTCCCACTGGGCTCGCCATGGTCGTGAGGATCGATCGTCAGGAGGGCCCGTTCCCGGAGATCGGGGCCGACCCGGACGACCTGGAGCCAGCCGTCGGCGTCGGACAACAGAAGCAGGCTGCCATCCGGGAGCCACTGCACGGCGCACTCCAGGGCAGCGCCAACCGTGATCCGTTGCTCGGCCCCGCTGGCGACATCGACCACCGATACCGCGGAGCGCCAGCCGTCAGCTTCCCGCTCGGCGACCAGGGCCAGCCGCGTCCCGTCGGGCGACCAGTCGAACTCATTGACATCGAGCCCAGGCGGAGTCACCGGGCGCGGCTCGGCCGGGCGCGGTTTGGCGGCCGGCCGGCCGCGACGGGGGACCGGGGCGTCGATCACCCAGACCTGCGACCAGCCCCGACGTCGCGACACGAAGGCGAGGCGGAGGCCATCGGGCGACCAGCGCGGGCGGCTGTTGCCGGCTGGATGCTCGGTCACCCGAACCTGGCGCGATCCATCGGCATCGATGACCCAGATCGAGCCGTCACGGACGAAGGCCAGGCGGCGACCGTCGGGCGACCAGCGCGGGTCGGATACGTCGTGCTCCGAGGCGGACAGCTGGACGGCCGCCCCGCTCCGGAGCGACAGGCTGAACAGCTGTCGAGCGCCACCCGCATCCGTCGTATAGGCGACCTGCCGATCGCGGGGATGGAGCCGATACTCTCGCGGCGGGTCGAAGGCGGTGACCTGCTCGATCGTCAGTGGGTCGGTGCTCGGTGGGCGTCCGTCGGATGGGTTGGGGCGGGCCGGCTCGACGGTCATGGGCGCGGGACGTCCGCCTGGGCACTGGCCTCGAGCTGCTCCCCGAGCTCGACCGTCCGGCGGAACGCCGCCCAGACCGCCTCCGACAGGACCGTCCGCAGGCGACCCGACTCGAGCTCATGGAGAGCGGCGGCGCTGGTCCCGCCGGGCGAGGTGACCATGTTCCGAAGAACGGCCGGGTGATCGCCCGACTGCTTGGCGAAAAGCGTACTTCCCTCCAGCGTCTCGACCACCAGGTCGTGCGCCACGTGGCGCGGGAAGCCGAGGTGGACGGCCGCGTCGATGAGCGCCTCCATGACCAGGAAGACGTACGTCGGGCCGGTCCCCGAAACGGCCGTCGCCATCGCCACGAAGCGCTCGTCGTCGACCTCGAGCTCGCTCCCCAGGGCGCGCAGGAGCGCGCTCGTCTCGGTCCGCTGATCGCGGGTGGTCTCTGGCGTGGCGTACCAGACGGTCATCCCGCGGCCGATCCTGGCCGGCGTGTTTGGCATGCTCCGGACCAGTCGCCGGTGGCCAAGGTACCCCTCGAGGGCGGCGGTCGTGGCGCCGGCGATGACCGACAGGACGAGCTGCTCATCGCGCAGATGGGGTCGCAGCTCGGCACCGACCCGGGCCAGCATCTGGGGCTTGATGGCCAGGAGGACGATGTCGGCGCCCTGGATCGCCTCGGCGTTGCTGGCCACGGTCCGGATCCCGTGCGTCCGGGTCAGCTCCTCGCGCCGCTCCGGGCGAGGATGGCTGGCGACGACCTGGCTCGGGGCGACGAGCTGACCGCGCAGCAGGCCGCCGATCATCGCCTCGGCGATCACGCCCGAACCGACCGTCGCGATCGTCCGATCCGACAGGGGGGACATGCCGCGGAGTATACGGTTCTGCCCCGACTCGCCGGCCGTCATCCGGTGCCGCCGGTCTAGGCGCCGGCCCGGCCATGCACGAAGAAACGGGGCGTGCTCGCCACCACGGCCGACGCGAAGCCGGCGGCCAGGAGGGCCGACTCGAGCTCCTCGGGTTGGCGATGGATCTCGATCAGCCGGAACTCGCGACCATCGTCCAGGCGGCGGCGAACGATCCCGGCGGCCCGCTCGGGCTCGGTCTCGATCGTCAGATCCGGGGCCCCGGACTGCGGGTCGGTCCGGGCGTCGATGAATGCGAACGTCCCGCCCGGCTTGAGCCAGCGTCGGGCGAGGAGCAGCCATTCGGCCAGGCGCGGCCGCGGGATGTGGCTCAGCCAGAAGCCGACGAACAGGCCGTCGACCGCCCGATCGGGCTCGGCCCAGGCGTCCCGGACATGGATATGGGCGCGCAGTCGGTGAGCGACCAGTCGGTCGCGGGCCAGATCGAGCGGGGCATCGGTCGCGTCGTAGATCGACAGCTCGCCCTTGCTGGCCAGGAGTGGACTCCACCAGCCGGTCCCCGCAGCCAGCTCGACGATCTCTCCGGACCAGGGCAGCCGATCGAGCCACAGGGTGGCCGTGTCGAGCTCGGCCGCCCAGGCCTGGTCGTGGACCGGACCGAGCTCATGGCGACCGCGACGGAGATACCAGTCATCGTGTTCAGCCGCCCCGGCCGCGTAGTAGGCGATGGTCTCGGCGGCGACGGCGTCGAACGGGCTGGTTTCCTCAGGCTCGGACCCCACAGGTGCGGGCGAAGCGACCCCGTCCGATGACGTCGACCCGGCCGGCGCGAGCGCCCGGGCGGCCGCACGCTCGGCCAGTGCGGTCTTGAGCCGGAAGCGCAGGAACCCGTTCTCGCCGGCCCGGCCGATGCAGGTCGGGCAGAGCAGAGCGAAGCCCTCCAGGTCCTCGGGACCCCGGACGGTCCAGGGATCCCCGCACCACAGGCACTCGAAGGTCGTCCGGAACGGCATCGCACTCGCCCGCCCTAGAGGAGCGGGGTCCAGCTGCCGAGCGGTGACGTCTCGACGAATCCATCGGGATCGAAAATCTCGGCCAGCAGCCCGATCCCGTCGATGACCCGCGGCCCCGGTCGCGAGAAATAGGCCGACCCGTCGACCGCGAAGACCTGGCCGCGGCGAACCGCCTCCAGCTCGCCCCAGACCGCCGGCCGCGGTATCCGTTCCCACTCGGCGACCGTCTCCGCGAGATGGAATCCACAGGGCATCAGGATCAGCATCTCCGGGTCCACCTCGCGGACGGCCTGCCAGTTCGTCCGGACCGACGCGTCCCCCTCGCGCCCGAGCAGATCCCAGCCACCGGCCCTCCGGATCTGCTCGGGTACCCAATGGCCGACCGCGAACGGCGGGTCGAGCCATTCCAGCCCGACGACCCGGACCGGCGGTTGACCGCGCTCGCGGCGCTGAGCGAGTCGGGTCTCGAGCTTCTTGAGCCGCTCGCGCAGCTCGCCGACGACGTCAATCGCGGCGTCCTCCGCGTCGGTCATCGCGCCGATGGTCGAGATCGAGTTGAGGATGCCCTCGACCGAGGTCGGCTCGAGCGATACGACCGAGACATCGGCATCGATCTCTCGGGCGACCTCGTTGACCTGGCGGTACCCAACGGCGCACACGGCGCACAATTCCTGGGTCAGGATCAGGTCCGGCTGGCTGGCCGCGAGGGCCGCCTCGTCAAGCTCATAGAGCGACGAGCCGCCGTGGACCGACTCGCCGACCAGCCGGTCGATCTCGTGCGACGACCGAGAGCCAAGATCGTGCGTGCTCCGGGTGACCGCGGGGATCGTGGCGGCCTCCGGGGGCCAGTCGCATTCGTGGGTGACCCCGACGAGCTCGTCGCCCAACCCGAGGGCGAACACGATCTCGGTGGCCGACGGCAGGAGCGAGACGATCCGCATCGCATACCTCCGGCGGCCGGGTCGCTTGGGCGCCGGTCCCGAGACCGGGGTCTCGGTGCCGAGCCGCTCCGGCTCAGACCGGCTTGATCGCGTCGACCTCGGCGCGGGCGGCCGCGCGGTCGGTGAACCAGACGGCGTCGATCTGGGTGAAGTTCGCCCACTCGACGGGCAGCGATTCCTCGGGAAAGATCGCATTGACCGGGCACTCGGGTTCGCAGGCGCCGCAGTCGATGCATTCGTTCGGGTCGATGAACAGCTTCCGGTCGGTGCCTTCCTCGTAGTGGATGCAGTCGACCGGACAGACCGATACGCACGACACGTCCAGCACGTCGATGCACGGCTCGGCGATCACGTAGGTCATTCGAGTCCTCTTGCTGGCGAGCCGTCTGGATGGTCCACCCGGCATCTCGCCGCCGGGCTCCAAGAGCGTATCACCGGGCCGCCCTTCAGGCGCCGGGGACGATGAACCGGACGGGGACCTGCATCCCCCGCGCCCAGTGCCCGGGGATGTGGCAGCCGACGATCAGGGGCAGCGATCCCGATGGCACGGTCCACCGAACATCGACCCGCTCACCAGACCGGACGACGACCCGGAGCCCGGTCATGCCGGGCGGGACGCTGACCACCGGGGTCGGGCCGGGTGGCGCGTCGGCGGTGACGGCCTCGGCCACTTCCCAGGCGTCCTGAACCGTGCTGTCACCGATGATCGCCTCATGGATCTCGAGCCCGGCATCGATCACGTGGAGGAGCACCGTCTCGCCCGGAACGAGGTCCACCGGCGACGGGTCGAACCGGTAATCCCGGGCAATGATGTTGACCTCGCGCGGGACCGTCTCGGTGCCCGGGATGACTGGCGGCCTGACCGTGGGCGTTGCCTCGCCACAGGCGCCGAGGGCAAGGCCGAGGATCGCCAGGAGGAACGCCCGCCGACGGGCCTGGGGGGCACGCATCGCAGGCGAGTCTACGAGCCCCGGAATGGCTTGACATCGGCGCCTCCCGCGCGCCACAGTGCGGGCCGACTCGCTCGCACGGACGAGACCGTTCGCCCGATGCGTCGAGGCTGCCCGCACCGAGGCCCGATCTCCCGCGCGTCAGATCCGCGCAGCCACCCGAGGAGACGCTTGGCGACCCCGACCCTGCCTGCCCCGACCGGGGAACCCGTCCCGGTATCGAGCCCGGCGCGATCCGGCGTCGCGGCCGTTCGCCTGGAGGGCGTCTGGAAACGCTACGGCGACGTCGAGGCGGTCGCCGGGATCGACCTCGAGATCGCCGATGGCGAGTTCTTCTCGATGCTCGGACCGTCCGGCTCGGGCAAGACCACGACCCTCCGGATGATCGCCGGGTTCGAGCTCCCGACCGAGGGCCGGGTCCTTCTCCACGGCCAGGACGTGAGCGCCAAGGCCCCCTTCGAGCGCGACGTCAATACGGTCTTCCAGGACTACGCCCTGTTCCCGCACATGTCCGTCGGGGACAACGTCGGCTACGGTCTGATGATCCGCAAGGTCGCCCGGGCGGACCGCGACCGCCAGGTCGTCGAGGCGCTCCGGATGGTGCGCCTCGAGGGCTACGAGGCGCGCAAGCCGAGCCAGCTCAGTGGCGGCCAGCGGCAACGGGTGGCGCTGGCCCGGGCCCTGGTCAATCGGCCCCGCGTGCTGCTCCTCGATGAACCCCTCGGCGCGCTCGACCTCAAGCTCCGCGAGGAGATGCAGATCGAGCTCAAGGCGATCCAGCTCCAGGTCGGGATCACGTTCATCTACGTCACCCATGACCAGGAGGAGGCGCTGACGATGAGCGATCGGATCGCCGTCTTCGACCATGGCCGGATCGCCCAGGTGGGCAGCCCGGCCGAGGTCTACGAGCGCCCGGCAACGGCCTTCGTGGCGGGTTTCGTGGGAACCTCGAACCTGCTGACCGGTCCGGTTGCCCGCCAGATCGTGGGCGAGGAGGGCACGTTTACGGTCCGGCCGGAGAAGATCCGGCTGACCGGACCCGACGCGGCGGTCGAGCCGGACGAACACTCGGCGACCGGCCACATCCGGAGCGTCGTCTATCTCGGGGCGGACACCCGCTACCACGTCACCCTCGACGCGGGTGCCGAGCTCGTGGTCACCCAGCAGAACCTGGCCACCACGTCGACCGAGGCCCTGGCCGCCCAGGGCCGTGCGGTGCGACTCACCTGGAAGCGGATCCACAGCCTGGCCATCAAGGGGTAGTCGAGGCGAGGGACCGCGAAGAGCGGCGTCGCCCGAACATCGGAGGAGGAGCTCATGCACGTTCGTCGGATCGCCGGACTCCTGTCGGCGGTCGCCCTGGTCGCAGCCGCCTGTTCGAGCGGCAGCACCGCGACCCCCGCGCCGTCGTTGATCAGCTCGCTCGGAGCGGGCGAGGGTGAGGTCACCGTCCTCAACTGGCCCGGTTACGTCGAGAAGGGCCAGACTGACCCGGCCTACGACTGGATCTCGGCATTCGAGAAAGAGTCGGGCTGCAAGGTCACGACCCAGTCGTTCGGGACTTCGGACGAGGCGTTCAGCCTGATGACCACGAACCCGGGCAAGTTCGACGTGATCTCCGCCTCGGGCGACGCCAGCAAGCGCCTTGCGCTTGGCGGCTATGTCCAGCCCATCAACGTGGACCTGATCAAGAACTACGCCGACATCTTCGCCGGCCTCAAGGACAAGCCGTGGAACACGTTCGACGGCGTCCATTACGGGATCCCCCACGGCCGGGGCGCCAACCTGCTGATGTGGCGGACCGACAAGGTCACCCCGGCACCGACCTCGTGGACCTCGATGTTCGACCCGAGTTCGCCCCAGAAGGGCCGCATCTCGGTCTACGACGCGCCGATCTACCTGGCCGACGCGGCGGTCGTCCTGATGAAGACCAACCCCGAGCTCAATATCAAGAACCCCTACGCCCTCGACGACAAGCAGTTCGCGGCGGTCGTCGACCTGGCCAAGAAGCAGAAGCCGCTGATCGGCGAGTACTGGACCGACTACACCAAGCAGCAGGGAGCATTCACCCAGGGTGACAGCACGCTTGGCACGACCTGGCAGGTGATCACCAACCTGCTCAAGGGCCAGACACCTCCCGCCGCGGTCGAAGCGATCAAACCGGCCGAAGGCGCCACGGGCTGGTCCGACACCTGGATGATCAACTCCAAGACGAAGCATCCGAACTGCGCCTACAAGCTGATCGATCACCTCGTCTCGCCCGAGACCAACGACGCGATCGCCGAGTACTTCGGCGAGGCGCCCGCGAACAGCAAGGCGTGCGCGGTATCCGATGCGGCCAAGGCGAACTGCGCGACGTTCTACGCCGCCGACGATGCCTACTGGACCAACGTCTGGTACTGGACCACCCCCGAGACCAAGTGCCTCGACGGCCGGACCGATGTGAAGTGCAAGGGCTTCGACGACTGGATCAAGGCCTGGACCGACATCAAGGGCAGCTGATCGTCTGACCAGACCAGGCCCCGAGCGCCCCGCAGACGCGGCGTTCGGGGCCTGGACGCATCCCGCGGCCGGGCGGCAGCGGGAACCACCAAGGCAGGCACCCGAGGGGATGACGACGGCTTCGACCACCGCTCCAGCGCCCACCGCCCCGCCTCGTTCCGGTCGGCCACGCCGGCTGGCCGGGGCGCTCCATCGGCGGCCGCGGATCCGGCTGGGTCTGCTCCTGGCCGGCCCGATCGGCTGGCTTGGGATCATCTATCTCGGATCGCTTGCGCTCCTGCTGCTCAACTCGTTCTGGTCGCGGGACGCCTTCACCGGCCGGATCGTCCACAGCTTCACCCTGGACAACTTCACCGAGCTGACCAACAACCCGTACCCGATCGTCACCCTGCGCACGTTCGGCCTGGCCGCGGCGGTGACCGTGTCGTGCGCGTTGCTGGCCTTCCCGATCGCCTACTACATGGCCCGGCTGGCATCGACCCGCAGCCGGGGTCTGCTCGTGGTGGCCGTCCTGATGCCGCTCTGGGCGAGCTACCTGATCAAGGTCTACTCGTGGCGCCTGATCCTGGCCGAGGACGGCGTGCTCAACTGGGCGCTCCAGCCGCTCGGGCTCAAGGGCCCCGGGTACGGCCTCATTGCCCTCTGGCTGGTCTTCACCTACCTGTGGCTGCCGTACATGATCCTGCCGATCTACGCCGGCCTCGAGCGGATCCCGAACTCGCTCCTCGAGGCGTCGGCCGACCTGGGTGGACGGGCCGGGACGACGTTCCGCCGGGTGATCCTGCCGCTGGTCTTCCCGGCGATCGTGGCCGGCTCGATCTTCACCTTCTCGCTGACCCTCGGTGACTACATCGCGCCGGCGCAGATCACCACGACCAGCGTCATCGGCACGGTCATCCTGGCCAACGTCGGCGCCGGGGGGAACCTGCCGCTTGCGGCGGCGTACTCGCTCGTGCCGCTCACGATCATGATCGGCTACCTGCTCATCGCGCGCCGTCTCGGCGCGTTCGAGGCGCTCTGATGGACGCCGGCCGTGGCCTTCGGATCGTGCTCCGGGCGCTGACCGGCGGGACGCTCCTGTTCCTGTACCTGCCGATCGTCCTGATCTTCGTCTACGCCTTCAACGCGGGGACGACCACCGTCTGGCCGCCGTTTGGCTTCTCGACCCGCTGGTTCGGCGAGGCGCTCCGCAATACCGGGCTCCAGCAGGCGTTCGCGACCTCGCTCCTGGTTGCCGTCGGAGCCTCGGCGGTGGCCCTCGTCCTGGGCAGCCTTGCCGCGCTAGCCGTATCGCGCTATCGGTTCTTCGGACGAGAGACGGTCTCGTTCATCGTGATCCTGCCGATCGCCCTGCCGGGGATCGTGACCGGGATGGCCCTGAGCACGACGTTCGCGACCCTCGGGCTGCCGCTCGGGATCCTGGCCATCGTGGTCGGCCACGCGACGTTCTGCATCGTCCTGGTCTACAACAACGCGATCGCCCGGCTGCGTCGAACCGCGCGCTCCTACGAGGAGGCGTCGGCGGACCTCGGAGCCGACACCTGGACGACCTTCCGCCGGATCACCTTCCCGGCCCTCCGCTCGGCGCTCCTGGCGGGCGCGCTGCTGGCCTTCGCCCTGTCCTTCGACGAGGTGATCGTCACGATCTTCACCGCCGGCGGCGTCGAGACCCTGCCGATCTGGATCTACCAGAGCTTCCGGCTGGCCAACCAGGTCCCGGTGGTGAACGTGGCCGGCGTGATCGCGATCCTGCTGTCCGCGATCCCGGTCTACATCGCCACTCGGCTGTCAGCCGATTCGAGCGCCGCGGCGACGCGCTGATCGGCGGACGGTGGACGCTCAGCCCCTGAGCGCCGACCCGACCACGGCGACCGGCGTCGAGCGGTGACCGGTCGGCCAGCGGATCCCATCCCGGTTCGGGGCGGCGGCGACCGCAACGACGGCGACGAGGAATCCGATCAGGACGACGATCCGGGCGGTCCTGGCCATGGCACGGCACTCCTTCGTGCCCATTGCCGATCGGTCAGCGCGACATCTGCCGCGTATCGACGATCGATCCGCCCAGCCTGACCGGACGGGCTTAGCTGCGACTTATCACGACCCGATTCGCGCTTACAATCGTGGTATCCGCAAACTCAGGACCCGTGCAGAACGTCCGTTCTATACTATGCCAGTGACCGCTCTGAAGGTACCCATCGAGCGCATGCCGCTGCCCGAGCGACCCGCGTATGCCACGGCATTGGGGGCGGCCTGGCAAGCCGACAGCCTCGAGTGGTTGCCGACGCTAGCGGCAGGCTCGGTCGATCTAGCGATCACGTCCCCACCCTTCGCACTACTCCGCCAGAAGGAATACGGCAACAGGATCGAGACGGAATACGTTGATTGGCTGCTTGGTTTCGCTGAGGCCCTCCGACCGAAGCTCGCGGACACTGGCTCGTTTGTGATCGACCTCGGAGGTGCCTACCAACGAGGTACGCCAACGCGGACCCTCGTGCAATGGCGGTTCCTCTTGCGGGCCGTTGATGACCTCGGGTACTTCTTGGCTCAGGAGACCTACTGGGCGAACCCAGGCAAGCTACCCACACCGATCGAATGGGTGAACAAGCGGAAGATCCGGTTGAAGGATCCGGTGAACACCGTGTGGTGGCTGTCCAAGACGGAGTGGCCCAAGGCCGACACCACTCACGTCCTACAGCCCTACAGCGAACGGATGAAGAAGCTCCTCATGGATCCGGCGGCGTACTACACGCCGAAGAAGCGCCCTAGTCATCACGACATCGGCGACCGATTCAGCGACAACGGTGGAGCGCTACCGAGTCATCTCCTCACGATCTCGAACACCGAGTCAAACTCGGCATATCTCCGCGCTTGTAAAGCTGCCGGCGTCGCAGCGCATCCGGCCCGATTTCCGGCCGGTTTGCCCGAGTTCTTCATCAAGCTATTGACGGATCCGGGTGACCTCGTCGTTGACTTCTTCGCAGGGTCGAACACCACCGGATCGGTCGCGGATCGCCTTGGCCGACACTGGCAGACATGCGAACTCGACCCTGAGTACGTTGCGGGATCGTCGTTCCGCTTCCTCACTGATGAGGACGACGCTCGAACGATCTACGACGAGATCATCGCTGGCCGAACAGTCGACCTGGGCGGTCGCCCTACCCTCTCATTCGGGCTCGGCTAGGCCCCGGACCGGGCGGCCAAATCCGGGTGCCGTGGTCCGCGATAAAGGTCAGCGGGATCTTTGGGTTGTTGATGTGGTCGCGAACGAGGTTCCAATCAGCGCCCCGTTGGTTTAGCTTCGCCTCCCACTTTGCAAAGTACGGTTCGAGCGATGCGGGCGCCACCTCGTAGATGACCTCCGGCAGCGTCCGATCAAAGACAGCGACGACCCACAGCGAGACCTGTCGATAACGCGCGATATTCGCGAGCGTCATCGTGTGCTCGGTGGTGATCGACAGCGACTTCTTGCGGTTGCCAGCCGCGCTGATTCGTCCGACGGTCTTCAACTCGTACTCGAGTCCGTCAGCATCCCGCGCGTCATTGCCATCGCGACGGAGCTTCGTGAGCCCGAACAGCGTCAGAACGACGAGTTCTTGATATCCGTTGTCAGTCATGACGTTGTGAATTCCGTGGTCCGTGGCCAATACCTGCAGCTGTTGGCCGAGTCGAAGGATCGCTTCAGCGTCACCCGATGGTGAAAGCCGGCGAATCGGCGGATCTTCAAACACCCAGCCATGCTATCGCGGTCGGGCACGGAAGCGCCCGGGTCACATCGACGGCACGTGGGCGGGGTCGAGGTACTTGGGCGGATCGTCCCGGAACTCGAGCAGGCAGCCGCGTCCACAGAACCAGTAGACCGTGCCCTCGTGCTCGATCGACAGCTGGGAGGTCCTGGTGTCGACCTCCATCCCGCACACGGGGTCGATCGCGATCGGCCCACGGGCCATCGGCAGGCTGGTCATCGGTCGGTCCTCCGTCGTCGTCCGAACCGCGTTGGGCCGGTACTCCCCGGGAGTATACGCCGCCCCACCCGGCGACGAGGCCCACCCGGCCGGCGTAGCATCGTCGGATGGCGACGCCAGGCGAGACGACCGCACGCACCGCGCTCGAGGCGGAGCGCGTCCGGCTCCAGGTGGAGATCGACGCGGGGATCGAGTCGCCCGGCCAGATGACCTACGGCTCGCAGGCCGCGGCGGCCAGCCAGGTGTTCGCCCAGCAGCGCGACCTCGCCCTGCGCGACAAGGCGGACAAGGAGCTCGAGCTCGTCGACGCCGCCCTCGCTCGGCTCCACGACGGGACGTTCGGTCGCTGTCTCCGCTGTGGCGGCGAGATCGCCGCCGGTCGGATCGAGGCGTTGCCCTGGGCCGCCTACTGCATCGCCTGCCAGAAGCTCGTCAACGACGGCCGATGAGCGAGACCGAGAGCGCGCCGGCGGTCGCCGCGGGGACCGGCGAACCGATCGCCAATCTCGTCTCGATCGACGACATCCGCGCCGCGGCAAGGACCCTCGAGGGGGTTACCGTTCGAACGCCCCTGATCGCCTTTGGGCCGAGCCAACCGACCCGCCTGCTCAAGGCCGAGTCACTCCAGCCGATTGGCGCGTTCAAGCTCCGCGGCGCGTACGTGGCCGTTGCCAGCCTGTCGTCGGTGGCCCGCGCCCGCGGCGTCATCACCTATTCGAGCGGCAACCACGCCCAGGGGGTCGCCCGGGCGGCCCGCCTGCTGGGTGTGCCGGCGATCGTGGTCATGCCGTCCGACGCCCCGCTGGTCAAGCGTCGGCGGGTGGAGGCGGATGGCGCTGAGATCGTGATCGTCGGGACCGCGAGCGAGGAGCGCCGGACGGTCGCCGAGCGACTTGCGGTCGAGCACGGCCTGGCAATCATCCCCCCGTACGACGACGACCGGATCATCGCCGGCCAGGGAACCTGCGGACTGGAGATCGTGGAGGATCTGCCGGATGTGGCCGCGATCCTCGTCCCGATCGGGGGTGGCGGGCTGGCCAGCGGGATCGCGGCCGCGGTCCACGCGCTCCGGCCAAAGTGTCGGGTCATCGGGGTCGAGCCCGAGCTCGCGGCCGACGCGCAGGAGTCGCTGGCGGCCGGCCGGATCGTCGAATGGCCGGCCCAACGAGTCGGGCGAACGATCGCCGACGGGACGCGAACCCAGTCGGTCGGGCTCCGGACGTTCGCCCATCTGCGCGCCTACCTGGACCGGATCGTGACCGTCTCCGAGGCCGAGATCGCGGCCGGTGTCCGGATTGCCGCGGAGGAGGCGCGACTGGTGGTCGAGCCGTCCGGCGCACTGACGATCGCGGCGCTCCGCTATCGCGCGGCCGAGACCGGCCTGGCCGACGAAGAAGGACCGGTCGTCGCCGTGGTCAGCGGCGGCAACGTCGATCCGGAGCGGTATCTCGAGCTGTTGGCGACGCCGCTCCCCGACTGACCCGGGTCAGGTCTCGCCGCGCTCGCGAGCGACCCGCTCGGCCAGGAGGGTCTCGCGTTCGCGGATCGCGCCCCGGGCGAGGTCCTCGCGCCGATCGTTGACCTTTGTTTCGCGCTCCTCGCGACGCATCCAGCCCAGGACGATGCCGAGGATGGCGGCCAGGAACACGAGGTCCCCGACGATCCACATCACCGCCCCGGCCATCTGCTGGTCGTCGAGGACGCTCGGGCCCCAGTCGCGCCCGAGCGCGGCGTAGTGGCCGTAGAGGGGCGCCGTGGCGCTGATGATGGCCAGCCCGAGGAACGAGTTCTGGGGCATCTGGAGGAAGGTGTACAGGATCCGGACCGGCTCTCGCATCCGCCATGGGCTCGGGTCGAGCCCGATCGCCGGCCACCAGAAGAGAGCTGCCGCGACCAGGTAGACGAGATGTTCGAGCTGGTGGACGGTCGGCTCCTCCAGCGAGCGCTCGAAGATCGGCGAGAAGTGGGTCCCCCACATCGCGAACGCAAAGAGCAGCCAGGTGACCACCGGGAACGTGATCGCCCGGACGGGCCACGAATGGAGGATCGGCAGGACCACCCGCCGACGAGTCTCCGGCCGGACCACCCGCAGGATCAGGGTGATCGGGGCGCCGAGGGCGAGGAGCGGGGCGGCGACCAGGGTCAGCAGGATGTGCTGGACCATGTGGACGCTGAACAGAGTGGTGTCGTAGGCCTCGATCGGCGACTGCAGGGCCAGCAGGATCGCGCCCAGGCCGAGCAGCCAGCACACCAAGCGGACCCGCGGGACCCGGTTTGCCGGATGAGCGCGGTCGACCCGGCCGACCGCCCATCGGTAGCCGATGGCCAGAACCGCAAGCGGAACGATGATCGTCGGGTCAAACGACCAGGCCAGCAGGACGTCGGGCAACACCGGCCCGGGACCCGTCGTGCCGTGGGCGGCGACCGGTGCCGCGGCGGCCAGCCAGAGCGCCGCCGCGACGAGGCCGGCCGTGCCCGGTCCTGACATCAGGACGACCCGGACCGGACGACGACTGACGACGCGGGAGATCACGCCGTCATTCTGCCCCGGATCGGTCGGACCGACGACCGGGACCACGTCTCGCGTGACCCGGATCGCGGGACGCCCGACCGACAGGTCGCTACGGCTGCCGCTATCATGAGCGGCGGTCTTGTCCGGCCACCATCGATGAGTCGCGAGGACCCACCCCATGTCGATGCCCAGGCTCACCCGCCCGCGCCTCGCGGGGATGACCGCGCTGGTCGCGGCGGTGAGCCTGCTGGCGGGTTGCGGCTCGTTCGGTCCGCCCGACCCGGTCACGATCCAGGGCCGCGAAACGCACTGGCTGTACTACTTCGTGATGATCATCGCGGCGCTCGTGTTCGTGGTCGTCAATGGGCTGATCATCTTCGCGGTCGTCCGCTACAAGCGAAAGCCGACCGACACCGAGCTGCCGCCGCAGATCCATGGCAACAACGTCCTCGAGATCATCTGGACGGTCATCCCGACGATCATCGTCGTGGTGATGTTCGTCTTCTCGTTCAACACCCTCAACAGCGTGGACGCGGTGGCCAACACGACCGACATCCGGGTCCGGGCGGTCGCGGCCCAGTTCCAGTGGTCGTTCGAGTACCTGTCGGCCGACGGCCAGAAGGTCCTGTTCCAGCAGCTCGCCCCGGAGATGACCATCCCGGCCGGCAAGACGGTCCACCTGAGCCTCCGCTCGAAGGACGTCATCCACGCCTTCTACGTCCCCAAGTTCCTGTTCAAGCGGGACGTCGTGCCAGGTCGCGAGAACGTGTTCGAGTTCACCGTCGATCCGGCCGACGCCGGTCAGACGTTCAGCGGTCAATGCGCCGAACTGTGCGGGCTGTATCACGATTCGATGCTGTTCACGGTCAAGGCCCTCAGCCCGGCCGACTACGACGCCTGGCTGGCCGCCCAGATCGTCAAGGCCAACCAGAGCCCGCCGCCCGCGCCGAGTGCGCAGGCCGGCCAGGTCGAGCTGGACCTGACCGCCAAGGACCTCACCTTCGACAAGGCCGCCCTCGACGCGGCCAGCGCCGACAAGCCGTTCACGATCAAGTTCCAGAACAACGACCCGGGCACGACCCACAACGTGGCGATCAAGGACGCCACCGGCCAGGAGGTCTTCAAGGGCGAGATCTTCAATGGCGTCGACAACCGGATCTACCCGATCCCGGCCCTCAAGGCCGGCACCTACACCTACGTCTGCTCCGTCCACGCCGCCATGACCGGCACGCTGACGGTTCACTGAGGGAGCATCGATGGCGACCACCGCGCTGACGCCAGCCGGCACCGCGACGAAGTACGGCCTGTATGACTGGTTGACCACGACCGATCACAAGAAGATCGGGATCCTGTACCTGGTCAACTCGTTCGTGATGTTCTTCATCGGCGGGATCCTGGCCCTGGTCGTCCGAGTCGAGCTGGCCCAGCCCGGCCTCCAGTTCATCAAGGAGGCGACCTACAACCAGGCGTTCACGATCCACGCGTCGCTGATGATCTTCCTGTTCATCATCCCGATCCTGGCCGGCTTCGGGAACTACATCGTGCCGCTCCAGATCGGCGCCCCGGACATGGCCTTCCCGCGGATCAACGCCATGTCGTTCTGGATGCTGCCCCTGGCCGGGATCATGATCCTGACCGGCTTCGTGACCGGTGGCGCCGCGGCCGCCGGCTGGACCAGTTACGCCCCCCTGTCCGAGGCCAGGTATTCGGGGGTCGGCCAGGACCTCTGGATCGTCGGGGTCATCCTGATCGGGACGAGCTCGATCCTGGGCTCGATCAACTTCCTGGTCACGATCTTCAAGATGCGGGCGCCGGGCATGACCATGTTCCGGATGCCGATCATGGTCTGGACGGTCCTGGTCACGAGCACCCTGGTCCTGATGGCCACCCCGGTCCTGACCAGCGGCCTGATCATGCTCTTCATCGACCGGAACTACGGCGGCCACTTCTTCGACCCGGCCAGTGGCGGCAACGCGATCCTGTGGCAGAACGTGTTCTGGTTCTATTCCCACCCGGCCGTCTACATCATGGTCCTGCCCGCGATGGGCATCGTCAGCGAGGTCCTGCCGGTGTTCAGCCGGAAGCCGCTGTTCGGCTACAAGGCATTCGTGTTCGCGACGGCCGGGATCGGCGCCCTCGGGTTCAGCGTGTGGGCCCACCACATGTTCACGACCGGGGCGGTCTACCTGCCGTTCTTCAGCTTCATGACCTTCCTGATCGCGATCCCGACCGGGGTCAAGATGTTCAACTGGACCGCGACCCTGTACCGCGGCCAGTTGATCTTCTCGACGCCGCTCCTGTATGCCCTCGGGTTCTTGACGATGTTCCTGATCGGCGGGATCAACGGCGCGGTCAGCGCGGCGGTGCCGGTCGACTTCGCCCTCCACGATACCTACTGGGTGGTGGCGCACCTCCACTACGTCCTCTTTGGCGGGTCGGTCTTCGGAGTCTTCGCCGGGGTCTACTACTGGTTCCCCAAGATGTTCGGACGGCGGCTCAACGAGACCCTGGGCAAGATCCAGTTCGTGGTCATGTTCATCGGGTTCAACCTGACCTTCTTCCCGATGCACGTCCTCGGTCTCGAGGGAATGCCCCGGCGGATCGCCAACTACTCGCCAGAGGCCGGCTGGAGCGATCTCAACCTGCTGGCCACGATCGGCGGGTTCACGATCGCCGCGAGCATGCTGCCGTTCCTGTGGAACGTGTTCGTGACCATGCGCAGCGGTGAGCCGGCCGGCGACGACCCGTGGGAGGGCAACACCCTCGAGTGGGCGACCTCGTCCCCGCCGCCGCCGTACAACTTCGACCGGCTGCCGGAGATCCGATCGGAACGACCGGTCTTCGACGCTCGCCACGGCCTGTCCGGTGGGGGCCACGGATGACGGCCAGCACGAGCGCGCTGACGACCACCCACGCGCCGGCGGAGGGGCATGTCCGCGAAGGCGGGATCAGCAACGTCATCCTGGGGATGCTCCTGTTCATCACCAGCGAAGTGATGTTCTTCGCCGGCCTCTTCGCGGCCTACTTCAATGTCCGGGCGACCGCCCCGATCTGGCCGCCGGCCGACTTCGCGAACAAGCTCCACTGGCTGCCCACGGCGGCCCAGCCGATCCCGGTCGTGACCATCGCCACGATCCTCCTGGTCACCAGCTCGGCCACCTGCCAGCTCGGTGTGTGGGGCATCCGCAACGGCAACCGGACCGCGCTGGTCCGGAACATCGGGGTCACGGTGCTCCTGGGATCCATCTTCCTGCTGCTGCAGGCGTACGACTACACGGCGCTCTACGGCGACGGGGTTCGGCTCGATGCCGGCACGTTCGGGACGACCTACTTCACCCTGACCGGCTTTCACGGCGCTCACGTCCTGGGCGGCGTGATCATGCTGTCGGTCGTTCTGTACCGGGCGATGGCCGGCCAGTTCTCGAAGGAACACCACGACATGGTCGAGGCGACCTCGATCTACTGGCACTTCGTCGATGTCGTCTGGATCGTCCTCTTCTCGACCCTCTACATCATCCCCAACCCGGTCTGACGGAGGACCTTCATGGACCATCCAGTCGCCCATCCACGAAACGTCATCCTGATCGGGCTGCTGTTTGCCACGATCGCCGTGGTCTACCTGATCGTCAGTCATGACGCCGGGGGCGCGACGATGATCGGAGCCCTGTCGATCGCGATGAGCCTGGCCTTCTACTTCCTGGCCGCCGGCTCACCGCGCGGCTGACCCAGCGGCCCGACCGACCCACCGGACCCGACGACCGTGCTGGAACAGATCTGGAACGCCATCCTCGACCTGCTGGCTCGCTTCGTGACCCCGGACTGGGGGTCGCTGGTCGCGCTGGTGCCGGTCGCGCTGCTGGCGTTGATCGTCCTGTTCATCGGCTGGCTGCTGCTCCGGCTCACCCGGGTCGGCCCGACTCGACGGGGTCCCGAACGGCGCAAGCCCGTCCCGCCGCCGGGCATCCACATGCCGGGCCCGTCGTTCGCCCCGATCTTTGGCGCGATCGGGGTCGCCCTTCTGCTGTTCGGACTCGTCTTTGGCGGCGCGCTCATCCCGCTCGGCCTGATCGCCCTCGTGCTGACCCTGCTCTACTGGGGTGCCGAGGCGATGCGCGACTACGACCACACGGCCAGGACCGGGTCGAACCTGCCGGCGATCGTCCACCCCGGTCCACCGCCCGGCGTCCACATGCCCGGACCGTCGTTCCGGCCGGTCGTCGCCGCGATCGCCGTGGCGGTTCTGCTGTTCGGCCTGGTGTTCGGGGGCTTCTTCCTGGCGACCGGTCTGGCGATGCTCGTGATCGGTCTGCTCGGCTGGCTCCGGGACGCCGGTGCCGAGTACCGACTGGCCGAGCGGGCCGACGTCAGCGGACACCTGGATCCGCTGCCCTCGCCGCCGGTCCCGACCAAGACCTTCGCCCTGTTCGGCGCGTTGTTCGTCCTGGCCATCATTCTCAACAGCGGGATCATCCCCGCCGGGTCGGCCAACGGATCGTCGAGTGGCGGGTCGCCGGCTCCGGGCGGTTCGGGCGGACCGGGCGCATCCGCGACACCGGGTGGGCCCGGGGCGTCAACGGCGGATGTCACCGAGACCGCCCAGGACGTGAAGTTCGACACGACCGCCCTGGCCGCAACGGCCGGCAAGCCGCTGACGATCGCCTTCGTCAACAAGGATGCCGGGATCCCCCACAACATCCAGCTCCACGACGCGAGCGGGGCGACGATCTTCGACGGCGAATCGGTCAGCGGACCTGGGAGCACCGTCTACACGCTACCGGCGCTCAAGGCCGGTACCTACAAGTTCGTCTGCAAGTGGCACCCGACGATGGTCGGGGAGCTCACCGTCAAGTAGAGGCCCGTCACGCCGAATCCTCGTCGACGACCGCATCGCGTCGTCATCGTCGTTCTCGTGACCCTGCTGGCCGCGACCTTCGCCGCCTGCTCGCCAAGCTCCGCGTCCGGCCCGTGCGCGGGTGGGTCGACGAGCGCGGCCGGAGCCGGTCAGCCGGCGCCGGTCCTGACCGGCACGACGCTCGATGGGGCTGCGTTCGACCTGCGCTCGCTCCGCGGCCGCCCGGTGATCGTGAACTTCTGGGCCGCCTGGTGCATCCCCTGCCGGGCCGAGTTCCCGCTGTTCGTCCAGGCGCTCCAGGCCTACGGGGCGGATGGCCTGTCGATCGTCGGGGTGGACTGGCCAAACGATGACCCGGCTGCGGCACGCGACTTCGCGGCCAGCCACGGCGCGACCTGGCCGACGATCGTTGACCCGGCCGGAGCGTGCGGCAAGGTCTGGACCGCGGTCGCCCCTCCGCAGACCTACTTCATCAGCCGCAACGGTACGATCGTAACTCGCCAGATCGGCGAGGTCAGCCAGGCCGACTTCCAGCGCCAGCTGTCCGCGATCCTGCAGTGAACGCCGGGCGCGGCGTGGGGATCGAGGTCCGCGGTCTGCGCAAGGTGTACGGCGGTCGGGCCGTCGTCGACGGGCTGGATCTCGACGTCCCGGCTGGGACGATCGGTGCCCTGCTCGGTCCGAACGGAGCGGGCAAGACGACGACCGTCGAGATCCTCGAGGGGTACCGTCGGGCGGACGCTGGACAGGTCCGGGTGCTCGGTCTGGATCCCGCCCGCGATCGGACCGCACTCCGCGGCCGGGTCGGGCTGATGCTCCAGGGCGGCGGGATCTATCCGCAGGCCCGCCCGCGCGAGATCCTGCGGCTGTACGCCCGGTTCTACCGCCGACCACTCGATCCCGACGGCCTCCTCGAGCGGGTCGGCCTGGTCGATGTCGCAAACACCCGCTACCGCGTCCTGTCGGGTGGCCAGCGCCAGCGGCTGGGTCTCGCTCTGGCGATCGTCGGCCGGCCGGAGCTGGTCATCCTCGACGAGCCGACCGCCGGGATGGATCCGGCCGCCAAGGCGTCCACCCGCGAGCTGATCGGCTCGCTCCGCGAGAGCGGCGTCACGGTCCTGCTGACCACCCACGAACTGGCCGATGTCGAGCGGCTGGCGGACGGGATCGCGATCGTCGACCGGGGGCGAATCGTCGCCCGGGGCAACCTCGCCGAGCTGACGGCAGGGAGCGCGGCCAGGCTGCGACTCCGGCTGACGGTGCCGCTGACGGAGCCGGATCGAGTGGCCCTCGAGGCGGCCCTCCGGACACGGACGAGCGACCCGAT
>Ga0080064_1002033_pt1 | contig 36753 bp, 31 predicted proteins | sample Subgrocontami54m_FD_69260 | JGI IMG/M metagenome (GOLD analysis project Ga0080064, IMG submission 69260) | Subsurface groundwater microbial communities from S. Glens Falls, New York, USA - GMW46 contaminated, 5.4 m (SPADES assembly) (version 2) ...
TCCGCAGGGCCAGGTCGACCTCCTCGGCGGTGGTCACCAGCGGCGGGATGATCCGGACCACGTTGGCATACGTCCCGGCCGACAGGACGATCAGCTTCCGATCGAGGGCCTCGCTGATGACCCGCTTGGTCACATCGGGATCGGGCGTTCGGCCGTCGCCGTCGTCGGGCTTGACGAACTCGAGGGCCAGCATCAGGCCAAGCCCGCGGACGTCGCCGATGCTCGGGTAGCGGGCGGCCACCCGACGCAGCCCGGCCAGGAACTGGGTGCCCCGGGCGGCCGCGTTCTCGACCAGACGCTCGTCGCGGATCACATCCAGGGTGGCATTGGCCGCAGCGCAACTGACCACGTTGCCACCATATGTCCCGCCGTGGCTCCCCGGGGCCCAGCGATCGATCAGCTCGCGCTGGGCGATCAGTCCCGACAACGGAAGCCCCGAGGCGATCCCCTTGGCGATCGTCATGATGTCCGGGGAGACCCCCCAATGCTCGACCGCGAACATCTTGCCCGTCCGGCCGAAGCCGGTCTGGACCTCGTCGGCGATCAGCAGGATCCCGTGCTGGCGGGTGATCTCGCGGAGGCGGGGCAGGAATCCGGGCGGCGGGACGATGTAGCCACCCTCGCCGAGGACCGGCTCGATGATGATCGCGGCGACCGATTCGGGGTAGATGAACTGGTGGAACGTGAGGTCGAGCTGGGCCTCCCAATCGCAGGTGCACGATTCGGGCGCGTGAGGACCGCCCGGAGCGCGGTAGCAGTACGGGTACGCCGTGTGGTACACCGACCCGGGGAGCGGCTCGTACGCCGCGCGATAGACATCCTTGGCGCTGGTCAGCGCCATCGTCTGGGCGGTCCGCCCGTGGTAGCCGCCCCGGAAGGCGAGGATCACCGGCCGACCGGTGGCGACCCTGGCCAGCTTGACCGCGGCCTCGACCGCCTCGGCGCCACTGTTCGACAGGAACGCACCCCAGCCGTCACCGGGCAGGACATGCTGGAGCCGCTCGTAGAGCCGCAACCCGGGCTCGTGGTAGACGATGTTCTGCTGGCCGTGGAGCAGCTTCTGGGCCTGCGCCGCGACCGCGGCCGCAACCCGGGGGTGGGCATGGCCGGTGTTGGTCACCCCGATCCCGGACGAGTAGTCGAGATAGCGCTCGCCGGTGGTCGTGATCAGCCAGCTGCCCTCGCCGCGATCGACGCTCAGATTCGTGATCCGGCTCCAGACAGCCGGCACCACGGACCGATCGGGAAGGGCGGGGGCGTCGGCGGACGTGGCCGGCCGGGTGTCAATCATGTCGGGGAGTCTCCGAGCGCTAGCGGATTCGGGCGGCCCGGCCGGAGCGGATCGAGCTGAGGCCGACCAGGGTCACGGCACCGAGGAAGATGATTGAGCCGATGACGTTGATCTGGACTGGCAGTGCGTTGCGCTGGATCGAGTAGATCCAGATCGGGAACGTATTGGTCGTGCCGGACACGAAGTTGGTGATCACGAAGTCATCGATCGACAGGCTGAAGGCGAGCAGTGCGGCGGCCATCACGCCGGGCAGGATGAGCGGGAAGGTGACCTTCCAGAAGGTCGTCACCTCGTTTGCGCCAAGGTCCATGGCCGCTTCCTCGAGCCGGCGGTCGAAGCCAGCCAGGCGCGCCTTGACCGTGACCACGACGTAGCTGATGTTGAACATGATGTGGGCGATCAGGATCGTCACGAAGCCAGTCGGGTAGAGGGTCGGCACGCCACCGCGGAGGGGCGGCAGGGCGGTCGCCACGAACAGGGTCAGGAGGCTGGCCCCGAGGACGATTTCCGGGGTGGCCATGGGCAGGAAGATGATCCCGTTGAGGATGCCCCGACCGCGGAAGTCGTAGCGGGTCAGGGCCAGCCCGATCATCGTTCCCAGGATCGTCGCCGCGATCGTCGAGATGAGCGCGACCAGCAGGCTGATCGTGACCGCGTCGCCCAGACCCGGCCAATCGAACGGGTGGAGCCAGCCGTCAAGCGAGAACTGGTTCCAGGTGTAGTTGAACTTGCCGGCCGGCTCGTTGAACGAGAACACGATCATCACCGCGATCGGGACCATCAGGTACACGATCGCCAGGGCGGTGAAGGCCGGCAGGACGCGCCGCTCCATCCGCTGCCAGAGCGATCCCCGAGGAGCGGTGCCGATCGCGCCGGCCGTCGAAGCGGCCATCAGCCGGTCAGCTGCTCGGTACCCAGCAACCGCGCATACAGCGCGACGGCGACCAGGATCGCGGCCATCAGGATGAATGACAGGGCCGATCCGACCGGGTAGTCGTTCTGGACCAGCAGTCGATTCTGGATGACATTGCCGATCATCCGCGTGCCCGGGCTGCCCAGCAGCTCGGCGTTGATGTAGTCGCCCATCGCCGGAATGAACGTCAGCAGCGTTCCGGCGAACACGCCGGGGAGGGCAAGTGGCAAGGTCACCCGCCGGAATGCGGCGGCGCGGTTGGCGTACAGATCCTCGGCGGCCTCGATCAGCCGGAAATCGATCTTTTCGAGGGCCACGTAGAGCGGCAGGATCATGAACGGCAGGAAGTTGTAGGTGATCCCGAAGACCTGGGCCACGGGCGTCCCGAGGACGCTGAACGTGCCCGGCAGGATCCCCAGGTTGTGCTTGAGCACGGCCAGGATCGGGCCCTCGTCACCGAGCAGGATCTTCCAGCTGATCGTCCGGATCAGGAAGCTGGTGAAGAACGGCGCGATGACCAGGAACAGGAGCATGTTCTTGTACTTGCCGCCCCGGAAGGCGATCGTGTAGGCGACCGGGAAACCGATGGCCAGGGTCAGGATGGTCGCCAGGCCGCCGTAGATGATCGAGTTGAGGAACTGCTTGCCGAACTTCGACAGGCCCTCGATGTAGGCGTCGGCCGACAGATGGATCGAGTAGCCCGTTTCGACCGAGCCGGTCGAGATCGAATAGGTGAACATCTGGATGGCCGGGATGAGATAGAACACGGTCAGCCAGAACAGGCCGGGCGCGAGGAGCAGGTACGGGACGCCTCGGCCAAGGCGGCCGCGCAGACCGGGGCCGGGCCGCGCTCCGGGGACTGTCGCTGCGGTCATGCCGTCGTCGTGCCGATCAGGTTCCGGACAGGGTCGAGAACAGCGAGTTGAGCTTCTTCTCGAGCTCGTCGGACAGGAACTGGAAGTTGCGTTGCTTGGCCACGATGTCGGCCGGCGGGTAGAGCAGCGGGTTCGTCTCGGCTCCCGGGTCCAGCTTCTTGATCTCCACGTCCGTGCCGTTGACCGGGGAGACGTAGTAGACATAGTCGGCGATCGCCGCGGCGACCACCGGGTCGTACACGAAATCCATCATCAGTTCGGCCGTGTACTTGTTCGGCGCTCCCTTCGGGATGAGCATGTTGTCGGTCCAGATCATCGTGCCCTCCTCGGGGAACACGAAATGGTCCTCGGCGGTGGCCGATGACGCGAGGTCCCCGGACCACACGAAGGCCGCCCAGACCTTCTTCTGGCCAAAGTCCGTGAGGTACTCGTTGCCGGTGAACCGCAGACCGCCTTCGACCAGCGGCTGCATGTCGTCGGCGACGCGCTGGAGATCGTCGTCGGTGATCTTGGTCGGATCGGTCAGGTCGACGCCGAGCTTGAGCAACCCGAGACCGAAGGTGTCGCGGGCCTCGGTGAGGAAGGTCAGCTTGTTGGCCGGGATCTTCCACAGGTCGGCCAGCTTGGTCGGCACGGCGATCCCGTTCTGGGACAGCGCCTTGTCGTTGTAGCCGATCCCGGTCATCCCCGATTGCCACGGGTAGTGGAAGTCGTTGCCCGGGTCCCAGGGCTGGTTGCGCAGCGGGTCGCGCAGGTTCTTGACGCAATTCGGGACGTGGCTCTGGTCGATCTTCTCGGCCCAGCCCTTGGCGATGATCCGGGCGGCCATCCAGTCGGTCAGGACCATCAGGTCCCAGCCGGTTGGCAGATCGCCCACGAGAGCCGGCAGGATCGTCTGATAGAAGGTCGGGTTGTCGCCGATCTTCTCCTCGTAGTCGACCGCGATACCGGTCTTCTTCTGGAAGTCGACCAGTGTCTTTGACGAGCCGATCGGGAGGACGCCGGTCTTCGCGTCGGCCTTCTTGGTCTGGTCGATGTAGGCCGGCCAATTGGCGAACTTGAGCGGGCCGGTGGCGACGACGGGAGCGCTCGAGACGGGCGGCGTGGCGGGTCCGGCGCTGGTCGGCGGCGTTGGCGCAATGGTGCCGGATGGCGTCGGCGGGGCGCTTGGCGACGCGATGGCGGTGCCGCCGGACTTCGAGTTTAGGAGGAACGCGGCGAGGCCAACGACCCCGACGCCGACGATCCCGGCGCCTCCGATCAGGAAGCGGCGACGCGATACCGATGGCCCGACTGGCAGCATCACGGCGCCCGCGGGGGACGCGTCGTTGGCCACGTCTGGCGGCGGCGGGCCGCCACCCTGGACCGCGAACGTGTGGTCCGGCGACCAGGTCAGGCGGACGTTCTCACCGGGCCGCCAGAGCTCGGACCGGCTCGCCCGCTCGACATTCTGCTCGTAGACGGTGATGCGACCGCCGCCCCGCGTCTCGATGATGTAGCTGGTCGACACGCCGAGGTAGGAAACGTCGGTGATCGTGCCCTGCAGCTGGTTATGACCGGCCGGAACCGGATCGGTCAACTCGCGCAGGCGGATCTTCTCGGGGCGGACGCCGATGTCGACCAGATCGAGGCCCTCGATCACAGCCGCCGGGATGCGGACCGCCGTGTCATCGGCCAGTCGCATCACCGCATAGCCGTCGGCGGTCCCGTCGGCCTTGGCCGGGAGGAGGTTGCTGATGCCGAGGAAGCCGGCCACGAAGCGGGTTTTTGGCCGCTCATAGAGGCTGGCCGGGTCGGCCAGTTGCTCGTACTTGCCGTGGTTCATGACCGCGATGCGATCCGACATCGTCATCGCTTCTTCCTGGTCGTGGGTCACGTAGATGAACGTGATCCCGACGTCCTGCTGGATCCGCTTGAGCTCCACCTGCATCTGCTTGCGGAGCTTCAGGTCCAGTGCACCGAGTGGCTCGTCCAGGAGGAGCACGGCCGGCTTGTTGACCAGCGCCCGGGCGAGGGCCACGCGCTGGGCCTGGCCGCCCGAGATCTGGGTGGGCTTGCGGTTCTCGAAACCGGCCAGCTCGACCAGCTTGAGGACGTCCGCCACCCGGGTCCGGATGTCCTGGTCCTTGCTTCCCGCCCGCCGCAGCCCGAACGCGACGTTCTCGAAGATCGTCAGGTGGGGGAACAGCGCGTAGCTCTGGAAGACGGTATTGACATGGCGCTTGTACGGCGGGAGCCAGGTCACATCCTGGCCCTGGAGCTCGATCAGGCCCGACGTCGGCTGGTCGAAGCCGCCGATCATCCGGAGGGTGGTGGTCTTGCCGCATCCAGACGGGCCAAGGAGGGAAAAGAACTCCCCGTCCTCGACCTCGAGGTTGATGTGGTCGACCGCATTGGTGTCGCCGAAGCGCTTGACGACATCGACGAGACGGACATCGACGGCGGGCACGGTCTCTCGAACTCCCGGAGTGGAGGGGTCCGACCCCGATTCGGCGGGGATGATCACGTCGGGAATCGACGCGTCCGTCGTGCGCAACTCCCCATCGCGCAGCGGTGGCCGGATCGTAGGCCACGGTGGAAAGGGTGTCAACGGTCCGTCGATTCTGCGGAGTTCGTCGGCGATAGGGCCAAATGGTGCGAATTTCGTCGTCATGCTGCCGCGCCACGCTGGGCGGCCGGTGGATCGTCGGACCCGACCCAGCTGCCGGCGGCGCATTCGCCCGGGCGGGGCTAGGATATCGACGCAGCGACCGTCAGAATGATCCCGATCGCAGCCGAGGAAGGGACGTCCGCGCCATGATCGCCGAGCTGACCGAAACCGCCGTCAACGACGCCCTGCGCAATGTCCAGGAACCCGAGCTCGGGCGCGACATCGTGACCCTCGGAATGGTCAAGGATCTCAAGATCCGGGGCACGGCGGTCGCCCTGACGATCGAGCTGACGACGCCGGCCTGTCCGCTCAAGGACGAGATCGAGCGCAACGCCCGCGAGGTGCTGGTCGGCATCGGCGCGGACTCGATCGAGATCACCTGGGGGGCGATGGTCCGGCGGGCCAGTCCCAGCGCACCCGAGGCCCTCCTGCCGGGGGTCAAGAACGTCATCGCCGTCGTATCGGGCAAGGGTGGGGTCGGCAAGAGCACGATCAGCGTCAACCTGGCCGTCGCGCTGGCCCAGGCCGGGGCGTCGGTGGGTCTCCTCGATGCCGACATCACCGGTCCGAACATCCCCCTGATGATGGGCCTCGAAGGGCAGCCGGTGGCCAGCCCGAACAACAAGATCAATCCGCTCGAGCGGCATGGCGTCAAGACGATGTCGATCCAGTTCTTCGTCCCCGAGGGCCAGCCGATCGTGTGGCGCGGACCGCTTGTCGGCGGGGCCATCCAGCAGTTCCTGCGCGACGTGGAGTGGGGCGACCTCGACTACCTCGTGATCGACCTGCCGCCGGGGACCTCGGATGCCCAGCTGACCCTGGCCCAGGCGATCCCGATCAGCGGAGCGGTTCTCGTGACGACGCCCCAGGAGGTCTCGCTCCTGGACGTCCAGAAGGCCCATGCGATGCTCAAGCGGATGAACGTCCCGGTGACGGGCATCGTCGAGAACATGGCCGGCTTCGCCTGCGCCCATTGCGGCGAGGTGTCCGAGATCTTCGGTCGTGGCGGCGGTGAGCGCTTCGCCCGCGAGCACGCGATCGAGTTCCTCGGGTCGATCCCACTCGATGTGACCGTTCGTCAGGGCGCCGACGTCGGGATCCCCGCGGTCGTCCAGCGCGAACCGGGCCCAGCGGCCGCTGCGCTGACCGCCCTGGCCAAGACGATTGCCGCCCGGATGAGTGTGGCCGCCATCCGCAACGAGGCGCCGGTCCTGTCGATCTCCTAGCCGCGAGTCGCGGCTCGAACTCGCCGGACGCTTGGCTGCGAGCTGCCGGATCCGCGGCCATACCGATGTTCGGCGATGCCGGGCGGCGCGATCTCGATGCTCAGGTCCGGTCGGGCCAGGACCGCCGAACCGCCATATTCCTTGAGTCGGGCTTCCATCGCCGCGCGTCGCGCGGATGGATAGTGCGTGATCAGCGTCCGCTGGGCGCGGGCCGCGGTCGCATGCTCGAGGGCCTCGTCCAGGGTCAGGTGGCCACGGCGGACCGGATCGTCTTCGGCCGCCTCGGTCAGGGTCGCCTCGAGCACGAGCAGGTCGGCCTCGCTGGCCGGTTCGATGAGGTCCGGGTTGGGGCCGGTGTCGCCGGCATACACGATCCGTCGTCCGGCCGGGTCGGTGATGGCCACGCCCCAGGCCGGGACGTAGTGTCGCCCCGGCAGATACGCGACTGACAGGGTGCCGATCCGCTCCTCGACCGCGGGGTCGTATTCGCGGACTTCGAACGCGTCGTCGAAGAAGGTACGTCGCTCGCTGACGACGGCGGCCAGCTCGGCGAACCGGGTCCGGCCGCCGGGCGGGAGCAGGACGGGCAGCCGAGCGTCCGTCCGCTCGCCCCAGTTGAAGCGGTAGCGGAGGGCCGACAGGTCGATGAAGTGGTCGGCGTGCATGTGCCCGATGATCACGGCCGACAATCTGGCGGGCTCCATCCGGCGGAGCAGCTGCCCGGCGACTCCCTGACCGCAGTCGAGCAGGATCGTGGTCGCCTCGGACTCGACCAGGAGGCCCGAGGCCGGCGTATCTGGCTGCGGTGAAGCGGGCCCGCAGCCGAGCACGGTCAGGCGCACGACGGACCAGGGAGCGCTGACCGGACGGCCCGGGACTGGCAGGTCACCGGGCGAGTATCGCCGTTGGCGACGGACGTCGGCAACCACTGTCCGACCGACGACCTGTCGGGCAGCCGACAGCCTCTGTACCATCGCCCCATGGACGGGGAGGCGGCGGTCGATGCACTCGAGCGTGTCCAGCTGTTCGCCGGGCTCGATCGCGCGACCCTGGAGCGCCTGGCATCCGGATTGCGCACCCGGCGGTTCCGGCGCAACGAGGTCCTGTTCCACCAGGGAGATCCGGGCGACTCGCTGTTCATCGTCATGTCCGGGGCGGTCAAGATCCTGTTGCCCTCGGAAGAGGGCGACGAGGCGATCCTGGCCACCGTCCGGCCCGGAGCGTTCTTCGGCGAACTGGCCCTCCTTGACGGAGCCCCGCGCTCCGCGACCGCCGTCGCCCTCGAGCCGACCGTCACCCTCGTCCTGCCTCGCGAGGGCTTTCGCTTGCTGATCGACACCGAGCCGGCCACCCGGGATGCCCTCCTGGCGGCACTGGCCGGCGAACTGCGGCGCCTGACCGACCACGTAGAAGAGCTGCATTTCCTCGACATGACCGGGCGAATGGCGGCGCGGCTGCTCCGTCTTGCCCATGGCTCGGGGATCCCCGGTTCGGATGGCACGATCCAGCTCGACGGCCCCTACACCCAGGGCGACCTGGCGGCGATGATCGGAGCGACCCGCCAGAGCGTGAACAAGCTGCTCGGCCAGTTCGTCGACGACGGCCTGATCCGGGTCGACCGGGACGCGATCGTGATCCTCGACGTGCCCGGGCTCGAGCGGACCACCCGGCGCTGATCCGGCAGGGGGTTCGCCAGAGCCCCGGCCCGACCTCAGTCGTCCCGGCGGAGGGTCTCCAGCAGGAGCGCGACGGCGGCCAGCGCGGCCCGCGACCGGCCGAGCTCGCCGCCCAGGAAGGCGACGGTTCGCCGCCGGGCCGTCCGTACGGGGGTCGCCACCGCGACCGATACCGCCGTGTCGCCGCCACGCATCCGGGTCGACACGGTCAGGCCCACTTCGGACCCGGCGGCATCGCGCAGCTCGGCGGTCTCGCCCACGGCGTCGGCCCGTCCGCTCCCGCGCGGCCGCTCCGCGAGGACCTCGCTCCGGACGAGCCAGGGTCGCGACCCGAGAAGCGTGACCAGGCTGCCCCCGGTCCCGAGCTCGCGGGTCGCCAACGTCCAGCCATGACGCTCGAGCTCGCTGCCGATGGCCTCCGGCCAACTCGTGTCGCCGCGCGCCCAGACGTACCCACCAACCGCGGCAAGGACCAGCGGCTCGACCTCGTCGAGGAGCTCGTTGGCACTCCGTTCCGGAAGATCGCCGCTGGCCGGCCGGGGGCTCGCCGACATCCGGACGTCGATGGCATCCGCCCGGGCATAGGTGGCGACCTCCGGGTTGACCTGGCGGAGGAGCGCTTCGCCGATCCGCTCGGCCACGATGGATTCACCGACCCCCGTGAGCCGCAGCGTGCGAACCGCTCGTTCTGAGCCAAAACCGCGTTCGATGAGTCGCGGCAGCGCCTCGTCGCGCCACATCGGGCGCATCTCGCGCGGCGGTCCGGGCAGGACGACGATCACCCGGCCATTCGGCCGCTCGACCAGCCAGCCGGGCGCCGTGCCGTTGGGGTTGGCCAGCGAGCGAGCCGAGGGGATCCGCCAGGCCTGCTTGAGGTTCATCTCGGGGAAGGTGATGCCCCGTCGGTCCCACAGGCCGCGCAGCCAGCGCTCGAGGTCGGGGTCGATCGTCGGCGTTTCCCCGCACACGGCGGCGATCGATTCGCGGGTGAGGTCGTCCGGGGTCGGCCCCAGCCCGCCCGTCGAGACGACCAGATCGGCCCGTTCGAGGGCCGACCGGAAGGCGCCCTCGACAGCCTCGCGCCGATCCGGCACGGCCGCCATCCGGAGGACCTCGACCCCGAAGCCAGTCAGCGATCGGGCCAGCTCTCCGGCGTTCGTGTCGCGCGTCTCGCCGCTGGTGATCTCGGTACCAATCGACAGGATCTCCGCGGTCACGAGTCGACGCGAGGCGCTGGTGGGGGAGTACTCCATCGAATGGGCAGCGTACGCTGTCGTGGTACCGGTGGTACTTGCGGGCAGGTGCGCCGGGTCGGTCGCGGCCCCAGTCTCCGCCCCACCGGCGGATCCGCAGCCGCGTTCGCGGACCCGCCGGACCAAGACTGGGGTGGACATGGCCACGACCGGGCGAAGCGGATTCTCGGAATTCGATCGGTTGCTCGACCTGGTGCGGAGCACCCGGGCGGTCCTTGATGCACTGCTCGAGGATGGCCGCCTGCCGTCCGGCGGAGCCGCCTACCTGGCCGGCGCGACGCTCCCCCATGTCGAGGCCATGGAGCGCGGCGTTCGGGGCTGGCTGCGTTCCGACATGGCCGACCGCGACGAGATGCGCTACCTGGTCCTGCGGACGGCGGAGGCCCGGGTGGTGCCGCCACGCGACGCGGCCGAGGCGGCGGCGGCCCGGGCCGAGGCCGAGTCCGACCGGGCACGACTGGCCCCGGCCGATGAGCGATTGACCCGAGCCGACGCCTTTTCTCTGGTTGCCCTGGCCCACGCCCGGCTCGTCTTCGCCGTCCTGCCCCGGGTTCCCGCCGCCGAAGTCCGTTTCCCGGTCGGGCGCCCCACCTACGCCGACATTCCGACGCCGCGCGGTCCGGCCGAGCTGATCGGCCGGATCGAGGAGCTGGAACGCGAGCTGTGGCGGATCGCCAGTGGCCGGCGGGTTCGGCCGATGGACCCGGCGCTGCGCCGGACCTACGGCTTTTTCGACGCCGCCGAGCGGCTGGACGCGCGGACCTTCCCGCCTGCCTGACCACCGCTGGTATCATCGGGAGGCTCCCCAAGGAACCCACCTGGAGCCCGACCCCTGGACGATCTCCCGCCAAAGACCCCCTCGTCCGACAGCCAACCGCCCGTGAGCGCGGCCGGCGCGTCTTCGGCTGGCCCTTCGCGCGACGCGTCGCAGGCGACCGGCGGCCACGACCGTCCGCCAGCGGCAGAGATGGGCGGTGCCGGCGGCGATGAGTTGCCGCCAAGCGGGCGGGGTTCAACCGGCAAGCGCACCGGCCGGCCGAAGGACGGGGGCCCGAATCGTGGCTTCCGGGGCCAGTTCGGCGCCACCAAGGATGCGGGCTATCGCCTGGCGGCCGCCCATCTCGAGCTCGCTCGGGCTGAGTTCGCGGACATCATCGACGAGGTCAAGCGGGTCGCGATCCTGATCGGGGTCGCCATCGCGGCGAGCCTGTTCGCCGGGCTCCTGGTCAGCGTCGGGATGAGCCTCTTCCTCGGGGAGTGGCTGTTCGGCTCGATGGGTTGGGGCATCGTCCATTTCAGCGAGCTGGCGATCGCGCTGGCGGTCGTCGGGATCGTCGCCGCGCTCGGGGTGTCGGCGGCAAGCATCGCCCGGGGTCTGGTCGTCGCCACGGTGATCGCCGTGGTGATCGCGGTGCTGGCCGCCTCGCACGTCCTCAACCGGGCCTGGGAGGCCGTCGGCGTGGCCGTCGCCCCGGGTCTCGATCCCGCGAACCGGCCGCTCGTCGTCGGCCTGGCGGCGGGCGCCGCCATCGGGGCCCTGCTGGGGTTGCTCATGGGAACCCGGATCGGCGGCGGGCGGTCGCTTGGGACGGTCATCGGCTCGGCGATCGGCTCGGCGATCCTTGGGGCGATCTTCGGACTGATCCTCGGCGCGATCAGCGCGATCACCTTCAGCCTCCACGTGGCGGTCGCGATCGGGATCGCCGTCCTGCTCGATATCTGGATCGCCGCCTGCGGTCTGGCCGTCGCGCGGGGTGATCTCGATTTCGCGGCCTGGGGTCGCAAGTACTATCCGAGCCAGTCCATCGACAGTGCGAAGGAGACGATCGAGTGGGTGCGCGAACGGACGCCGCTCGGGCCGAAGTCCTAGCGGCACGCGAAGCGCTGGCCGCCGAAACCGTCGAGATGGGCCTGGCTGCCCGCGAGGCGGTCGACCTGCCGGCCAAGGTTCGGCGCGCCCCGGCGAAGGCGGCCGCGGTCGCCGGGGGCACGGCGTTCGTGGTCCTTGGTGGGCCTCGCCGGATCCTGCGCCGAGTTGGGCGGGCGGTCCGCGGCGAACCGACGCCCCTGCCCAAGTCGATGCTCCCGGCCGAGGTCGACAAGGCCGTCCGGGCGCTCGGGTCCGACGGGGACGCCGTTCGTGGCGCGCTCGAGCGGTCCTTCGCGGACTATCTCGACAAGCGGGGCAGTCCGGGCGAGCGGAGCATCAAGAGCGCCACGTCGGAGGCGATCGCATCCACGATCCGAACCGCGGGCCGCGGAGCCGGCCTGCAATTGGTCAAGCGTCTCCTGGCCAGCGAGTCGACCGAGCTCCAGGACGCGGTCGACCAGGCCCGCCGCCTCATCCAGCGCGGGACGACCGGTGTGGCCTCGGGCTACGGGGATCCGAAACCGCCGGTCAAGCCACCGGCTGCGAAGCCAGCGACCAAGTCCGCCAAGGGACCCGGCGCCGCAGGATCCTAGGCGGTCCCGTTGGCCGCCGCGCAGCCTGTACCCTTTCCTCGGGCGAGTGGCGGAATGGCAGACGCGCCGGCCTTAGGAGCCGGTGCCCCGTGAGGGGCGTGTCGGTTCGACCCCGACCTCGCCTACCAATAGAGCGCATGTACGGCTCAGTCCGCGGGGGACGATGGGACGTCAGTCGATCGATCGTGAACGGGCGGTGTCGATCGTCCAAGTCGCTCTTGCGGCGTCCGTCATCGTCTTGGCGGCCGTTGAGTGGACCGTCGACCCATTCACGGCGATCGTGTATGTGTCATTCGCAATCGTCATGTCGCTCCTGGTCTGGATCGGGCGGACGGTCAAGCATGGTCGAGCCTGGCGGTTCGGCGCGGCGGCTATCGGCGGTGTCATCGCGGTCGTGGGTGGCGCTATCGGTTGGCAGATCGACTTCATCGGCGGCCGCTTTTGGTGGGGACTTCTCCTCGTTCTGGCGGTTGTCGCCGCTTGGCTCGAACTCAGCACCCCCGATCGCGTCGCTGACTCGCCGATACCGACGGAGACCGGGTCTCGACTGCGTTGGCGCGTCGTGGTCGCCGCCGCCCAGCTGCTGTTCGCCGGACTTTGCCTCGTCAGCCTCCCATTCGCGCTGAGCGGCCCATTCGAGTACAACGGCCTGCTGATCCCGGTCCTGCTCGGCCTGGCTGCGGCCTTCTCGATCGCTGCCGCGGCGTACTGGAGTGGCCTTCGTTTGCCTGTGCTCGCCCTCAACGTTCCGCTGGTGCTGTACGCGATCGACACGGCCGGTCACCACGTCGACGACCCGGGACGACCTGATGTCGTCTGGTTTGTCGGATGGCTCGCGGTCGCCGTGATCGCAGCGTTCTGCACCGTCGCCGCGATCAAAGGTTCCGTGGAGCGCGCCCAGGCCGCACCGGGGCGCTCGCACCTATAATCCGACGCGATGATCGTCACCACCACGCCTGCCCCCAAGTCATCCATCCGGCTCGAAGTCGAGCTGCCCCCCGAGCGTCTCGAGCGCTCCGTCGACGAAGCCGTCCGTCGTCTGGCCCGCCGGACGCGGGTGTCCGGCTTCCGTCCCGGCAAGGCGCCCCGGTTCATGCTCGAGCGAGTGCTTGGCCCGTCGGCGGTCCTCGACGAAGCGGTCGACCTGCTGCTCGAGTCGGCCTATCGCGATGCCCTCAAGGAAGAGGGCATCGTGCCCCTGACCCAGGCCAGCGTCGACGTCGTCCAGGCCGAGGAAGGCAAGCCGTTCAAATTCACCGCAACCGTCCAGGTCCCGCCTGAGGTGACCCTTGGCGACTACCTCAACTTCAACTTCAAGCCCGAGATCGAACCGGTCGACGATGCCAAGATGAGCTCGGTGATCGATGAGCTGCGCGATCAGAACGCGTCGCTTCGACCGGTCGAGGATCGTCCGGCCCAGACCGGCGATTACGCGGTGATCGGGTTCGTCGGAACCCGCGACGGCGTTCCCTTCGAGGGTGGCTCCTCGGAGCGATTGCCCCTGATCCTCGGTGAGGAGCGACTCATCCCGGGCTTCGAGGCCCACCTGATCGGCCTGTCGGTCGGCGAATCCGCTGAGTTCGACATCGAGTTCCCGGCCGACTACGGCGAAACCAGCCTGGCCGGCCAGACGGCTCACTTCGCGGCCGATCTCAAGGAGCTCCGCGAGAAGCTCCTGCCCGAGGTCGACGACGACTTCGCCCGGTCGATGGGCGACTTCGCCGATCTCGAGGCGATGAACGTGGAGATCCGCCGTCGTCTCGAGCGCAACGCGCTCGATCGGGCCCGCCACGGCTTCGCCGATCGGATCATCGAGTACGCCGTGGCCAACGCGACGATCGACCCGCCAGACATCCTGATCGACCAGGAGGTCGAGGTCATCCACGACGAGTTCCGCTCGAGCCTGGCCCGCCAGGGGATCGCCGAGGCGGCCTACCTCAAGGCGGTCAGCCAGACCGAAGCAGATCTTCACACCGAATTCCGGCCCCGGGCCGAGGGTCGGGTCAAGACCCTGCTGGTGCTGTCAAGGATGGCCGAGGCCGAGGGGATCGAGGTCACCGATGCCGACGTCGCGGGCGAGATCGCGACCGCTCGCAGCCGCTACGCCGACGAGCCCCGGACGATCGCCTATTTCGACTCCGAGCGTGGCCAGAACTTCATCCGCAGCACGCTCCGCCGGACGCGCACGATCGAAACCCTGATCGATCGCTGGCTGGCGGCCCACCCGGATCATCCCGCGATGCCCCATTTCGAGGACGATGACAGCGACGGGACCGTCGATCTGACCACGTCTTCTGCGGCGGCCATCGGGGCGACCGATCCGTCGGTCGTCCTCGACGTCGCCGACGACCACCAGCATGACCACGACGCGGACGCAGTGGCCGCCGTCACCAGCCAGGGATCGGGTCCGGCCGCCGACCGGGCGTGACCGACCCATCCTGATCGTTCCGAGGGAGTCCCAGCATGCTCGTGCCGATGGTGATCGAGACCTCCAGCCGGGGGGAACGTGCCTATGACATCTACTCGCGCCTTCTCCGCGAGCGGATCATCTTCCTTGGCGACGCGATCGAGGACCATGTCGCCAACCTGGTCATCGCCCAGCTTCTGTTCCTCGAGTCGGAGGATCCCGAGCGCGACATCAGCCTGTACATCAACTCGCCCGGCGGGATCGTCACCTCCGGGCTGGCCATCTACGACACGATGCAGTACGTCCGGGCACCGGTCAGCACGATCTGCATCGGGATGGCGGCCTCGATGGCCGCGGTCCTCCTGGCGGCCGGCGCGCCGGGCAAGCGCTACGCCCTGCCAAACAGTCGGATCATGGTCCACCAGGGCTCTGGCGGCTTCCGCGGGCCTGCTCCGGACGCCCTGATCCAGATGAAGGAGTGGGAGCACCTCGTCCAGGTCAACCACGAGATCCTCGCTCGACACACCAATCAGCCGCTCGAAAAGGTGATCAAGGACACCGATCGGGACTATTTCATGAGTGGTGAGCAGGCGAAGGACTATGGCATCATCGACGCGGTCTACTCGGCGACCGGCGATTCGCTGATCGCCCAGGCGCACGATCTGGGTCTCGTCGCGGGTTCGACCCCGCCCGAACCCCCGATCGAACCGGCGCCGAAGAAGAGCAAGGACTAGGGAAGGCACGGCCAGTCGCGGATGACGACCTCGAGCAGCTCCAAGGGACCCAAGGTCCCGTACCGCTGCAGCTTTTGCGGGAAGAGCCAGGAACAGGTCCGCAAGCTGATCGCGGGTCAGGGCGTCTACATCTGCGACGAATGCATCAACCTGTGCCAGGAGATCATCGAGGAGGAGATGCTGGAGGCGCCAAAGACGCGCCCCCAGGCGGCCAAGCTGCCGAACCCGCGGCACATCAAGATGGCCCTCGATCAATACGTGATCAGCCAGGAGCGGGCCAAGAAGGTCCTGTCGGTCGCGGTCTACAACCACTACAAGAGGATCAACGCCGGCCACACCGTCGACGAGGTCGAGCTCCAGAAGTCGAACGTGCTGCTGGTCGGCCCGACCGGCTCGGGCAAGACCCTGATGGCCCAGACCCTGGCCCGGGTCCTCGATGTCCCGTTCTGCATCGCCGACGCCACCAGCCTGACCGAGGCCGGCTACGTCGGTGAGGACGTCGAGAACATCCTTCTGCGGCTGATCCAGGCGGCCGATTTCGACGTCGCCCGGGCGCAGCGTGGGATCATCTACATCGACGAGATCGACAAGATCGCGCGTAAGGCGGACAACCCGTCGATCACCCGGGACGTGTCCGGGGAGGGCGTCCAGCAGGCGCTCCTCAAGATCCTCGAGGGGACCGTCGCCAACGTTCCGCCCCAGGGTGGACGCAAGCACCCCCACCAGGACTTCATCCAGATCGACACGACCAATGTCCTGTTCATCTGTGGCGGCGCCTTCGATGGGCTGGAGAGGCTCGTCGAGGAGCGGGTCGGGCGCAAGTCGATCGGTTTTGGCTCCGAGTCCCAGATCACCAAGCAGGACCGGGTCAAGATCCTCGACCGGCTGATGCCCGAGGACCTGCTCAAGTTCGGCCTGATCCCCGAGTTCGTCGGGCGGCTGCCGGTGGTGGTCACCCTGTCGGCGCTGACCGCCGAGGACCTGGTCCGAGTGCTGACCGAACCGAAGAACGCGGTGACCCGCCAGTTCCAGCGCTTCCTGAGCCTGGACAAGGTGGAGCTGGTGTTCACGCCAGGTGCGCTCGAGGCCGCCGCCGAGGTGGCCCTCGATCGCAAGACCGGCGCCCGGGCGCTGCGCTCGATCGTCGAGGAGGCGCTCCTCGAGGTGATGTACGACATCCCGGAGCGAACCGACATCCGCAAATGCATCATCACCGAGGAGACCATCCGCGAGGGTCGGACGCCGTTGCTCCTGACCAAGTCGGAGATCGAGAGCGGCGTCGACGAGAACAACTACGCGGAGCTTCTGGCCGAGCGCGGCGAGACCGCTTAGACCGTCCCACCCGCGGTCAGACGGCGGCCTGTTCAGGGCACTCGCAAACCACGAACGCTCGCTCAACGTCCGCGTCCGACCGCGCTTGACGCAGCCGGGCCGCGTCGATGACGCTTCCCCCGGGGCCGCCTACGACAAGCTTGATTGGCACTTCGATAGCGCCGTCTCGGCGGGGCAGCCACCCGAGAACGCGTTCACGCACATCGGGTTCTATTTGGCGTGGCTGATCCGCCGCGATCTGCACGATCCGAGGGCGTTCCCGTCCCAGCACATCGACGCCTTGAAAAGGGGCGAGATGACGGGATCCGACCTTGCGGACGACATCGACACCAAGCTGGTGTCGCAGGTCATGAGCGCCGAGGGCCGTGCGTTCAGCGATGCCCGCTATGCGACGTATACGTCCGAGTACAGCGACCTCTTCAAGGAGCAGCCGGACTACGGCATCGTTGATAATTCGGCGAACTACGCGCGGGTCGAATCGCTTCTCGATCGCATGTACGCCGCTTGGGTGGCCCAGGGTCGGCCGGACCTCCTTCCGGAGTCCGACGACCTCCTTCTGGTCAGCGTCCCAACCACGACGAGCGTCATGGTCCCGCCGGGGTTCTCCGAGGAGCGGTTGCACGAGCTGCTAAGTCACTGGCAACCGGGCGAAGTCACCGTGCTGCCACCCTGGACCGAACAGCAAGCGTCCCATTTCGCGTCGGATCTCGAAGCCCTGATCCCTCGCGATCTCACGTCACCGCCGATGGTGGTGTCGTCGGTGCGGGCAACGGAATGGGCATCGTCGCTCCTCAACCGCGCGCTCAAGCGGCTCGAGGTCCGCCCAAAGGACGCCGTCGTCGTCAACGCTATTGGCGGATCCGGAGAACAGACCCTGACGGTCTCGATCTATCGAGTGCCGAACGTGCCTGCGGAACGCCTCGCGTCGGAGTTCCAGTCGGTGGTCTCGTTGCCGCGGGGCTCACGTTGGCAGCGTCGAGTGGTCGGCGGGCGCGAGGTCAACTGGGCGTCTGGCCGCGAGTTCGCGGTCGGGTACTGGGTCCGCGACAGCATGGTGCTTCACGTCGCTGGCGAGGCGAGCACTGTCGAGCGGGCGATCACTCGCCTTTCCTGAACGTGCGTCCGCATTCGTCCGACGTCCACCAGCGAACCACCCATGACGCGATGCCTGTACCGTCTAGCGACGGCGCGCGAGCGTATGTTCCCAACCCATAACACCACGCCAGGGCTGAGGCGACCGCTACGATGACCGAACCGAACAGCGATCGACGGACCGATCTGCCGAAGGCCTACGCCCCCGCGGAGGTCGAGACGGCGATCTACGAGCGCTGGGTGGCGGCCGATGTGTTCGCCCCGGATGGCGCCGGCAGCCGGGCGGACGACGCGAAGCCGCCATTCGTGATCATCCAGCCGCCGCCGAACGTGACCGGGGCGCTCCATATCGGGCATGCCCTGACCGCGGATGTCGAGGACGTGATGATCCGCCGGGCCCGGATGCAGCGCCGGCCGACGCTCTGGCTGCCTGGTCTGGACCATGCCTCGATCGGCGCCCAGGTCGTCCTCGACCGGATCCTGGCTGGGGAGAGGGAGTCGCGGGCCAGCCTCGGCCGGGAGCGCTACCTCGAGCGGATGGTCGCCTTCGTCACCACGACCCGCGAGACGATCCTGCGCCAGAGTCGCCGGTTCGGATCGTCGCTCGATTGGAGCCGGACCCGATTCACGATGGACGAGGTCTCGTCGAAGGCCGTCCGGACCGCCTTCACCCGACTGTATCGTGATGGTCTGGCCTACCGGGCCGAGGCGTTGATCAACTGGTGCCCGGGTTGCCGGACCTCGGTCAGCGACCTCGAGGTCATCCCGACGCCCGAGACGGGCACGCTGTGGACCGTCCGCTACCACCTGCTCGATGCGGCCGGTCAGCCGGACCCGAACCGGACGATCGCGGTGGCCACCACCCGGCCCGAGACGATCCTCGGGGACGTGGCCGTGGCGGTCCATCCCGATGACCCGCGCTATACGGCGCTTGTCGGGCAGAGCGTGCTCATCCCGTTCGTCGACCGCCGCGTCCCGATCATCGCCGACCCGGTCGTCGAGCCCGGCTTCGGGACCGGCGCGGTCAAGATCACCCCCGCCCACGACCCCGACGACTACGCCACGGGTCAGCGCCACGGGCTGCCGGCGATCACCGTCCTCGACGACGACGCCCAAGTGACCGCCATCGGCGGCGCCTACGCGGGGCTGGACCGCTACGAAGCTCGCCGGATGATGGTGGCCGAGCTCGAGACGCGCGGCGACCTGGTCGAGGCAAAGCCGCACGAGATGATCATCGGCCGTTGCCAGCGCTCGAACGACGTCATCGAGCCGCGGCTGAAGACCCAGTGGTTCATCCGGACCAAGCCGCTTGCGGCGCGCGCCCTCGAGGCGACCCGGTCGGGGCAGACGCGGATCCTGCCCGCGCGGTTCGACAAGGTCTGGGAGCACTGGCTGACCGAGATCCGTGACTGGAACGTCAGCCGCCAACTGTGGTGGGGGCACCGGATCCCCGCCTGGTATTGCCCCGACGGCCACGTCACGGTGACCGACGCCCCGGACGGGCCGTCCGCCTGCGAGACGTGCGGCCGGGCGGCGGCCGAGCTCGTCCAGGACCCGGACATCTTCGACACCTGGTTCAGCTCGGGGCTGTGGCCGATGTCGACCCTCGGCTGGCCGGACGACACCGCCGACCTGCGCCGGTTCTACCCGGGCACGGTCATGGAGACCGGCTACGACATCATCTTCTTCTGGGTCGCCCGGATGATGATGCTGGGGATCCATTTCCTCGACCAGCCGCCGTTCGAGACGGTCTATCTGCACGGGCTCGTCCGTGCCGCGTCGGGCTTGAAGATGAGCAAGACGCTGGGCAACGTCGTCGATCCACTCGACCTGATCGACGAGATTGGGGCTGACGCGCTGCGGTTCGCCCTGATCCATGGCATCTCGGCCGGCAACGACCAGAAGCTCAGCCGCGAGAAGCTCGAGAACGCCCGGAACTTCGGGAACAAGCTCTGGAATGCCGCCCGGTACGTCCTCGGGGCGCGACCATCGACGATCGCGGCCGACGCCGACCGACGGGCGCCCGATCCGGCTCAGCTCGGGCCCGGGGATCGCTGGCTCCGGTCGCGGGTCGCTGCGACGGTTGCTGGCGTGGACGCCGCGATGGACGGGTTCAACTACGGCGAGGCGACCCGGCTGCTCTACGAGACCGCCTGGAGCGAGTTCTGCGATTGGGGTCTCGAGTTGGCCAAGGTCCGCCTGGCCGACGCATCGTTGACCGCGGCCGAGCGCGAGGCGACGTGGTGGACGCTGGTCGAGGCGCTCGATGGGCTGCTCCGGCTGCTCCATCCGTTCCTGCCCTTCGTGACCGAGGCCATCTGGACGGCGACGCCCCATGCCAACGATGACCCCGAACTCCTGATCGTGGCCGACTGGCCAGATCCGGCGGCCTGGTCGGCGCTGCGCGACCCCACGGCGGAAAGCGCGGTGGACCGGCTGCGGGCGCTGGTGACCGAGGTTCGCAACGCCCGGGCGACCGCTCGCATCGCACCGAGCGAGAGCCGACCAGGCGAGGTCCTCGTCCCCGCCGAGCTCGCCGCGACGTTCGATGCGCTGGGACCTGCGATCGAGCGCCTCGCCCGGCTCCGACCGCTGACCAGGCACGCCGATCGGGCGTCGTTCCGGGCCGCCGAGCGTCCCGGCTCGCTGGCCGTCATCGCCGGCGATCTCGAGGCCCGGATCGCACCGAACGCCACAGCAGCCGACCCCGGGGCGGCAAACGCCGAGCGCGCCCGTCTCCAGCGCGAACTGGCCGACGCCGAAGCGCACCTGGCGGCCGCCCGTGCCCGGCTCGCCAACGAGGGCTTCACCTCGCGCGCCCCGGCCGCCATCGTTGCCGGCGCCCGGGCTAGCGAAGCCGAGCTGGCCGACCAGGTGGCCCGCCTGAAGCAGCGGCTCGGGGCGTAGGCGAGGAAGGTCCGGTTCGTCGGTCCTGGAAAGTCTCGCGTCCTCGACCTTGCTGGAGTCGTGTGCCATCCTCGTTCTGTGACGGTCCCAACGATCGACCCTGTCCAGGCAGCCGAGGCGGCCGAGCGCCGCCTGCTCAGGATCGGTACCTGGACAACCGTTGCCAGCTCGGCGGCGACGGTCGCCACGCTGATCCTGTGGGACGGCTGGCTCACGTGGGATCCGAGTGTCGTCTTCGGCGCCGTGCTCGCGGCCGTAGCAATACCGGTCGTGATCATCACGTTCTGGTTCGGACGCGGTAGGCCTAGCCCCCCGAGCGTCCGGAGAGCGACGCGACCGTTCGGGTTTGCGCCCTGGCTTGCGCTCAGTCTCACCTATCAGGTGGTCTTCACTTCGTTCCGGGGGGTCTGGCCATTCGAGAGCGAGCTCTACGTTGCCGGTCAGTACCTCCGCGACGTCCCGCGACCGGACAACGCCGCAGTCACCGCATTCGTGATGCTCGGGACCGGTGCCCTGTGGTTGGGCATCGGGGCGGCGTTTCTCGGAGGCAGCGCGCTTCGGCGTCCGCGACTCCTCGGGACCACTCGACCCTGGGCCCGACGAGCGCTGATCGTGGCCATCCATGCCTCAGTGATCGCCGCGATCCTGGTGTTGGTGGCGAGCACCGTCGCCAACCATCCCAACGTTACGGTCGTATCGTCGACCGGGCTTCCGCGGTCAGGCTGGATCTTCGTCGCGGTTGGCTGGTCGCTTGCGATCGTCTTATGGACCATCGGGCTGCCGACCGCGCTTCGCCTCGTCGACGTGATCGCGGTCTCGATCCTGGTAAACCACCTCGTCAGCTACTTCAACGCGGTCCCAATCGGCCTGGTCGGGGATCCGATCCCGATCGGCGAACTGACGACTGCCCTCGGGCTGCTCCTGGGGACGGTCGGTGCCGCGGCGCTCGCCGTGTTCATCGTTCCGCCATCGCCGGGTGAGGACCGTGCCGCAGGGCCTGGCTCCTGGATCTTGACATCGGTCGCGGCGGTCCGGACCGAACTTCACCGCAACGATCGGGTTCCCTGGACGGTCGATCCCGAGCCACGACCGCCGGACCAGGGTCTGGCGGTCGGGATCCACGACCGGGTCCGCAAGGACGACTGAGCGATGTGACGGTCGCCGGTCAGGCAGATCGGCGGCCGGCCCGTGGCGGCCGACCGCTCGATCCTGGCTCCGCTGCGAGAGATCAGCCCTTGACGGACCCGCCGACGATGCCGCGAACGAAGTAGCGCTGGAGTCCGAAGAACACCGCCAGTGGCACAGCCATGGTCAGGAACGCCGCCGCCGCCAAGTACTGCCAGCCGCCACCGAGCGAGTTGACCAACCCGGCCACGACGATCGTCAACGGCTGGTTCTGCGGGCTAGCCGCCCCGATGTAGATCAAGGCCACCAGCAGGTCATTCCAGACGAACAGGAACTGGAAGATCGACAGGGCAGCGATCGCCGGGACGCTCATTGGCAGGGCCAGGCGCAGGAACGAGGTGACCGGGCTGGCGCCGTCCAGCGCCGCCGACTCGAACACCTCCTTGGGCAGTGCGCCCATGAAGTTTCGCAGTAGGAAGACCGCGAACGGCAGCCCATAGGCCGTGTGGGCCAGCCAGACCGCCAGGAACGAGCCGGCAATGTTGAGGCCCTTGGGGCCGTACAGCTGGAGGATCGGGATGAGCGTCGTCTGGAGCGGGATGACCAGCAGCCCGACGACGATCACGAACAGCACGTTCCGACCCGGGAACTCCATCCACGAGAACGCATAGGCCGCGAACGCCGCGACCATGACCGGGATGATCGTGGCCGGGATCGAGATGAACAGGCTGTTGACGAAGCCCTGGCCGATGTTGCTCTGGTTGAGGACGTGGACGTAGTTGTCGAGGGTCAGCTGGGCCGGCGCGAAGATGGCCGTCCACCAGCCGGACTGGGTCACTTCCTGGGGCGGCCGGAACGAGTTGATCAGCAGGCCGATCGTCGGGATCAACCAGATCACGACCAGCCCGACCACCGCGACGTGGAGGGGTAGCCGTCCGAAGCGCGATGGGCGCTTGGCCGAACCCGTGGCCACGCCGTCCGTGGAGGCGATCGCTGCCGGGGCCGTCATCGGATCGCCTCCTGGGCGCGGAAGCGCCGAATGTTGAGGGCCATGACCGGGATGATCGCCAGCAGGAGGACCATCGCGATCGCGCTGGCCCGCCCGAAGTTCCCGTTGGTGAACATCTCCTTGATCATCCGGTTGGCCATCACCTCGGTATCGAAGTTGCCGCTGGTCATGACGTACACGATGTCGAACGCCTTGAGGGCGGTGATGATGATCGTGGTCGAAACGACCGCCAGGGTCGGCAGCAGGAGCGGCAGGATGATCCCCCGGAAGACCTGCCACTCGTTGGCCCCATCGACCCGCGCCGCCTCGAGCAGCTCGACGCTGATGCCCTTGAGCGCGGCCGAGATGATGACCATGCAGAAGCCGGTCCACATCCAGGTCATGACCACGATCAGCAGGATCGTATTGACGCTGAAGTCGGATACCTGGAGCCACGGGATCGGTCCGATCCCGAGCCCTCCGAGCGAGGCGTTGAGGGTGCCGATCTGGGTGGTGCCCGCGGTCTGGTAGTCGTACATGAACTTCCAGATGACACCGGCCGCGACCATGCTGATCGCCAGCGGCACGAAGATGAATGCCTTGGCCACCGACTCGTAGCGGACCCGGTCGACCAGGACCGCGATCAGCAGTCCCAGCCCGACGCACAGGATGGTCATCACGACCAGCCAGATGACGTTGTTCTTGAGCGCGCCGATGGTGGCTGGGTTGGTGAAGAACCAGACGAAGTTGTCGAACCCGATGAACTTCGTGCCGGTCGAGTTCTGGAAGCTCCGGATGGCCGTCCCGATGGTCGGATAGACCAGCCAGACGATCAGGAACGCCAGGGCCGGGGCCAGCCACAGCCAGGGCCGGATCTTGGGCTTCAATCGCTCCGGAAACAGGCGCAACACCTGCTCGGTCAGGACGATGTAGCCGATCAGGACCGTCGGGACGCCGACGACCACGATGATCGCAGTGATGAGTCGCGGATCCATCGATGCGGCCTCCGGTTGGGTCTGTCGAGGGGAGCGGCCGTGGTGGACCGCTCCCCTCGACCTGGAGGAGCGTTATTGCGCCTTGTAGGCGTCGGCCTGGGCGGTGTCGAGACTGGCCAGGATCGCGTCGAGCTTCGACGGGTCCTTGACGTAGTCGACGATGGCCTTCCAGAAGGCGTCATTCATGGCCGACGGCATCAGGTCGGACGCGTCGAACACGAAAATCTTGGAGTTGGCCAGCAGCTCCGCCGAGCGCTTGCTGATGGCATCGGGGTAATCGGTCGCGTTCTTGTTGGCCGAGATCGCGCCACCGATCTTGACCCAGACATCCTGGGCCGGAGCGGTCACGAGATAGGCCATCAGCGAGCGCGATGCGGGCGTGTCATGGAACATGCCGAACAGGTCGCCGGCACCCTCGACGGCACCCGTGAACTGGGTGTTGATGTCGGGGAAGGGGAAGAAGTTGTAATCGGTCCCGGAGGTGGCGGTCTTGAACCCACCCAGGCCGGTGATGAAGCTGGCCTGGTGGAGGAACAGGCAGCCGGGCGGGGTCTTGAACAGCGGATCGCCGGCGTTGGCGAAGTTGGTCGCATTGACCGTGTTTCCACCGCCATAGCTGTTGGCGACCACGTCACCAAAGGTCTGCCAGGCGGTCTTGATGGCCGGGTCGGTCCACTTGACCTTGCCCTGGTACCACTGCTTGTAGACATCCGGACCGGCCTGGCGGAGGACGAGGTCCTCGATCCAGTCCGTGCCCGACCAGCCGGACGCGGCACCCGACTCGACGCCGACGCACCACGGGCTGGCGGCCTTGGACTTATTGTCAGTGATCAGCTTCTGGAGGTCGTCCCAGGTGGCCGGTGGGGTGGCCACCGTGAGGACCTTGGGGTCGTACCAGATCAGGCCCTTGATCGAGGTCTTGATGAACACGCCAACGAGCTTGCCGTTGACGGTCCCGAGATCGACCAGCGGAGCCGATGTCTCGGACGTGTAAGTGGCCTTGTCGAGCACGCCGCCGAGGTCGACCAGGCTGTCGGCCCACTGGGTCATCTGACCCGGGCCGGGCAGGCCGGCCAGGTCGGGCAGGACACCCGACGCGACGCCGGTGGTCAGGACCGTGTTGAGGTCGCGGGTCCCGGTGTAGCTCACCTTGGCCCCGGTCGAATCCTCCCAAGGCTTGACCATCGCCTTGAAGGCGGTCTCTTCGTCGCCGCCCCAGGTGCCGATCACGGTCACCGTCTGGCCGGCGAGCGATGCGGTCGACGGAGCCGGCGAGCTCCCGGACGTGGTTGGGGCCGCAGTGCCCGGAGCCGTCGTCGGCGCGACGCTGGCCGTGCCGCTGCTACAGGCAGCCGCGAGCAGCCCGATCGCGACGAACAGGGTCGTCGCCCGGCCGATCGGACGGGTCGATCGTTGGTTCACGATGTCGTCTCTCCTCTCTTGGTTCGCCGGCGTTCCAACCGGCCCGATGCTGGGGGTCAGTGCCTCCTCCTCGATGCACTGGCGGTCATGGCCCTCCGGAACGCCCGGGGCCCACGGCGGTGGTGGAGTCGCGGACGATGAGCCGCGTCGGCAGCAAGGTCCGCTGAGGTACCGGTCGACCGGCCACGCGGTCCACGAGCAGCCGCCCCACTGCCTCACCGAGGCTGCGGGCGGGAACGTGGACGGTGGTCAGTGGGGGATCGAAGTGCTCGGCCAGGGCGATGTCGTCGAAGCCCACCACCGAAACGTGAAGCGGCACCCGGAGGCCGGCGTCGCGGATGCCTCGGAGCGCGCCGAGGGCGACCACGTCGCTGGCCACGAAGACCGCGGTCAGGTCCGTCCGGGCCAGCAGTCGGGCCATCGCCTGGTGGCCGCTGGCGGCGTCGAACGAGCCCTCGGTGACGAGGTCGGGGTCGTAGGTCAGGCCAGCTTCCCTGAGCGCGTCGCGATAGCCGTCCAGCCGCTCGGTCGCGGCGGTGTAGGCCAGCGGGGCGTTGGTGATGCAGCCGATCCGGCGGTGACCGAGACCGATCAGGTGGGCGACCGCGCCATGCGCCCCGGCCCGGTTGTCGACGTCGACACTGGGAGCATCGAGATCCGGGCGCGAACCCTGGAGGACGATCGGGAAACCGTCGCGGACGAGACCGGCCAGCTCTTCATCGTCGGCCCGCGGACCCGACACGACCAGGCCATCGGTCCGTTGCGAGCGGAGCAGGTCAGCGTATGTTCCGTCACCCGGGGCGAGCGGCTCGATGAGGACCCGGTAGTCACTCTCGCGGGCGACCCCGGCCAGGCCGTGGAGCGTCTCGGCCAGCAGGGCGTCGGAGGCCACCTGCTCGGCCGACTGGCGGAGGACCAGGCCGAGGGTCAGGCTCCGGCCGCCGGCCAGCTGACGGGCGGCGCCATTGGGGTGATAGCCCAGTTCGAGGGCGGCCTGCTCGACCCGCCGGCGGGTCTCGAGCGGGATGTTGGCGTCCGGCCGGACGTTGATGACGAACGACACGGTCGTCCGCGAGACACCCGCCAGGGCGGCCACATCGGCGCTCGTCGGGCGCCGCCGTCGCTCGGGCAATTCGACCTCCCTGAGGCTGGCCGCGGGGGCGGACCAAGGGGCGATGCGGGCTTGACCGGGGGCCTCTCGTCGGAGAGACTAACTCGCGTTAGTAACGCGCATTATCTCGACCGGTGGCGAGACGTCAAGCCCGTTTCTCGACCGGCCCCCTTGAACCCTCTCGAGGCCGCTTACCCGATGGATCCGGTGGACCCAGCCCGACCCGTCCGCGCGACGCTCGACGACCGCCCGGACGCCGGCCTGGCCCGGCCTGCCTCCGAGGGCGAACGAGCCGCCCGGAGCGGCGCCGCGGCGGGGACCGCCGACGACTGGTGGCGGACCGGGGTGATCTACCAGATCTATCCACGCAGCTTCGCCGACAGCGACGGCGACGGGGTCGGTGACCTGGCCGGGATCATCGCCCGGCTGGATCACCTGGCCAGCGGGCCGGAAGGGTTGGGGGTCGATGCCATCTGGCTGTCGCCGATCTACCCGTCGCCCGGGCTGGACGTCGGCTACGACGTGTCGGACTACGTCGGGATCGATCCGCGCTACGGGACCCTGGCCGATTTCGATCGGCTGGTCGACGAGAGCCATCGGCGCGGGATCAAGGTCATCCTCGACCTGGTCCTAAACCACACCAGCCAGGCCCACCCGTGGTTCGTCGAGTCACGGGCCAGTCGGACGGGACCCAAGGCCGACTGGTATCTGTGGCGCGACCCGGCCGGCCGGACCCGGAGCGGCCGACCGATCCGGCCCAACAACTGGCGGTCGTGGTTCGGCGGACCCGCCTGGACCTGGGACGAAACGCGCCAACAGTTCTATCTCCACACCTTTCTGCCCGAGCAGCCCGACGTGAATTGGCGCCAGCCGGCGGTTCGGCTGGCCATGCTGGAAGTGGTCCGGACCTGGTTGGAGCGGGGCGTCGACGGATTCCGGTTCGACGTGTTCAACGCCTTCTTCAAGCATCCCGACCTGCCGTCCAACCCGCGTCGGCTGGGCGGTCGCCAGAGCTACTGGTGGCAGCGCCACATCTACGACAAGGATCAGCCCGAGCTGATCGGCGCGCTGGACGAGATCCGGGCTCGGGTCGACGAGCGGCCCGGCCGGATGACGGTCGGTGAGCCGTTCGAGAGCCCGGTCGAGCTGGCTGCCAGGTATTTCGCGCCGGGTCACCTGGTGTTCGACTTCGGATTGATCGAGACGCCCTGGAGCGCGCGACGGTTCGCCCGGGCGATCGCCCGGCGCGAGGCCGCCTTCGGGCCGGACCGTTGGCCGACCGTCGTGCTGTCCAACCACGACCGATCGCGCCACGCCAGCCGGTTCGACGACGGGCGGCACGGCGAAGCGCGGGCCAAGGTCGCCGCGGTCCTCCTGCTCACGTTGCGGGGCACGCCGTTTCTGTACTACGGCGAGGAGATCGCCCTGCGTGATGTGGCCATCCCCAGGGCAGAGATCGTCGATCCGCCGGCCCTCCGCTCGACCTTCTTCTCACCGTGGTGGAACCGCGACCAGGCGCGCGCGCCGATGCCCTGGGGCGGCGGTCCGAAGGGCGGCTTCTCGACGGCGCGGCCGTGGATGCGGATGGCGGCCGATCCCGACCGGCGCAACGTCGCCGCCCAGTCGGCCGAGCCGGGCTCCGTACTCGAGCTGTACCGGCGGCTTCTCCGTCTCCGGCGCTCGTCGCCCGCCCTGCGAGGCGGCACCTACACGGAGGTCGACATCGGGCGCCAGGACGTCCTGGCCTACCTCCGCCAGACGCCGGATCAGACGGCCCTGGTCATCCTGGGGTTCGGCGATCGGCCCGCTCCGCTGCACCTGCCGACGCCCCCCACCGATCGGCGCTGGGGGGTGGTCCTGTCGACCCACGAGCCGCCACCGGCGCCGACGGCCGACGGCCGGCTCGACCTCCGCCCGCTGGAGGCGCTGATCCTGTTCGCGGTCTGACGCGGGCGCCGGCTCGAGGCCGTCGCACCCCGGTCAGACCCGGATCGTGACCTCGAGGTCGCCGGTCTTGCGCAGGACCTCGGCGCTGGTCGTCCCGCGCCAGCGGTGGAAGAGCAGATCCACGGTCGAGTCGCCGACCCGCAGGTTCGAAATCGTGAGCTTGCCGAGCCAGGCCGGGAGATGGGGCCGGACGAGCTCGAGCGACCGCTCGGCCGCGTTCGCCCGGGCGCCGATCAGGGTCCGGACGAGCAGCAACGAGGCGGCGGCCGACCAGGCCTGCGGCGAACAGGCGACCGGGTAGGGGACCGGCACCCCGACATCGCGCCGGTCGAACCCGCAGTACAGCTCGGGCAGGCGAAGATCGGGGAAGCGCTGGGCCGCCTCGAAGATCCGGCCGGCCAGCGCGCTGGCCTCGACGTCGAAGCCATAGCGCTTGATCCCGGCCACGATCAGGGCGTTGTCGTGCGGCCAGACCGAACCGGTGTGGTAGCCGAGCGGGTTGTAGCCCGGTTGGCCGGCCCCGTACGTCCGCACGCCCCAGCCCGAATCGAGCGCCGGACCGGTCAGCTGACCGATGACCGACGGTGCCCGTGCCGTGTCGACGATCCCGCCCCACAGCGCCTGGCCCATGTTCGAGGCGAGGGCGTCCATCGGCCGCTTGGCTCCATCGAGGGCCATCGCGTAGCGCGCGCCGTCGGCGACCCAGAACGCCGCGTTGAACCGCGTCCGGAGCTGGTCCGCTTCGTGCTCGAGACGTTCGGCCAGCTCCGGCTCGTCGCGCCGGCGGGCCAGCCTGGCCATCCGTCGCTTGGCGTCGTGGACGTAGCCCTGGACCTCGGCCAGGGCGATCGGCGGCTCGGCGGTCCGGCCGTCGCGGTCGCGGATCGACTCGGTCGAGTCCTTCCAACCCTGGTTGATCAGGCCGAGCGGCGCCCGGCGGCGGTATTCGACGAACCCGTCGCCATCCAGATCGCCATAACGGTCGATCCAGGCGAGGGCGGCCAGCGCATTGGGCCAGAGGCGATCGACCAGGGCATCGTCGCCGGTCCAGTCGTGCGTCTCGCCGAGCAGGATCAGCCACAGCGGCGTCGAGTCGACGCTCCCGTAATAGGTGGCGAACGGGAGCTCGCCGGTGCGGGCCATCTCGCCGGTCCGGACCTCGTGGAGGATCTTGCCGGGCTCGGCGTCCGTGCGCGGATCGTCGACCATCGCCTGGCGGGCGGCCAGGACCTCGAGCGTCGCGATCGCCAGGTCCGGCCGGAAGGCGATCGACTCGTAGGCCGAGATGATCGCGTCGCGTCCGAACAGGGTGGCGAACCAGGGCACCCCGGCCGCCAGGTACTGCTCGCCCGGTCGCGGGCCATCGTTGAGGAGGAGGCGCAGGTCGAGGACGCTCCGCTCGATCAGCCGGTCGAACAGCTCATTGTCGGAAGCGACGGTCGCCATCCCCGTCCGCCAGGCCTCGTAATCGGCGGCCGCCAGCGCCTCGTCGACCACCGGCGGCTGCTCCTGATCGACCGTGACCTCAGGGTCGGCTCGATCCGGATCGGGCTGGATCGGCGCCTCGTCGGCCCAGACGGTCCAACTTCGCTCGACCCGACCGCCGGCCGGGACGTCGAGCCGCCAGCGGATGACCGCACCGGCCCCAGCGACCCGCTGATGGGACGGCAGATCGTCCGGGCCGAGGACCTCCGCGGCGTCGAAGGCAACCTGGGTCCGGCGCAGGATCCCATCGCGACCGATGGTCCCGAAGGCGATCCGATCCGGGGTGACGGCGATCGGCAGCGAGCGCCCGGCCGCCTCGCGCTTGTAGCCACGGACCTCGAAGATGTCGGCGGCATCCACGCCGAGGGCCAGGTCGACCGTCACCGACTCGGGATGATCGGTGAAGTTGGCCACCGAGAGTCGCTCGAGGAGTGCCTCTCCGATGACCCGCTGGCGGGTGAAGCCGAGCGACTGGCGGGCGAGCGACTTGCCGGCCGAGATCTTGTCGCCAGGATCGCGCCGGACCTCGGCGTTGGTCAGCTGGATGGTGCTCCGGAAGTTGTCGTCGACGTCGCCCCGGAGGAGGGTCGGTCGATCGCCGTCGACGTGGAGGACGGAGCACGACAGGACCCGGGTGTCGCTGCGATACAGCCCCAGGCCACGGGAGTCGCGGTGGATGTCGCCAAACGAATCGGTCAGCAGGAACAGCTCGCCGGCCTTGAGCACGGCGACCCCGCCCAGATCCGTGGCATGAACCACGACCCGTTCCGGCGGGGCAAGGTAGCGGAGCGATCGATCGACGGTCGGCACGCGCCAAGTCTATCGAGCCCGGCGGTCGCCGCTGCTACCATGTGCCTGATCCGCCAGAACACAGGGGTTTCGCTCGTGCCGCTCGAGTTTCTCAAGCGCAAATCCGGGGATGCCACCCCGGCCGTTGCGCCCGTTTCGTCACCGATCCCGGAGGAAGTGTCCGCCCAGGACTACATCCTCAAGCTGTACTACGCGGGCAAGAGCAGCGAGGGGGTCCGATTCAAATCGGGGCCGCGCACCCTCGACGAGCTGCCGTCGATGCTGATCGGCCTCGCCAAGAGCGAGATCGAGGCCGTCGAGCCGCTCCCGCTCGAGTTCAGCCAGGCGACCCCCACGATCGTCCGACCGTCGGAGGCGATGCAGTGGTTGAACGCCCACCACGTCCATTCGCCGATCACCCGCCATGCCCTGGTCGTCCTGGAGTCGATCGACGCCGTCGACCTGGCCTTCGACACTTTTGTCGGCGCGCTCCTGGACGGGGAAGTCGACACCTCGGGTTACCCCGACTACAGCGCGGTCGTCGGCGGAGTGGCCAGCCACTGGGACGAGGCGACCGGCGACATGATCGTGCGGGCCGTCGTTGGCTGGGGCGGCAAGGGCGTCCGCGGCGACACCGATCGGATCGGGTCGCGGCTCCTGGCTGGCCTGTTCACCAATATTCTGGCCAACCAGTACGCAATGGGCGTCACCCAGATCGAGCGGCCGGTCCCGGCCGCCGGGCGCGGTGGCCTGGTCTGCGCCCACTGTGGGTTCGCATCCGCGCACGAGCGGGCCTTCTATTGCCCGAAGTGCGGGATGCGCCTGCTCCGCGGCTGACCGGCCGCCCGACCGCCTGACCCGGATCGATCCGGAGGAGATCGCGCCAGCGATGCCCACCTACGACTACCTGTGCAGATCCTGCGGGCATCGGGTAGAGGTCGTCCACGGGATCCACAGCCACGGTCCCGCATCCTGCCCCGTGTGCGGCGCACCGATGCGCAAGGCGATCAGCGCCCCGACGATCCATTTCAAGGGCTCGGGTTGGGCCAAGAAGGATCGCACGCCGACCCCGTCGACCAAGGCGGCGGCCAAGGCCGGGGCAGGCGGCGACGACCATGGGTCGAGTGGCGACCACGGATCCGGCGGCGATGACCATGGGTCGGTCGACGACCGACCGTCGAGCAGCGACGACCGACCGTCGAGCAGCGACGACCGCGCGGCGGGCAGGTCGTCCGATACGACGTCGCCGACCCCCGCAGCGGCGAGCAGCGGCCAGCCCACCGCGCCCAAGCCCGCCGGCAAGGCAGCGGCGTCGAGCTCCAAGCGCGGGGCGGGCTGACCGTGGCCGGAGCGGCGTCCGACTGGATCACCCTGGCCGAGGCTTCCGAGATCCTGGAGGCCGCCAACGTCCATTTCCAGCCGGCCACGATCGGGCGCTGGGCGCGGACGGGAAGGTTGCAGAGCATCAAGCTCGGGGGGCGCCGCTACGTCAAGCGCGGGCAGGTCCGGGCCCTGATCGCGGCGCCGCGCGCGGTCCGGGCCGATGAGCTCCAGCCCGGCCTGTTCGAAGACTGGACCGGTTGAGCGCGGCCGATCCGCCTCCCGCCACGGACCGATTGGGTCGTGCCACGGCACGGATCCTCGATCTGCCGCCAGTTCGCTGGCTCAAGCCGATCCTCGACGACTACAACGCGGCTGGCGGGGGGCTGCTGGCGACCGGCCTGGCGTTCAACTCACTGTTCGCGGTCCTGCCGGCGATCCTCCTCCTCGTGTCGCTCCTCGGCCTGTTCCTTGGCGACCCCACCCGACTCGATCAAGCCGTCGACCTACTGGCGGGTCGCTTCCCACCGCTCCGCGAGTTCTTCCGTGAGGCCCTCGCCCAGCTGAGTGGCGGGGCTGCCCCGCTGTCGGTCATCGGGCTGATCGGGCTGGTCTGGGGCTCGAGCCGGTTCTACCAGTCACTCGATGACGCGATCGCCCGGATCTTCCGGGGCGGCCGCCAGCGTGACCCATTCCGGCGTGGGTTGCGTGGGGTGATCTCGGTTGGGTTGATCATCGGGTCGGTGGCCGGAACGGTGGTGCTGGTTCAACTGGCCGAGGATCTGCAGGCCGAGGTGCCGGTCGCTACGGGTCTGGCCACCGGGATCGGCTCGACCGTGGGATCGCTGGTCGGCTCGGTCGCGATCTTCACCCTTGCGATGGCCGCGATCTACCGAATGGTCCCGACCGAGACACCGGGCTGGTCGGCGATCGGCCGGCCCGCCCTGGTCGTGGGCGTCGCGCTGACCGTGCTGACCGGGGTATTCGCGCTGATCACCCCGCGCCTCATCGGGTCGCTCCAGGTCTACGCGGCGTTCGTCACCGTCTTCGCGGCGATGATCTGGCTCTCGTACGTCGCCCAGGCGATCCTGATGGGCGCGGCCTGGGTCCACCGCCGAGCGGTCGACGCTCGGGTGACCTAGGCAGCTTCCCCAGCCGCGCCACAGGGGGCGACGGCATGGTCAGTGCTGCTGGGTCCCGCAGCGACGGCAGAACCGGGCGTTGGCCGACAGCGGCAGCCCGCAGCTCATGCAGGCCTGGACGCCGGTCGGGGCGTTGGCGTCGGCCACTTCGCGGCTCGACGCGGCCCACAATCCCGTCTCGGCCGACTGGCCCGCAGGTGGCATCGGCCACTGGGGAGGCGGTGTCGTGGCCGGGCTTGGCCAACTCGGTCCGGATCCGTTGGCCCCGCTCGGGGCGGGCCCTGGGCTGGCTGGTCGGGTCGGCAGCGGAGGTTGCGGGCCGAGCACCGATCGCCCGAGATCGAGCGGTTCGGTCGACGCCGGATGGCCGCCGGCCTCGGGTGCCGTGATCTGCCAGCTCGGCGGTTCGGTTTGACCCGGGCGGAAGCGATCCATCAGGTCGCTCGTCCGGTCGGCAGCCGCCGCGGCGCGATCCGGTTGGGCTGCGGCGACGTTCGCGGCGGCTGCCAGGGCGGCGGCCTGGCGAGCTCGCTCGGCGTCCTCGAAGGCGATCCGCTGTCGTTCGGCTTCGGCGGCGACCTTGCGCTCCCGCTCGGCGGCTGCATCGGCCTCGCGATGCCGTCGCTCAACGGTTTCGGCGTCGGCCCGGTCCTGCACCCTGGCCTGTTCGTCGGCCTGGGCTCGTGCCGCGCGGTCGGCGGTTTCCGCGGCTTCGGCCGCCTGGGCGGCGACCTGTCGCTCACGCTCGGCGGCGTCGGCTGCCGCGCGGTCGCCCTCCGCCGCCAGCCGAGCCTCGTCACGAGCGCGTTCAGCCTCGACCGCGGCCTGGCGTTCTGCCTCCGCCTCGGCCTGACGCTGGGCCTCGAGTCGTTCGACTTCCGCCTGGTCGGCCTGGGCGGCCGCCTCGGCCGCCACGCGAGCGCGTTCGACCTCGGCAGCTCGTTCGCGGTCGCTCTCTGCTTCGGCAGCCAGCCGACGCGCCGCCTCGGCCGCTGCGACCGCGTCGGCGACGTCGGCGTCGACCGGACTGACAGCCTCGGCATCCGCAGCGGCGGTGTCGCCATCGCCAGCGGGCAAGGCCAGGTCCGGAACCTCGGAGGTCGAACGGTCGGCGGTCGGCCAGGCCGACATATCGGGAGCGGCCGCCGGTCCGCCGATCAGCTCGATGGGGGTTTCGCCGTTGCCGTTGGCGTGGCCATTGCCGCCAAGCGGGGCGGTCGTGGGCTCACCGAACCCGATCCGGGCGAGCGGGTCGAGGCCAGGGAACGACGCCCCGAGGATCTCGGTCCCGAGGTTCGGGGCGCAGGACAGGCAGCGGCTCTCGCCCTCGTTCCAGCAATTGGCGCAGGTGTACTGACGACACGACATGCAGAACTGGAACGTCTGGTGAAAGGCGTCCAGTTGCTGGTTAGTCAGCTCGCGCTGCTCGTCGCTGCGGGCTTCCGCAAACGCTTCATCGAGCGAGGTCTCGTCATTGGATACGAAGTTGACGAAGCCCTTCGAGAAGGTCTTGAGCTTGCCAAGCCGCTTGTTGCCCTTCGGCTCAGCAGCTTCGAACGTGTAGCGTGTGCCGCAGCGTTCGCAGAAGGATTCGGTCAGGATCTCGGGCATGCTGCCCTCGGCGCGGGGTCATACGGTCGGAGAAGCGCGAACGCTTCCGATCGGGGCGAGAGTATAGCGCAGGGTGGTTTCCGGACCCTCCGCCGCTGGTACCGTCGGGACCTTTCCGAAGGTCAGGGTCGCCGGGAGGGCGCGATGACACCCCCTGCTAGACTCCGGCCGACGATGCCACCCCTGTCAGGGCTCGAGCGCCTGCTCGAGCGCCTCCTCGAACGCCCGTCAGCGCGGCTCTTCGGGACCCGTCTCCAGCCGATCCAGATCCAGCGCCGGATCGAGCGTGCCATGGAGCGCGAGCGCCAGTCGCAGGGCGACCGGATCGTCGTCCCGGACCGCTACGTGGTCCAGATCGCTCCCGACGATCTGGCTGGTCTGGCCGACCTTGCCGAGGCGGTCGCCGCCGAGTTGGCCGACGCCGTCCTGGTCTTTGCCCGGGGTCACGGCTACCATCTCGCGGCGCGGCCGTCGGTGGCCCTCGTCGCCAATGCACGGATGACCCGCGGCGACGTCCGCGTCGGAGCCTCGTACCAGCCACCCGAGGCCGGTGCCGCCGACGAAGTGGTGTCGGAAGGGACGATCGTCTTCGAAGTGCCGGCCATCCGGGCCCCGCTGGCCACCTTGCACGCTCGCGGACGCGACGGCCGCGAGCGCGACGTCCGGCTCGACGGCACACCGCTGACCATCGGCCGGTCGTCGGACAACGGGCTCGCCCTGGATGACTCCCGGGTGTCCCGTCACCACGCCCGCCTCCGGGCGCGCCACGGGATGCTGATCCTGACCGACCTGGACTCGACCAACGGGGTGCGGGTGAACGGGGTTCGGGTCGCCGAGGTCGCGCTTGGCGTCGGAGACCAGATCGAGATCGGCGACACGATCCTCGTGGTGGACGCCGTCCCAGGGGATTGATGGATCCGACCCTCGCGACCCTGTGGCTGCTCCGGTTCCTGTTCCTGGGGCTCCTCTATCTGTTCCTGGTCGGGGTTGGGCGGGTCCTCCTGCGCGACCTTCGAGCCGCCGCCCGCGAACCCGTGACGGCCCTTGGCCGGTTGATCGTGGTCGCCAGCGAGGTCGAAGAGCCGGCCCTGGGGACGACCTTCCCGCTCGACGCGGTGGCCACGCTCGGCCGCGACGTCAACAACACGATCGTGGTCGACGACCCGTTCGCGAGCACGGAACACGCGGTCCTGTCGTTCCGCGGCCGGGCCTGGTACCTCGAGGATCTCGACAGCACCAACGGGACCTACCTCAACGGAGCGCCGGTCGACGGTCTTGCCGCGGTGGCCTTCGGCGATGAGGTCCAGGTCGGCCGGGTCCGCTTCCGGCTCGAGCGCGCGGGTTGACCGCGGGGATGCGGTGACCGCGAGTCTGCGCGTGCGACCGGGGCTGGCCTTCGGCCCCGTTCGACCCCGGTTCCGATCTCGTGAGCTGGGTCTGCTGATCCTGGTCGGAGTCGGCCTCACCGTGGGCAGCGTCTCGCTCGGCGCCACGCGCTCGCTCCAGGGCGACGGCTCGCTGGTCGTCGGGCCGGCAGATCCGGTCCAGCTGGTCCTCTACCTTGGCGCATTGTTCGGCGCCCACCTCGCCCAGGTCCTGGCCGGGCGACGGACCGATCAGATCCTCCTGCCGGCCATCGGCCTGCTGGGTGGGATCGGCCTGCTGCTCATGGAGCGGCTGCCCCAGGACCTTGCCGGCTCGGCCTTCGGGAATTCGCTCGGTCTGGCGGGTGTCCAGCTCGTCTGGCTGCTGATCGCCCTGACCCTCATCAGCGTGCTGGCGATCGTCGTCCGGTCCGACACCTGGCTGCGTCGCTACAAGTACACCTGGGCGGTGGCTGGGATCGGCCTCCTGCTGCTCACCTTCGTCCTGGGTGAGGAGACCAACGGTGCCCTGCTGACGCTCCGGATCGGACCGGTCAGCGGCCAGCCGACCGAGTTGCTCAAGGTCATCCTGGTGGTCTTCCTGGCCGCCTAGCTGTCCGAGTTCCGACCCCTCC